>ERZ1026903.128-NODE-128-length-42010-cov-54.775998_pt1 | contig 42010 bp, 34 predicted proteins | sample MGYA00380180_ERZ1026903 | MGnify/ENA primary metagenome ERZ1026903 (study PRJEB33269, sample SAMEA4719816) | human gut metagenome | biome: human-associated habitat; feature: organic feature; material: feces | place: Cameroon | collected 2013-10 ... | reverse complement strand
AGCAGGCGCTTCTGATCGACCCGCTGGCCGCGCAGGTGCGCAAAAGCATCATGCCTGCCTTCGCCGAGGGCCTTGAGGTCAGGGCCGCAGCCCTCCAGAACGACGCCGGGCTTGTCGGTGCAGTGTACTATTTCAGAAATAACAGCATTGATCTGCATCCGTAAGCCAAAGTTTTTTCCGTACATCACACGGAATGCAGGTAAATTGTATAGGGTATTGAGATAGCGGGACGCAAAGACTATTGTTACGGTCATTTTTGCACTAGCATTGCGCCATACCGCTTTCAAAAAATATACGGACTAGCCCCAGCCTTATCCTGTGCTTTGTACACTCTCGGCAGATGGCTGCACCGCCCATGTTCCTGACTTCCCCAACCCGCATCATTCCTGCACACCGCCCCTGTCGCCGCGAGAAGCGCCCCGGTTTGGGGGAGTTCGCAGCCTATCGGCGCCGGTGTACCGTCCCGCCAAATACCGCCCCAAAATCCCCGCTTTCCGGGGATTTTTGTTTTACCACAACGGCATTTACCTGGACGGGATTTCCCTGTACAGGCAAATCCTGCACAAATAAATAACTAAATAAATAAAATACTAAGATACTATCGTATCCTATCCGTAAAACTACAAAAAAACGAATTTTTGCCACTGTAATCTTGCAGGGATGCGTACAGCTTAACACCGGAGAGTACAACTTACGATTGCACCCGTCCAAGCCAATGCGGTATAATTTACTTATCCCATCAGCGCCGTCCAGAGCATACTGAACGGCATAACTAAAATCAGGGCTGGCATCAGATCCACCAGAGGTACGGACTTGATGCGGGAGACGCGGAAGCCGGCGGCCATGGTCAGGATTCCGCCGCAGGCGGAGAGGTCGGCGAACATCGTGGGTGTCAGCACACCGGACAGACCGCGCCCGACCAGAAACACCAGCAGCAGAATTGCGCACTGGGGCAGCGGAATGGCGCAGATGGCCGCGCCTAGGGTGGACGCAAAGATCAGCGCGGTGAAGCCATCCAGCACGGCCTTGGACATGAGCAGACCGGGGTCGCCGGTAATGCCCTCGGTCAGGGTGCTGTACCAGCCAAAGCCGCTGCAGCAGAACAGCGCCACCGCCGTGATGTAGAACTCCATATCGATGTCATCACCACCGAGGTGCATGACCTTGACGAGCTTATGGAAAAAGCGGCTCGTCCAAAATTCCAGATGCAGCAGGTGACCGATGGTGAACCCCAGCAGAATCGCCAATACCACAGCCGTCATGCCCGACGCCTTGATGACCGAGTTGACACCGATGCCAATGGAACACAGCCCGAACATCGTGGGCAGATGTTCTTTCAATGTTTCTGGCAGCACCTTGCCCAGCAGCGTACCCAGCACGCCGCCCAGCAGCACCGCGGCACAGTTTGTGAATACTCCGATTGGCATATACATTCCCTCTTTCTTTTGCTCAAATTTATTATAAAGCAATCCCGCGCGCCGCGCAAGGCGTCATTCCGCCGCGCAGCAGAAGCCGAAGCGATACCACCTGTGGTGTTCCGGCATGACGAGCGCCGCGCCGGGGTTCTGGGCGCGGCAGGCGGTTTCCAGCGCGCGCATATACTCCGGAAAGCTGAACTTTCCGTCGTGGACGAACGCCTTGCGGTTGGCCTCGCTCATATTGTTCATCGCTTCGAGGATGGCCTCGAACAGCTTTTCGGTGCAGTCATAGTGGTGCGGGATGATGACCTTGGTGCCCATGGCGGCGGTTAGGGCGGCGAACTCGGCAAAATCCTGTTTGGGGCTGACGTGCATGAGCGCAAGATCCGGGTGCAGGTCGGCGAAGCAGTGCTTCTGGTCGGGCGAGGTCATACCAGCCCAAACGAGGATGCGGGTGCCGTCGTTCGTCGTAATTAGGTAGTTGACGAGTTCCATATTGCCGAACCACATCATCTCGTCCCGCGTGCCGTCGGGCTTGACGAAGTCCTTGCCGCTAGGGCGGTAGCCGCGCGGGGACTCGGTATGGCGGCCGGGGAACACCTGGATTTTGACGTCGTCAAACGTAAAGCTGTCGCCGCCGTGTACCGGGAAGATACGGGCGCAGTCCAGGTCCTCGGCGCGGCAGAGCGGGTCGACCGAGAGCGCCGGGCAGAAAATATAGGTGCCGGGGAATTTTTGCTGGATGCGGCCCAAGTCCTGGGCGTGGTCAAAGTGGATATGGCTCAGGCAGAGGTAGTCGCACCGCTCGATAGCGTCCAGCGGCAGCGGCCAGCAAGGAATGCCGTTGATCTGCGCGTCGAGGAACGGGTCGAGCAGGATATGCTTACCGCTGGACATTTCGATTTCAAAGCCTGCGGTGTTCAGCCAGCGCAGGCGGATACCGTTATGGAGAAATTGCGAGGCCATGGGGCGCCTCCTTTTTATAAAAGGCAGCGCAGCGTCGGGGTGGTGACGCTGCGCTGTGGGATTTAGGCTACGGCGGGCGGATATGGAATCCGCCCCTACGGGGAAAGGCGTGGCTGCGGGAACGGGCGGGCGAGCAATGCTCGCCCCTACAAATGCCCGTTTTCACATCCGCAGGGTGTCAGGCCGAGTTGTAGGGGCCGGGCATGCCCGGTCCCTACATGGGCGGTGCGGCGTGGGGCGTCCACCCTATTTCATTTCTGCCGCAGCAATTCTACAATATAATCACCGAACTCTGCGGTGGACAGCCGTCTGCCGTCCTTGCGGGGGAGTTCCTCGGTGCAGAGCTTATCGACGCTGGCGCGGCGCAGGGCCTGGCGGGCGCGGATGCCCAAATCAGGGCGGCCCAAGCTGTGTTCCAGCAGCATGGCCGTGGCGTGCAGGATGCCCGCCGGGCACGCGCCGTTGGACTGGGCCAGCGCCTCGTTCGGGTTGTGCAGCTGGTTCGTCGTGTAGATACCGCGCCCATCGGGGGCCAGTTCTGCCGAGCCGAACAGCGCTGGGGTGCCGGAAATCTGCGCCAGTTCGTCCGCGATGATATCCCCGAACACGTTTCCTGTCACAATGACATCGAACGCCCAAGGCTGGCGAATGACCTCCATGCTGGCGGTGTCAATGTAGCAGTGGCGCAGTTCCACATCGGGGTAGTCCTTTGCCACCTCAATGACCTTATTGCGCCAGAGCACGCTGGACGCAAGCACGTTCGCCTTGTCCAGGCTGCACACGCGGCCGGTGCGGCGGCGGGCTTCGGCAAAGGCGGCGCGGGCGGTCAATTCCACGGTTTCCTCGTTGTAATACTCGGTGTCGCAGGCTTCGCGGCCATGCATGCCGTCCCAGCTATCATGCGGGCCTGCCAGCATCCCGCCGCGGATATCCCGCACAACGAGGACACGGAAGCCCTTTTCGATCAGTTCCGGGCGCAGGGGTGAAAATTCTTCCAGCCCCGGCACCAGAAAAACCGGCCGCAGATTGGTGCAGACGCCAAACAGCTGCCGCAGTTCCATCAGGGTGCGTTCCGGGCGCTTTTCCGGCGGCAGGGCGCTGTATTTCGGTGCGCCGATGTTGCCGATCAGCACGGCGTCACACATTGCTGCCTGCGCTTTCGTCGCGGGCGGCAGCGGGTTGCCGCAGCGGTCGATGGCCGCGCCGCAGGCTTCCAGCTCCAAGATTTCCACATCCAGCCCCGCCGTTTGTTGAAAATACCGCAGGACTTTCACAGCCTGGGCCGCCAGCTGGGGGCCGATGCCGTCACCGGGGATGATGCCGACCCGCCGCATCTTACTTGTCAAAATCAAAGCCCTGCCAGCAGGGCACGCCGGTGTAGGTTTTCGGCTCCTCTTCCCCGCTCAGCACACGGACAGCACCGGCAGCCAACGCCTCCATCTCAAATTCGCCCGCCATAACCGTGACCGGTGCGATGAATTTCAGCTTGCGGGTCAGTTCCTCGTCCACATACTTGTCATAGCTGATGCCACCGGTCAGGATAATGCCGTCCACATTGCCCTCCAGCGCAGCGGCCATAGCTCCCGCCTGCTTGGCAATCTGATAAATCATAGCATCATAAATCAGTTTGGCATACCGGCTGCCCTCGTCAATCAGCTTGCAAACCTCGCGGGCATCGCTGGTACCCAGATGATCCACCAGACCGCCGGTTTTGGTAATCTTATCATACATCTGACGCTCGGTGAATTTGCCGGAGAAGCACATCTTCACAACATCCTTGACCGGCAGCGCACCGCAGCGAGTGGGAGCCATCGGACCGTCGCCCTGTGCAATATCATTGGAGTCAATCATTTTGCCCTTGCGATGGGCTGTGACCGAGATGCCGCCGCCGATGTGGCAGATAATCAGGTTCATCTCCTCGTACTTTTTGCCCAAGGTCTTGGCATAGCGGATGCCGATTTCCTTCTGGTTCAGGGCGTGGATACGGCTCTCGCGGTAGACACCCTTCAGGCCGGTGACGCGGGCAACGTCGATGAACTCATCGACATCCGGCGGGTTGACGATGAACGCCTGGCCGCCGTACTGCTCGGCAAAGGCGCGGGCAAACTGTGCGCCCAGCATGGCCGGGTGCTTGACCGTGAAGCCTGCGTGGGCGTGCTCATACAGCTTATCGTTGACCGGGTAGGTGCCGCCCGCGCAGTTGACAAGGCCGCCGCCGCGCCCAACGAAAGCGTCTACGCCTTCCAGCGTCTGGCCCGCCTCGGCCACTGCGTCCAGGATCATCTTTTTGCGGTAGGGGATCTGGTCGTTGATCTCGGCGAATTTTTTCAGTTCCTCGGCGTCGTGGGAGACGTTCTTGCTGAACACCTCGTTATCACCCACGAACATGGCGATCTTGGTGGAGGTAGACCCCGGGTTAATTGCAAAGACTTTATATTCTTTCATGTTGAACTTAGCTCCTTAGAAAAAGACAGTGCCGGGAGTCGGCAGCCGCGATGGCTCCGGCTCCCGGCATCTGTCAGGACAAAAACGTAGAAGTGGGAATGGCTATCACAGGAACAGCGGGTACAGGAAGCCGATCCAGATGACCATCAGCGCACCGCCGATACGGGTGGAGATGGAGGCGAAGGCCAGCAGGTCCATACGGTCGGCAGCGGTCAGAACGGCCAGGTCGCCGGAACCGCCGATGTTGCAGCAGCACAGACCAGCGGTGACGCCGGCCTCATACGGATACAGACCGGACAGGCGGCCGAACAGCATAGCGCCGATGAAAGCACCCAGAACGCCCAGAACGATAACCAGCAGAGCGCCGGGGGTGAAGTAGCTGGTCAGGTCGGTAATCTTCAGAGAGCAGACGCCGATACCGGCAATCAGCATGGGCAGCAGTGCCTTGAGGGCAAACTGCATCGAATAAACGCACTTGTAGGAGATTTCCTCCGGCAGGATGCCGGTGCACTTGATGATGATGGCCAGGATGATGGTCCATGCCAGACCTGCAATGTTGTCCAGCACAGGGATGTGAGCCAGCAACTCGCCAGCCAGATAGAGGGTCAGCGCCATGAAGATACCGCCGCCGAGGGCTGCATAGTCCGGGCTGGTGACAGGGCGTTTCTCGCCCTTGACGGAATCCTCGGCCTCGATCTTATCCTGCTTGATGAGGATGTTGCCGTTGCCGTTCATACCGGGAATCTTCTTAGTGACGGCACCGCCGATAGCTGCAAAGAGAACAGCCAGAACGTTTGCGATAGAAGCATAGCAGAGGAACTGACCCGCCAGACCGGTCATATCCTCACCGGTCAGGGTGGAGTAGAGGCTGGGAAGGGTAGTCATAGCGCCTGCAGAACCGCCGGACATACAGGGAGCGCCGACATTGAAGAGTGCTTCCTTGACGCCGAAACCGGTAATCAAACCGCCGACCACGCAGAACAGCAGGGCAAAGACCTGACTGCCGATGACGGTAGGCAGATATCGTGCTGTGGCGTTCAACAGTACCTTACGGTCCATCACCAGCACCGAGCCGACCAGCAGCAGGGCAATGTAGGCATCCTGAAAGCCGGTTTTCATCAGAACCTTGCAGCCGTTCTGCAGGTTTTCGGGAATCAGACCAAGGTAGTTCATCAGCGAAGCGCCAAACAGCGGAAGCAGGCAGGCGCCGCCAAGATAATTGTTGACGATGGGAATCGTATTGCCAAGCCAGAAGAACAGACCGCCGATGCACATCAGGAACGCGACCGTGGCGACAAAGGTAGTGGCCACGTAGGTGCCCGCATCATTGGAATACACCTTTGCGGTGGGCAGAATGCCCAGATAGGTACACAGCATGACAACTGCAAAGAACGGTACAAAGTATTTAAAGTTCAAACCGCATACGTTGAACTTGATGCCGTTTTTCATAGGGATTTCTCCTTCACGTTTTACACATTCAGCTGTTGCTGCCAATCAGGGCAGCCAGCACGATGGACATATACTTGTCATCGGCAGAGGCAGCGCGGGAAACCAGCAGAACCGGAACCTTTGCGCCCAGAACCACGCCGCCGGTGCGGCCGCCGCCAATTACAGTGATTGTCTTGGCTGCAGCGTTGGCCGTCACAATGTTGGGCATCACCAGCAGGTCGGCATCACCGGCCACAGGGCTGACATAGCCCTTGATGGGTGCGGATTCGGGGTCCATCGCCAGATCAAGGCTGATGGGACCTTCCACCGTGCAGCCGGGGATACCGGCCTGCTTGATGGCGTCGGCATCGACGGTTTCGGGCATTTTGGGGTTGACCTTCTCAACCGCGGCAATGACAGCAACCTTGGGGTTTTCCTCGCCCAGCGCATGGAAAGCGCCGACTGCGTTGGCAATCATAGCCTTCTTCTGCTCCAAGGTGGGGTAAATCAGCAGAGCCGGGTCAGTGATGGCAAAAACCTTGTGATAATGCGGACTTTCAAAGAATCCGACCAAGCTCATTGTATCACTTTTGCGGATGCCGTGGTCCTTATTGACCAAAACTTTCATCAGCGCGCCGGTCTCGATTTTGCCCTTCATGATGCAGTCGGCCTGCCCGTCGCGGGCGAGGTCGGCGGCTTTCTGTACGCACTCGACGGGGTCGGCAATGTCGATGATTTCAGCCTTGGCGGCATCAAAGCCGATTTTTTCCAAAATCGCCTTGATTTCCTCGGCCTTGCCAATCAGGACCGGCTGCACCAGACCGTCATTGGCGGCATGGGCCACAGCCTGCAGGGTGTGCTCGTCCTGCGCGACGGCCACCGCCACGCGGCGTGTGCCGGGCTTGGCGCGGAGCATCTCCTTCAACTGTTCAAAATTCTTCAGCATGGGATTTTTCCTCCTTTCCTTACAGAGTACGCGGGTCAGAAACTACCCCGGCCAGTGCGGTGGCGGCTGCCACTGCGGGGCTGCACAGGTAGCTGAGCGTTTTCTTGGTACCCTGACGGCCGATGAAGTTGCGGTTTGCGGTAGACAGAATGCGCTCATCATCGTACATCAGGCCGTAGGGCATACCGCAGCACAGGCCGCAGCAGGGGTGGCAGATCACAGCGCCGGCCTCGATAAAGGTCTTGATATAGCCGCGCTTGATAGCTTCCTTAAAGACACGGTTCGTGGCCGGAACCACGATAAACCGCATCGTATCGGGAACGTGCTTGCCTTTCATGATTTCTGCCGCAACAGCCAAATCTTCAATACTGCCGTTGGTGCAGCTGCCCAGATAGACCTCGTCAATCGGGGTGCCGAGCACTTCATGCAGCGGGTGGACATTGTCCACGCCCTGCGGGCAGGACAGCTGGGGCTCGAGTTCGCTGACATCGTAGGTCAGCACTTTCTCGTAGTGGGCATCGTCGTCGACGCAGACCCAGTCGATTTCCTCCAGAGGCATGCCGTAGTATGCGGCGGTCTTTTCGTCGGCTTCAAACAGGCCGCACTTGGCACCGGCTTCCAGCGCCATGTTGGCGACGGTGAAGCGGGCCATCATGCTCATCTCGTGGGCGGCAGGGCCGGTAAATTCCAGGCTCTTGTACTGGCCGCCGTCGGCCTTGATGTCGCCTAAGATTTTCAGGATGACGTCCTTGGAGAGGACGCCGTCGGGCAGGTGGCCGTTCAGCACGATCTTGATGGCCTCCGGCACCTTGAACCAGAGTTCGCCGGTAATCAGGGCTGCGGCCATCTCGGCCGTGCCGATGCCGGAGCAGAAGTTGCCCGCGCCGCCGTAGGTGGTGGTGTGGCTGTCCGTCGCGGTGGCAATACAGCCGGGCTTGGCGTACTTTTCCTCGTGCATGATGCTGTGGCAGATGCCCTCGCCGATGTGCAGCTTTTTGATGCCGTAGCGGCGGGAAAGCTCCAGACCCGCATCATAGTGGGCGGAGTCGTTCTTGGCGACCGCCGTGGGCATGCAGTGATCGAAGATGATGGTAACTTTGTCCGGGTCCGCAATCTTGTCCGCACCAATCTGCTCCAAAGTGTCCAGCAGGTAGGGGGTGTAGATATCGTGGATCATGAACATATCCGGGTGGGTAATGACAATATCGCCGGGCTTGACCTCATCGACGCCTGCGTTTTTGCGCAGCAGCTTTTCGGCCATCGTGAAGCCCTTCTTGCGGCGGGCGGTGTAGTCCAGCTCGTGCGGCTCGCTGGGCTGGACGCCCTCGGCGAGGCGGCGGCGTGTATCGGCAATCAGACCGCCGTTGGCGACGATGTTGAACAGGTTTTCCGGTACGGCACCGACCGTGAAGGTCTGGCCGTTGGCGCTGACGGTGTGGTTGTCCACATCGACGGTGACGATGTCGCCGCCGGTGACGACATCTTGGATGCCGTCGCAAGTCAGCAGCAGGATACCGCTGTTGAACGCATTGCGGAAGAAGATGCGGGCAAAGCTCTTGGCGATGATGCAGCGCACGCCGTTGTGGCTCAAGACCGTGGCCGCCTGCTCACGGGAAGAACCGCAGCCGAAGTTGGTGCCTGCGATGAGGATATCGCCGGGCTGCACGGTGGAGCCGAACTCCGGCTTGAGCAGCTCAAAGGCGTATTTCTTCATTTCCTCGATGGTGGGGATGGTGCCGCGCTTGCCGGGGATGATGGTATCGGTGTCGATATCGTTGCCGAAGGTCCATACCTTACCGCTGAAAATTTTCTCCATTGTATGCCCCCTCCTTTACAGTGTCCGGGTGAACGAGGCGCAGGCCACGGTCTCGACCGATGTGGTGTAGACCTTGGAATCTGCGACGCCCATGCAGCCGTTGTAGGTGTACAGGCCGGTGGTGACAAGGGTCTCGCCCTTGCCGATGACGCCTGCGCCCTGGCGGACCACGCTGTGGTCGCCCGCAGCGGAGATCTGTGCGCCGTAGTCGATGAAGAGTTCCAGCAGGCCCTCCTCACAGGCGGCGATGTAGTCAGCGCTGGTGGCGGGGCAGATGGTCAGGCGGAAACCGCGGGCCAGCTTTTTGCCCTTAATGATGTTGACCGCCACACGCAGGTCCTCGATGGTGCCGCCGGTAAAGCCGCCGATCTGACCGGCGGTGACATGGTTCCCGGCCAGAGACGCCACCGGGGCGATCTCGGCCATGTGCTGGGCAGAACGGACTTCGCAGGGGTAAACGGCCATCGGCTCCACGGTGGCAAGGTCGAATACGCGCTCGGTCTCGCCTTTCTCCACGCAGATCGCCGTGACAGCGCCGGTGCCGCAGGCCATCGAGCAGAGCACGCTCTTCTCGTGGGCGGAGAGAGCCGGGGCCACAAACTTGATGATGCTGCCGGGGATGCACTTGCTGTTTTTCAGCAGGGTCAGCGCGGCGTCCATCATCGAGACGCCGTCCTTCAGCTTGCCCTCGACACGGAAGGTGACGGTTTCAGGAACAATGAGCTGGTACTTGCCGGTCTCGATAATGCGGGCCAGCTCCAGCGGGCTGACGTTGAAGCCGAGGGCACCGTTCGCGCCGAAGATGGCGCTGTGGCTGCCGCCGCCAATGACGATCTCACCGGGCTTGACGACCTCATTGAACATATACTGGTAGCCGACGCCCTGCGCCTGAATGAACTTGCAGCCGAACTTCTTGGCGAAGTCGCGGATAACGCCGAACACACGCGCTCCCTCCGGGTCGCCGGTGGGGACGTTGTGGTCGAAGATGACCAGCACCTTCTCGGGGGCAGCGGCGGATCTTGCCTCTGTGGCTGCAACATAGGACACGCCGTCGTTGACGACGATGTAGTCGGGCTCGACCGTGACCACACTGCCGGGGGCAGCGGTCAGCAGAGTCTCAAAATAGTTAGCCATCGTTTTGCTCCTTCTTGACGATGTTTATTTCTGCTCGGCCAGTTCTTTGTAACCGGCATAGCGCTCCTTGGCGTCCTGCTCGCTCTTGGCGTAGAGGTCGGGTGCAAGATCCGGGAACTTGCGGGCCAGGCTGGAGTAACGAACCTCGCCCTGCAGGAAGGTCTGGTAGTCGCCGGTCGGCTCCTTGCTGTCCAGCTGGAAGGGGTTCTTCCCGGCGTCGATCAGGCGCGGGTCGTAACGGTACAGCTGCCAGTAACCGCAGTTGACGGCGTTCTTCATCTCGGTCATGACGTTGGCCATACCGGCGCGCAGACCGTGGTTGATGCAGGGAGAGTAGCAGATGACGATGGAAGGACCGTCGTAGCTCTCGGCCTCCTTGACGGCGCGGAGCAGCTGGGCGGGGTTGGCACCCATGGCGACCTGTGCAACGTAGACGTCGCGGTAGCTCATGGCCATCATGCCCAGGTCCTTCTTCTTGGTGCGCTTACCGGCGGCGGCAAACTGCGCTACGGCAGAACGCGGGCTGGACTTGGAAGCCTGTCCGCCGGTGTTGGAGTAGACCTCGGTGTCAAAGACCATAATGTTGACGTTGGCACCGGTGGAGATCACGTGGTCGAGACCGCCGTAGCCGATGTCATACGCCCAGCCGTCGCCGCCGAAGATCCAGATGGACTTTTTGCGCAGGTGCTCGGCGTTGTTCTGGACGTAGGTCAGGGCGTCCTTGGCCTCCTCAGGCACTTCGGCGTTCGCGACAGCGGCTTTCAGGGCGTCGCTGGCGACCTCGCTCTTGGCGCTGACGTTGAAGTTGTCGTCCCAGGCCTTGGCAGCGGCGTAGAGGTCGCTGTTCTCGTCGATCTTGCTCATCAGCTCCTCCACCTTGGTGCGGAGTGCTGCGCGCTGCTGCTCGACAGAGAGGCTGATGCCCATGCCGAACTCGGCGTTGTTCTCAAACAGGGAGCCGCCCAACGCGGGGCCGAAGCCCTTCTTGTTGGTGCAGTAGGGGAAGCTGGGGAAGCTGGTCGCCCAGACCTGAGAGCAGCCGGTGGCGGTGGCAATGTACATATGGTCGCCGAACAGCTGGGTAACGAGCTTGGCGTAAGGCGTCTCGCCGCAGCCTGCGCAGGAGCCGTTGAACTCCAGCAGGGGCTGGTTGAACTGGCTGCCCTTGACGGTATCGGTGCCGTAGGTGTTGCGAATTTCCGGCAGGGCGTCGATGTACTCCCAGTTGGCTTCCTCGTGGCGCTGGGTGTCCAGCGGCTCCATCGAGATGGCCTTGGTCGGGCAGACGGTAACGCAGCTGCCGCAGCCCTGGCAGTCGAGGACGGCGCACTGTAAACGGTATTTGTACTCGCTGGCCTTGGGCTTGGTGTCGGCAACGTCCATCTTTTCGGGGGCGTTGGCGACCTCCTGCTCGGTCAGCAGGAAGGGACGGATGGCGGCGTGGGGGCAGACGTAAGAGCACTGGTTGCACTGCACGCACTTGGAGGCATCCCATGCGGGGACCTTGACGGCGACGCCGCGCTTCTCGTACTTAGAAGTTGCCTGCGGCCAGGTGCCGTCCTCGAGGCCGACGAAAGCGCTGACGGGCAGCTCGTCGCCGTGCATGTTGTTGACAGGCTCCATAATCTTGGTGACGAACTCCGGCACATCCTTGCGGGGCGCGGGGGTCTCGTCGGCCAGGTCAGCCCAGGAGGCGGGGTAGTCGATCTTGACAGCGCCGCAGATGCCGCGGTCAACGGCGGCGTAGTTCATGTTGACGACCTTCTCGCCCTTCTTGCCGTAGCTCTTCAGGGCGGCGGCCTTCATGTATTCGACGGCCTTGTCGTCGGGGATGATGCCGGTGATGTGGAAGAAGGCAGCCTGCAAAATCGTGTTGGTGCGGTTGCCCAGACCCAACTCCGCAGCGATGGCAACGGAGTCGATGACATACAGGTTGATGTGCTTTTTCGCAATCGCGCGGCGCATCGAAACCGGCAGGTGGGCGTCCAGCGCGGCGACATCGGACCAATCGCAGGCCAGCAGGAAGCTGCCGCCCTCTTTTAAGTCGGAAACCATGTCGTAGTTGGCGACATAGGCCTTGTTGTGGCAGGCGACGAAGTCTGCGTGACGGACGAGGTAGCTGCTGCGAATCGGCTCATCGCCAAAGCGCAGGTGGCTCTTGGTGACGCCGCCGGACTTTTTACCGTCGTACTCAAAGTAGGCCTGGACGTATTTATCGGTGTGGTCTCCGATGATTTTAATGGTGTTCTTGTTCGCGCCGACGGTGCCGTCAGAGCCGAGGCCCCAGAACTTGCAGCTGCAAGTGCCATTGGGAACGATGTTGATCTCGCTGCCAACCGTCAGGGAGCGATGGGTTACGTCGTCGTCGATGCCGATGGTGTAGTGATTGGCGGGCTCGGCGGCGGTCATGTTCTCGTACATAGCCACGATCTGGGCGGGGGTGGTGTCCTTGCAGGCCAGGCCGAAGCGGCAGGCGTAGACGGGCAGGTCGCTGCGGAACTCCTTCAGCACGCTGCAGACATCCTCGTACAGGGGCTCGCCGGTAGCGCCGGGCTCCTTGGTGCGGTCGAGAACCGTGACGGCCTTGACGGTGGCGGGCAGGGCGTTCAGCAGATACTGCACGGGGAACGGGCGGTACAGGTGGACATTCAGGTAGCCGACCTTCTTGCCCTGCGCGCGCAGATAGTCGATGGTCTCCGCGGCGGTTTCAGCCACGCTGCCCATGCCGACGAGGACGTACTCGGCCTCGGGGTCGCCGTAGTAGTTGACGCAGTGATATTCGCGGCCGGTCAGCTCGCTCATCTTGCCCATGTACTCCTCCACGATTTCCGGCAGAGCATCGTAGTAGGGATTCATGGCCTCGCGGCACTGGAAGTAAGTGTCGGCGTTCAGACCGGCGGTGCGCAGCAGCGGACGCTCGGGGTTCAGGCTGCGCTTGCGGAATTTCTCGAGTTCGCCATAGTCGACGAGCTTTGCCAGGTCCCCAAAGTCCAGAACATCAATTTTCTGAATTTCGTGGGAGGTGCGGAAGCCGTCAAAGAAATGCAGGAAGGGAACATGGCCCTTGATGGCGGACAGGTGGGCGACAGCGCCGATGTCCATGCACTCCTGCACATTGGAGGAAGCCAGCAGCGCAAAACCGGTCTGGCGGCAGGCCATGACGTCGGAGTGCTCGGCGAAGATGGAGATATTATTGGTAGCCACGTTGCGGGAGGCGGCGTGGATGACGGCGGGCTTCAGCTCGCCGGCAATGCGGTACATAGTGGGGATCATCAGCATCATGCCCTGGCTGGCCGTGTAGCTGGTGCCCAAGCTGCCGGAGTCCAGTGCGCCGTGCATGGCGGAGACCGCACCGGCCTCGCTCTGCATCTCGACCAGCTTGACCGGCTGACCGAAGATGTTCTTCATTCCGCTGGCAGCCCAGGTGTCAACGTGGTCGGCCATCGGGCTGGAAGGGGTGATGGGATAGATGGCTGCAATTTCGGTAAACGCATACGAAGCGTATGCGGCTGCCTCGTTACCGTCCATAGTTTTCATTTTAGCCATAAGGATTCTGTCCTTTCTGTGTTTGCTCTGTTCTTGCGTTTTTGTCTTGACTATCCTTACTTAGCTGTATCGATTTACCTGCTTGCAGTATAGTGTAACGTTTTAGCAGCGTCAAGACCCCTGCCGCAACTTCGTCGGTTTGCAAAAGCGGGCGGGGGCCTTCTTGCACAAAATGACAAAAAACGCCGCCGTTTCAGCCTTTGTTTAGCAAATCTCCGCTAAACGTTGACTTTTCCACTAAAACGTGCTATTGTTTAGTAAACATAGTAAATGCTTTTAGCGGATTTTACGGGTTTGCCCGATTTGTCATTGCAAAACAGCTGTATCCGGGTCCGTCGCCAGCAACCATTTCTCGCTGTTGTAGAGGGCGGCGTCCTCGACGCCCCGCGGAGGGGTCAAGACCCCTCCCTACTTGCCCTTCTTATGTAGGGGCCGGGCATGCCCGGCCCGCATCTTTCCCGCAAACGCTCCCTTGCCGTACACGGCCGGGCCGCACATGTGCAGCCCCTGCAACTCTGCCTGCCGATTTATCGGTTTGCGCCCCGGCGCAAACCCCACCGCATTTTTTTATCTATTATCTTTTATTTATAAAAGGAGTCCCCCCATGCCCACCATCAAAGACGTTGCCGCTGCTGCGGGCGTATCCCCTACCACCGTTTCCCTGGTCATGAACGGCCGGGGCGAGCAGCACCGCATCCCCGCCGATACCATTGCCCGCATCCAGAACGCAATGCGAGAGCTGGGCTATCAGCCCAACCTGAGCGCCCGCCGTCTGCGCAGCAGCGCCGAGCGCAAGCCGGTCATCGCGTTTTTCTGGCCGCTGGACTACCGCGCCAATATGCTGGGGCACTTCCTTTCTTTAATACAGACCGCCCTGCACGAGAAAAACTATGACTGCGAGCTGGTCGTGCACCCCTATACCAACGACCATATTGCCGACGCCTGCGGGGCACTCATCCATAATAACTACACCGGGGCCATCATCGGCGCAGCCAGCGAGGCCGACGTGCGCCATCTGGAAACACTGGAATCCCAGGTGCCCATCGTACTCATCAACCGCGAAAGCAACAAGTACAGCACCTCCAGCGCCAACTCCAACAAAGTCGGTCTGCTGGCCGCCAGCCTGATACGGCAGAAAAATTACCGCCAAGTCGCTATTATCTCTTCCGGCTCTCACTACCTTGCCACCAGCCGCCGCACCGATGCCTTTATCTTCGCCTGCAAGCAGCTGGGCATCCAGGTCCCGCAGGAGTGGGTCTTTACCGCCCCCAACACCCCCGAGGGCGGCGCCACCGCCGCCGAGAGCCTGTGTGCCCAGACCAATATGCCCAAGATGGTGCTGTGTGAGAGTGACACGATGGTGCCCGGCGTGCTGTATACCTTACATAAGTACGGCATCCTGATCCCGCAGGACATGGAACTGCTGAGCTTTTCCACCCAGAACCAGATGAACATGCAGTACCTCATCCCCGCCGTCAGCACCGTTTCGATGCCCAGCGACGAGATTGCACGGCAGGCTGTGGCGGCGCTGATCTCCCACATCACCACCGGCAGCCGCGAGCCGATGCGCATTGAGAGCGAGGCCCGCGTAGAGCTGCGCGAGACCTTCCGTTTGTAAGACCTGCACAAAAACAGCCCCCTAATTTTTACGCGCCCGCCAAAGTTCCGGCGGGCGCGTAATTTTGTTGTTGACATTTTGGGAAAAACGTGCTATAAGTAGTGTAACGATTTAGTGTATCGTTTTAGCTGTATGATTTACCTACCCTGCAAATAAAACAATACACAACAGACTGGTTTTGCCATGTGTGGCCACCGTAGGGGCGGATTCCATATCCGCCCGCCCACGTTTCCCGCTGTATCGATTTACCCATTCCACAACAACGTGTCCGCACCCGCTGCAAGCCCCGTCTGTCAATAGTCAGGAGTCACCTATGGATTTCTTTAAACGCAAGGAACCCGCTGCACCGGCCCCTGCTGCCAATCCCAGCCCGGCCGGCTCTACCCAATTTGCCAGCAACACCCCGGTCAAGTTCAACAGCGTGGAGTTCCGCGACGGCGTGCAGTCGCTGCTGGCAACCCGCGTCACCACCGAGGATATGATTCCCCTGCTCAAGCGGATGGATGCCGTCGGCTATGACAGCATGGAGATGTGGGGCGGCGCAACGTTCGACGTCTGCATCCGCTACCTGAACGATGATCCTTGGAACCGCGTGCGCACCTTCAAACACTTTATGAAGAATACCCCTCTTAAAATGGTGCTGCGCGGCCAGAATCTGGTGGGCTATCACGCCTACCCCGACGATATCGTCGAAAAATTTGTTGAGTGCGCCGCTAATGCGGGCATCGACGTCTTCCTGATTTTTGATGCTTTGCAGGATCTTCGCAACTGCGAGACTGCGTTCAAGGCTGTCAAAAAGATGGGCAAGAAGATTGAGGGCAGCGTCCAGTATAACCTCAGTCCGTTCCACACCACCGAAAAGTTTGTGGAAAATGCGCTGGAACAGCAGAAGATGGGTGCAGAACTCATCCACGTCGAGGATATGGCCGGTCTGATGACCCCGCCCGCCGCATATGAGCTTATCGGCGCCCTGAAAAAGGCGCTGGATATCCCTGTCCACCTGCACTGCCACTGCACAGGCGGCATGGCCGAAATGTGCTACTGGGAGGCCATCCGCGCCGGTGTCGACGGCCTGGACGTCTGCGTGTCCAGCCTGGGCATGGGTCCCGGACACCCACCGATCGAGAGCTTTATCGCCGGGCTGCGCGGCACGCCCCGCGACCCGAAAATCGATTTGGCACAGTTTACCGAACTGAACGAGGGCTTTCAATACCTGCGCGCCCGCCGCAAGGAGTACGAGAGCCGCCTGATCGGTGTCGATGTCGGCTGCCTGCAGCACCAGATTCCCGGCGGCATGCTGACAAATATGGAAAACCAACTGCGCAGCATGAATGCCCTTGACCGCCTGCCGGAGATTTTGAGCGAAGTCACCCGCGTCCGCGCCGATATGGGCTATCCGCCTCTGGCAACCCCCAGCAGCCAGATGTGCGGCGCACAGGCCACCAGCAACGTGCTGTTGGGCGAGCGCTACAAGAACATCAGTAAGGAAATGCGCGACTACTGCCGCGGCATGTACGGCTGCCCGCCGGGACAAATTTCGCCCGAACTTATGAAAAAGGCGCTCGGTGACGAGAAGCCCATTACCTGCCGCCCGGCTGACCTGCTGGAACCCGGCTGGGAAAAGGCCAAAGCCGAGATCGGCGACCTGGCCCACAGCGACGAGGACGTGCTGACCTACGCACTGTTCCCGAACATCGCCCTGCCCTACCTGAAAAACCGCTACGAAAATAAGGAGTAATCCATGAAACAGGAAAACCCGGAAAAGCTGGCGAAAAGCCGCGAATTTCTGGCCCAGCTGAAAGAGGCACGCGGCGGCAAGCTGCTGGAAAGCCACCAGAAGATGGGCAATGACCCGATGCTGGTGAAAGCGTTCCTCGACCAGTACGTTGACAACGGCACGGATGTCCAGATTCCCCGCAAATACCGCGAGCTGATTGTCATGGCCATCGGCATGGCGACCGGCACCGAGACCACGATGAAGGTCCATGCCCGCCTGGCGCTGGAAAACGGCGCGACGGTGGACGACATCTGCGAAGTCATCCGCATCATCTTCTTCACCTGCGGCGTCACCAAGCTGCTGCCTATTCTGGAGAAGCTGGACCTGGAGACCATCGACCTGGACGAGGCCTGATTTTACATCGGAATTGGAACACGGCGGCTGTATCTTCTCTATACAATACAACCTTCACATTTTTGGAAATCCTTCTCCCGTTTTTTCAAATCCATAAGCATTTTCTCTTTTTTCACAGCCGTTTTTCCCGCCGCCGTGCTTCTTTTCATACAGCAGAATAAAATTGCGATGGGGCGATTTTATTTTGCGCTCTGGTTAGAAAAGGGCCGACCCTCACTTCTCAAGGGTCGGCCCTTTTCTGTTTTTGGAAAGGATGTTTTTGTTATGGAATACTACGAAGCCTTGCAGAAGCTCGTCAACAACGACGATTTCACGAAATCTTTGAACTTTACGGTTCACGACATGAGCAAGGATTACGTCCGGCTCGAAGCCGAAGTGACCGACGCTCACCGCAACGGCTACGGTGCGCTGCATGGCGGCTACCTGATGGCCTTAGCCGACTGCGCGGCAGGCTATGCTGCCTTTACCGATGGCCGGCATTACGTGACCCAGAGCAGCCATATGTCGTTTTTGAAGAACGTTTCCAGTGGGAAGATTTTTGCGAATGCCCGCGTATTGAAGCGAGGCCGCCTTGTCAGCGTTGTCCGCGTGGAGATTTTCTCCGGCGAGGAATGCCTGCTCTGCGAGGGGAGTTTTAACTGCTACTGCATCGAGCCGGGGGAGTCCGGGAAGTGAATCAGAACTGATTCACTTTTTCGAGTCAAGATTTTTGGATGAATCACAGGTGATTCACTCTGGGGATATACGAATTTGTATGGGCATCTGGGTTGGGTGCTATCGTTTTTTTGGGGGGGTAGACGTGTTTTGCTAGCATAGCGTTTGGATATCCACAAACGCATTTCTGGGGTGTACCCCAGACCCCCGCGCTGCTCTTGTGTGACGATAGTGACGCAGATGACGCTAATGACGCTGTTTTGGGGATATCCCTATACCATATCCCGGATTCAGCGTCATTAGCGTCATCTGCGTCATTCTGATTTTGTGTTTTTCGTAATATCATTATTTTTGTTTCAAGCAGTAGTAAACTGCAAGCGTCATTTCGCTATAAGCGTGACGGTGATGACGATGATGACGGTGTTCGCGGGATAGGGTAAAGGGGTATATCAAAAACATCGTCATCACCGTCAGCATCGTCATTCTACAGGCAAGCCGTTTTAATCTGCGGCTTGCCTGTTTTAATTTTGATGAAAATTTTTGTTGGACACAGGTCAAATCTTGCTCCTTCCCACTGGCTACATAATGTCGACATTTATTACAAATTATTACATCTCAAAAGCCTGCGATACTTTTTACCCTTTCCCAGTGGCTATATAGTGAAAGCGTTTTTTCACTACTTACATAGGAGGAACCCATGAACACGGAATTTCAAAATTTACCCAATGTTGTAAGCCCCAAGGAAGTGCAAACTTACTTCGGTATCTCACGCTCGACCACCTATCGGATATTTCACGACGCGACTTTTCCTGCGTTCCACATTGGAAACCGACTGCTGGTGCGGCGGGATGAACTGCTGGGCTGGCTGGAGCAGCAAAAGGTCAATAAAGCCCAAAACGAGAACCCGAAGATTGTCGGGTCTGATGAATAGCTTTCTCCAAGTACCTGTGGTAGTCTTTGTGTCACGAAAGGAGACGATGCAACGTGAAAGACACATCCCAAAAAGCCCTGCGCCGCGGGCATAACGAGGGCAACATCCGTCAGCGTACAGACGGGCGGTGGGAGGTTCGCCTGTCAGCCGGAATCGACTACAAGACCGGCAAACCCAGGCGCACATCCACCTGTTGCAACACTCGGCAAGAGGCGATCGCCATTTTGCAGCAGCAAGCCCACGAAGTCCGCACACAGGGCTGGCGCGATCCGATGTCGGTGACACTGGGAGAGTGGTACGAATACTGGCTGGACACCTATATGAAGGACACAGTCAAGCAATCCACCTACGCCAGCTACCGCAGTTATCTCAACAAGCACTTTTGTGTACTGGGAAAAATCCTGCTCAAGAAGCTTGAACCTCATACCCTGCAGGAATTTTATAACTACAAATTCCGCGAAGAAGGGCTGTCGCCCAAGACGCTTCGCAACTACCACATGGCATTGCACAAGTGCTTACAGCAGGCCGTAAAGGAGCGCTTGTTAGTGTACAATCCCTGCGATGCCGTGACCTTGCCCAGCGGAGAAAAGCCCGAAATCAGCGTATTTACCAACGACCAGCAGCGGGCGCTGGTGCAAGCCAGCTACCGCCACCGCTACGGCGTGTTTATCCGCTTAGACTTGTGTACCGGATTACGCATGGGGGAATTGCTGGCGCTGAAGTGGGAGGACATTGACTTTTCCACCACGCAGCTTCATGTACACCGTACCATCAACCGCCTTGCCAAGTACGAAGCCCACGACGGCGAAAACAAAACTGAAATCGTATTCGGCACACCCAAAACGAAAAACTCCCGCCGCACGATTCCGCTGACCCGCACAATGGCAGACGAACTTACCCGCTGGAAACAGCAGCAAGCGCAGGACAAGCAGCGGGCAGGGGATAAGTACACCGACGATGGCTTCATCGTCACCAACGAGTTTGGACACTACTTTGAGCAGAAAACTTTCAAGGATTACTACGACCGCCTGTTGAAGGATGCCAACATCGGGCACTTTACCTTCCACGCCCTGCGGCATACCTTTGCCACCCGCGCTCTAGAGCGCGGCATGGACTACAAGACCCTGTCAGCCATCCTCGGTCATTACTCGGTAGCCTTCACAATGGACACCTGTGTCCACAGCATGGACGAACACAAGCGGCGCGAAATGGACAAGATGAACGATATGTTCGGGATGCAGTACAGTATCTCGGTTGAAAACCAGCCTTATCCTGTGCTTTGTACACTCTCGGCAGACGGCTGCACCGCCCATGTTCCTGACTTTCCAAAAATTGAAGTGCAGACCCCTACATTGGATGCCGCCCTGCTGGAAGTCAAGCAGCAAATCCAAAAAGCCCTGCGCCAGTACAAGAACCCGCCCATTCCCACAAAACAAGAACAAATTGTCGTACCGCAGAACAGCGTGTTGGTACTTGTCAAGGCAAGCTGACTACACTGACCGCTCGTATTTTTACCTGCCAACTCCGCAAAATTTATCCACAGAAAGCGCCCGGGCGGTTGAAAAGTTCAATCGTCCGGGCGCAGTCATTTTGCCGTTTTGGGGTCATTTTGGGGTCAAAGTTACCAGCTTGTTACCACTTTTTCCATGATGCAGAAAAAAGCTCGTTGAAACTTGTCGTTTCAACGAGCTTTTGTTGGTTGCGGAGACAGGACTTGAACCTGCGACCTCCGGGTTATGAGAAATCTAAAATTTGTGCGTTACAGTGCTGTTTTGTTGGGTTTGGTGGTATTGCGTACCAAGGCTCGGAACAGGTTTTGTCCCATGTGTACAAAAGAGTGCTGCATAGTGCTGACCCGTTCCAAACCTTTTTGGGGGCAAATCGGTGAGACGAATTCTCACACGCACCGCTCAAATAAATGCGCAGCTTTGGTCTAATTGAGAAATTGGGATACTGACCTCACGAGGTTTCCACACAGGAAAAGCCCCACGAACTAATAATGAAGTTTTACTCTCCAGCAAGAAGTTGTACGAAAACCAACTCCACGCCATCTCCTCACACCGCCCCTGTCACCGCGAGAAACGCCCCTGTTTGGGCACGTTTGCGCCGCATCGGCGCGGTAGCCGTCCAGCCAAATACCGCCCCAAAATCCCCGCTTTCCGGGGATTTTTTATTTTACCACAAAGGCTTTTACCTAGACTGGATTTCCCTGTACAGGCAAATCCTGCACAAATAAATAACTAACTAAATAAATTACTAAGATACTATCGTATCCTACCCGTAAAACTACAAAAAAACGAATTTTTGCCACTGTGATCTTGCAGTGATGCGTACAACTTAACACCAGAGAGTACAACTTACGATTGCACTTTGATTTTTGCCTATGTTATAATTAGATCAACAGGTCTTTCCCACCTTGATGGCCGCGTCGATCGCTCTTGCAGCCTCTTTACCGGCGCCCATGGCCAGAATAACCGTGGCAGCACCGGTAACGGCATCGCCGCCAGCGTAGACCATCGGGCGGCTCGTCAGGCCGTCGGGGCCGTTGGTGATCAGGCAGCCGTGCTTGTCGGCGTCCAGACCCGGCGTGGTGGAGCGGATCAGCGGGTTGGGGCTGGTGCCCAGCGCCATGATCATCGTATCAACGTCCAGAACGAACTCGCTGCCCTCCTTGACGATGGGGCGGCGGCGGCCGGAGGCGTCCGGCTCACCCAGTTCCATCTCGACGCAGGTCATACCCTTGACCCAGCCGTTCTCGTCGCCCAGCACTTCCGTCGGGTTCGTCAGCGTCTTAAAGACGATGCCCTCCTCCTCGGCGTGCTCGACCTCCTCCTTACGGGCAGGCAGCTCGGCCATGCCGCGGCGGTAGACGATGTAGACATTCTCGGCACCCAGACGCTTGGCGCAGCGGGCAGCGTCCATGGCGACGTTGCCGCCGCCGACAACGGCAACGGACTTGCTCTTCATGATGGGCGTGCGGGAATCCTCCTTGTACGCCTTCATCAAATTGACGCGGGTCAGGTACTCGTTGGCGGAGTAGACGCCGTTCAAGCTCTCGCCGGGGATGCCCATAAAGCGGGGCAGACCGGCACCGGACGCGACATAGACAGCCTCAAAGCCGTAGTCGTTCATCAGCTCGTCGATGGTCAGGACCTTGCCGATGACCATATTGGTTTCAATGTCAACGCCCAGCTCCTTCAGGCCCTCGACCTCGTGCTGGACGATGTCCTTGGGCAGACGGAACTCGGGGATGCCGTACATCAACACGCCGCCCGCAACGTGCAGGGCTTCGTAGACGGTGACCTTGTAGCCCAGCTTGGCCAGATCGCCCGCGACGGTCAGGCCGGACGGACCGGCACCGATGACAGCGACCTTGTGGCCGTTGGGCGCGGGGGCGGTGGGCTTGGTATGTACGTTGTTGCGGTACCAGTCGGCAACAAAGCGCTCGAGGCGGCCAATGCCGACGGCCTCGCCCTTGATGCCGCGGACGCACTTGCCTTCGCACTGGTGCTCCTGCGGGCAGACACGGCCGCAGACGGCGGGCAGCGCGCTGGACTGTGCGATCACGTGGTAAGCAGCCTCAAAATCACCCTCGGCCACATGCTTGATGAAGCCGGGAATATCAATTTCAACGGGGCAGCCGCTGCGGCAGGGGTGGTTCTTGCACTGCAGGCAGCGCTTGGCCTCGTTCACGGCCATCTCCTCGGTGTAGCCGAGGGCGACCTCTTTAAAGTTCTTGTTGCGGACGTTCGGCTCCTGGCTGGGCATGGGGCACTTTTTCGGGTCCATGTTCGGCATAATTACTGCACCTCCTGCTTCAGCAAATTGCACTCGGCCTCGCGGGCGTGTGCCTCAAAGGGCTTGTACATCGTGCCGCGGTGCATAGCCTCGTCAAAATCGACCTCAAAGCCGTCAAAGTCGGGGCCGTCCACGCAGGCAAACTTCGTCTGCCCGCCGACGGTCAGGCGGCAGCCGCCGCACATGCCGGTGCCATCGACCATGATGGGGTTCATCGAAACAACGGTCTTGACGTTGTGGGGCTTTGTCGTCTTGACGACGAATTTCATCATGATGAGCGGTCCAATGGTAATGACCTCGTCAAAGTTCGCACCGTCGACGATCTTCTTCTCCAGCGGGGCGGTGACAACGCCCTTTTCGCCGTAGGAGCCGTCATCGGTCATAATGATAAACTCATCGCAGCAGGCGCGGAACTCGTCCTCCAGAATGACCAGATCCTTGTTGCGGAAACCGACAATGCCGGTGACCTTGGTGCCCTGCTCGTGCAGTGCCTGGGCAATGGGCAGCGCAATGGCGCAGCCCACGCCGCCGCCGACGACGCAGACGTTTTTCAGGCCTTCGATCTCGGTTGCCTTGCCCAGCGGGCCGACAAAGTCGTGGACAGCCTCGCCCTCTTTGAGGGAGTTGAGCTGCATAGTACCTGCGCCGACAACCTGGAAAATGATAGAAACGGTGCCGGCTTCGCGGTCAAACCCGGCGATGGTCAGGGGGATGCGCTCGGAGTCCTCCTTTGCGCGGACAATGATAAACTGGCCGGCCTTTGCCTTCTTGGCAATGAGCGGCGCATGGATGCAAAGTTCGGTTACGGTGGGGTTCAGCTCCCGCCGTTTGATGATAGTAAACAAAGTTCCCACTCCCTTTACAAAAGCGCAGCTCTTCACGAAGCTGCGCTTGCTTTAGGAAACACCGCACAATTCCCGCCTAACGGCTTAAGCACCGCTCCGGCGGCTGCGGCACGGCATCTGCGTTGCCAAAATGCTCGATAAGACACAAAGTATTATCTGCGCTTTTGGCTTAGCAGCTGCCGCACCTCGCTCGCCGTATCGGCACTTAGAATTATGCGGTGTTACCTTTAGTATATGTTGCCGGTTTCGCGGTAGCTGCGCCAGACGTTTTCAAAAAAGTCGTCATCCTCGGGGATGGGGCGCGGGGCGCGCCAGTCGGTCTTGCAGGTGCCGTCCTCGAACCACAGCTCCTGAATCAGCGGGGCTTCGGTATCGTCCAAGGCAAAGGTGAAGGTGTCCGGCAGCTGGACAAACGGCTTAACGCCGCCCGTCAGGTCTGTGTACAGGGCGCTGCCGCGGCTCTTGCCTCCGTGGGCGGTATAGTCCGCCATGGCGGTCAGGTAGGCGCGCTGGCTCAGCAGCATATCGCGCAGGCGGTAGACCATGGCAAGCTCGGTGCGGCTGCCCGCCTTGACCGTTTGGGCAAAGTCAGCAAGCTGCGCTTCCACCTGTTTGCCGTAGGCGCGTATCTGCGCGGGGTCGCGTATGGCAGCGCCGCAGCGGCTCATTTCCTCGGCGGCGTGCTGCCACAGGGCGCGCACATTGCCGGTGTCGGCCTTGCAGCCGTCGGCCAGTGCGCCCATCTCGGCCAGCGCCTCGGCGGCGGCCAGACCGAAGTTGTCCGGCGCATCGCCTTGGCAGCGGGCGGCGATGTACTGTGCCGCGCGGGTGCTGCCCACCTGCCCGGCGTTCAGCGCCGTGCCGCCGGGGCGGTAGACGCCGTGGCTGGCAGCGGCTTCACCCACGGCAAACAGGCCTTTCACGTCGGTCTGCCACCAGCAGTCGATGCCAATGCCGCCGTTGTTATGCTGGGCGCAGAGGGCAATCTCCAACGGCTGGGTGTACAAATCCACACCCTTATCACGGTAAAAATCGATGGCAGGCTGGTTCATCTGCGCCAGCCGCTCAATCGGCGTGCCGAAGCAGGCACCGGCGCGGGTCAGGTACTCGCGCGCCTCGGGCAGCAAGGCGTCATAGCTAAACTCGCCGCCCGCGGGGTTTGTGCGGTAATCAAGATAGACTTTGCGTCCCTTGCAGGTTTCCAGATACACCAGAATGTCAATGATGGAGCTGCCGTCGGCGACCTTGCGCACATCGAACGGCCACTGGTAGCCCTTCAGGAACAGCTTGCTGAGCATGTCGTGCGCGTCGGTGAAAAAGTCCGTCAAAAACTCGTGCTCGCCGCTGCCGTCCGCCGCTGCGGAGTAGACCCGCGGCAACACCTGCATATACGTTCCCGACACATTCCACCGCGGCGCGACCGATGCAAGCCCGTACTGCCATTCGGTCAGGTTTTTGCCCTTTGCGCCTGCTTCCAGCGCAAGGCCGGTGGCCCCATACTGGCTGAAGGGATAGACGCTGTCGGCGTACATACCAGCTGGGCCGCCGGTGGCCCAGATAACGTTTTTGCATCGAATCAGCGTAAAGCGGTCGGCGGCGTCCTGCGCAACCGTGTTCAGGCAAAGCAGGCCGCAAACCGTACCGCCGTCCGTCAGAATTTTGATGACTTGTGTCTTGTCCAGCATCGGCACGCCCTTGGCCTGCACGGCAGCTTCCAGACATTCGGTCATCTGCTTGCTGGTGTAGGGTCCCACGCTGGTGGCGCGGCGGCGCGGGTCGTGGTCGGTCTTGTAGCCGATGTACTCGCCGTAGCGGTTGCGGGGGAACGGCACGCCCAGCTCGACCAGCTTCAAGAAGCACTGAGTCGAGAGCGCGGCCTCGCACAGGGCAATATCACCATCCACGCAGCGGCCCGCAAACAGTGTGTCGGCCATCTCGCGCACGCTGTCGGGGTCGCCCCCGGACAGGGTCAGCTTGTAGTAGGTCTGTTTGTCGCTGCCGGTGTTGCGGCTGGTGCCGCCCGCGCGGTTTTCGGTGACCAGCACAATATCCCGCTGGCCCAGCTGCCACAGGCGGTCGGCGGCGTTGAAGCCCGCTGCGCCGCTGCCCACGATGGCCGTGTTGCAGCGGACTACCTTGGCGGTGTAATTTCCGGCGCGGAAAATTTCGTTTTCCATCTCGTTGCTCCCTTACAGGCGCTGGATATGGAACCCGCCGTCCACATCGATGTAGTTGCCCGTGGTGTAGCGCAGACGGTCGCTGCACAGCAGACTGACCGCACCGGCCACATCCTCCGGGGTGCCCCAGCGGGCGATGGGGAAGGTGCCCTTTTCAATCAAGGCATCATACTTGCCCTGCACCTTGCTGGTCATATCGGTGGCAATGACACCGGGGCGCACCTCGTTGACGAGGATGCCTTCCGACGCAAGGCGGTCTGCGTAGAGCGTTGTCAGCATCGACACGCCCGCCTTGGAGACACAGTATTCACCGCGGTTGGTGGAGGAAACCGCCGAACTGCAGCTGGACACATTGACGATGACACCCTTGCGGCCATCGACAGGTTCCTGCGAAATCATCTGCTTGGCCACCAGCTGCGTCAGGAACATATTGCCCTTGGTGTTGATGCCGACAACATAGTCAAAGCTTTCCTCGCTCATATCCAGCAAATCGGCGCGGACTTTGGGAGCAACACCTGCATTATTAACCAGCACATCCACGCGGCCAAAGGCGGCCAGTGCGCCGTCCAGAATCTTCTTGCGGTCGTCGGCGCTGCCGATGTTGGCCTGCACGTATGCGCAGTCGATGCCCTGTGTTTTCAGCTCGTCCAGCACTGCCTGGTTTTTCTCCTGTGGGCCGGTGGCGACCATGACGATATTGTATCCATCCAGCCCCAACTGCTTGGCAATGGCAAAGCCGATGCCGCGGCTGGACCCGGTGACGATGGCAGTTTTTTTCATAAGTACACCCTCTCCATCAACCGCGGAAGTTCGCGGGCTGCGTTTTCTTGATCTCCAAAAATTCCTTGTAGAACGGCATAAACGTCTTACTGTCGCGGATGACACAGCCCGTGGGCTTGTGAGCGCGGATCAAATCGCCGCACTTGCCGCAGGTCAGGCAGACCCGCTTAGGGTCGATGCGGCCATTTTTGACGATCTCGTTGGCAAAATCCGGGTCAGCAAAGGCCATGCGGCCGAACAGCATACCATCGCACAGGCCCTGCTCGACCGCGCCGGCGGTAAACAGGTCGGCGTAGGCGCGCAGGTAGCTGGGGGCGGACGCCCAGACCGTCATCTCCGGCACGGCTTTTTTGACCTCGCCGATGCCGTGGATCATCCGGGCAAGACCCACAAAGGGATGCTCGTCCGGCTCGTACTTGCCAAAGTCAAAGGGGCGAGTCACATGGGTGGTGGCGTAGGGGTTGCCCATCGTCAGGTTGACCATATTCAGACCCAGTTCGTTGTGCAAATCGCGCACCAGGCGGATGGGTTCAGTCAAATCGGGCGTCGTGCCACTCTCCGGGCTGACACCGAAGCCCCACGGGTAGGCGTAGCCGTCGTAGATGCCGATGCGCGCCGTGACCATAAAGCTGTCGTCCTCGTACACCTTGGCGGCGCGGATGCCGTTTTTCAGCAGACGGAAGCGGTTTTCAAAGCTGCCGCCGTACTCGCCGGGGCGGTTGTAGGCGGATGCCAGCTCTGCCAGCAGGTAGCCGTGGCAGCTCTTGATGTCGACGGCGTCGAAACCGGCCTCCTTGGCAAGCTTCGTCGCCTCGCCGAACTTTTCTTCCAGCCCTTTCAGGTAATCGTCCGTCACGATGCAGGAGTCATCCGCGGCGCGGTACTGCTCCAGAATCGGGTGTCGGTAGGCGATCATCGGGGCAGGCTTGTTGCCGGGGTTAGAGTAGCGGCCGCTGTGGTTGGCCTGCATAATCAAATACGGCGCATAGCCGTTGGCCTTGAGGCCCGCCTCCTTGACGGCGGTGGTCATCTTTTTGAACTCGTCCAATGTGTCGCGGTTCAGCAGCAGCTGCGTCTGGGAGGATCGTCCCTCCTCCACAATGGAGATTGCCTCGAACCAGATGACCGAGCTGCCGCCGATAGCCTCGTTGACATAGCGGCGGGTCGTATACTCGGTGGGTGCGCCTTCGGGCGTCGAGTCCGCGCCCTCCATGGGCGCGATGCCCAGACGGTTCGGGAAGGTAATATTACGCACGGTCAGCGGCTGCGCCAGCGCGTGGGTGTCGGCTGCAAAGGGCAGGTCAACACCCAGCTCTGCGGCACGCTGCTTGACTTCTTCTAACGATTTATAGTGAAATTTTTCGTGTGGCATAATTTTTCTCCTTGCGGTAAGTCCGCTACGGCTTCAGGATTACCTTGATGCTGCCGCTCTTGCTGTCCAGCGCGGTATCCAGCGCCTGCTGCAATTGCTCCAGCGGGAAGGTGTGGGTGATAAATTTTTCCAGCGGGATATCGCGGGCGGCGGCAATCGCAATGGGGAAATCCCAGCAATAGCCCTGCGCGCCCTGCACATGAATCTCGTGGGTGACAAAGCGGCTGGCGGGGATCTGAATCTGCGGCTTTTCATAAATGCCGATGATGGTTGCGGTGCCGTTGCGCTTCAGCGTCATAATGGCCTGCAAAAAGCAGCTTTCGCGCCCCACGCACTCAAAGCTCTTGTCCACGCCCTTGCCGTGGGTCAGGCGGGCGACCGCCTGCTCCAGATCCTCCTTGCCGCTGTTCACGGTGACGGTGGCACCGACCTGCTTTGCCATTTCCAGCCGCTGGTCAGAGAAATCGGCAATGATGACCTCGGCGGCACCGCTGCGGCGGCACATGGCGGCCACCATCATACCGATAGCGCCGGCACCGATGATCAGCACCGTTTCGCCCAGACGGATGTCGGCGCGGCGCACGGCGTGGGTGGCAACCGACAGCGGCTCGATCAGTGCGCCGGTTTCGTAGCTCAGGTAGTCGGGCAGCTCGTAGACATACGGCTCCTTGACCACAACATAGTCCGCCATGGCGCCGTCGCCGTTGCGGTAGGTAAAGCTGATATGCTCGCAGTAGCCGTACTGTCCGTGGCGGCAGGCGTCGCACTTGCCGCAGACGATGCAGGGTTCCACGGTCACGCGCTCACCGAGGCGGGCCTTGGTGACCTCGCTGCCGACGGCGACCACATCGCCGGAAAACTCATGCCCGATGGTCACGGGCAGCGGGGCGGACGGGTGCAGCCCGCGCGCAATGTGCAGATCACTGCCGCAGATGGCGCTGGCGCGCACCTTGACAAGCACCTCGTCCGGTGCCAGCGGGCGGACGGGTTTATGCAAAAAGTGTACTTTAAAAGGCTCGTATACTTCGCCGATACGGTTCATAAGTTTTTCCATGGCAAAAAGCCTCCTTTAAAAATAGCGTTGCAGAAAATGCAGCCCTCGCAGGGCAACCTCGTCGGGGGTGCCGTGTACGTTGACCCAGCTGGCGTCCAGCCCGCCCGGGGCAAAGGTTTCCATCGTGATATGCCCGGCGTAGCCGTACTGCTGCAGCAGCCGCATCACGGCATCCCACGGCACAATGCCGTCGCCCGGTGCGCCGCGGTTGTTGGCGCAGGCGTGGAAGTGGGTCACCCTGCCGCTTTTCAGCGCTGTTTCCAGCGAAGCAAGCAGGTCCGCTTCCTCTAAGCAGGCGTGGTAGGTGTCGTAGTGGATGCCCACATTGTCGCAGCCGATAGCATCAAGCATAGGCAGCAGCTGCTCCACCGTGTTGATGACACTGGTGCGGTAGCGGTTCAGCGGTTCCAAGGCAAGGCAGATGCCGCACTCCTTGGCGCGGCGCGCCAGCTCCTGCAAGCCGGTGACAGCCAGCTCCCATTCGCGGGCAGCCTCCGCCGGGGGCAGGGTGTGGCGCTTGCCGCCCCCTGCATACAGGGGACCCGCCAGCACCACAGCGCCCAGTGCGGCACCCGTTTGCAGGCAGTCGGTCAGGTACTGCATGGTGGCGGTGCGTACATCGGCATCAAAGCTCGAAAGATCGCGTCCTGCCCCCATGGCGGCGCACAGCGAAACCTCCAGCCCGCTGGCGCGCACCTCATCGCGCAGGGTCGGGCTTATGGTGGGCTGCGTCATCGGCAGCTCCAGCGCGGTAAAGCCCATTTTGGCTGCCTTGGTCGGCAGACCGCAGCAGGCGTCGGACAGCCCTGGCGCCCAGTTCCAAAGATTGATACCCAGTTTGTTCATAGCATTTTCCGTTGGGGGCTGCCTTTATTTGGTGGAGCGCCGCACGATCAGATCACTGTTCATGATCATACGCTGCGGCTTGGGCAGCTCCCCGTATTTGTCCTTGTATTCGATCTGGCGGATCAGGCTTTTGGCTGCCTCCATACCCATGTCGTACAGATGCTGCGTCATCGTGGAAAGCGGCGGCTCGACCATGGCGGACATACTGACGTTGTCCACGCCGATGACCGCCACATCCTCGGGGATGCGCAGCCCCATATCGTGCAGCGCGTGCATAACCACAAACGCCTTGGGGTCACTGGTGCAGAAGATGGCATCGGGCAGCTGCCCTTGCTCTGCCAGCTCACGGATTTGATAGTAAAAACCATTGCTGCCGCCGCTTTCGCGCAGGAGGTACTCCTCCCTTTCGGGCAGACCGCTGTCGGCAAGCGCTTTGCGGTAGCCGCGCAGACGCTCGCGGTAGAGCAGCAGCTCCTCGCGCCCGCAGACGATGGCAATGCGCTTATGCCCGATGCGCGCCAGATAGCGCGTGGCATCGTAACCGATCTGGAAGTTGTCGGAGGTGACGGTATCCACCTTGCCGATGTCGCTTTCCTCAAAACGGTTGACCAGCACAAGGGGGTAGCCCTCATCGCGCAGGCTGCGGATGTGCGGGGCGTCGCTGCTCAGCGAGCAGACGATAAACCCGTCGATCCAGCGCTGCTTCATGGTTTCCAAATAGGATTTTTCAATGGCGGCGTCCTCGTCGGTGTTGCACAGAAAAACGGTCATTCCGTTTTTGCGCGCCTCATCCTCCACGCCGCGGGTCAGCTTGGGGAACATCAGGTTCTCGATGGAGGGAATCATCAGGCAAATCGTATTGCTACGCCCCATCTTCAGGCTTTGTGCCAGCGCGTTGGGCTGGTAGTTGGTCTTGCGGATGGCTTCGGTCACGATTTTTCGTGTTTCCTCGTTGACATAGCTTTTGCCGTTCAGCACGCGGGAAACCGTGCTTACCGACACACCTGCTACAGCGGCGACCTGCTTGAGATTCATAGGGAACTCCTCCTGCTTTGTATTGATATACCATCGGAAGCAGGAAGGCTCCTGCCCCGATGCTTAGTCCTTATCCCAGTAGACGGTAGCGCCGCGGTGTGCAGAGGTACACTGTTTGCGGAAAAGCTGCAGCCACCCGGTGGCGGGTTTGATAACGGGCTTCCAGCTTTCCTTGCGGCGGGAGAACTCATCCTCGCTCACATCTACTTTTAATGTACGGGCTTCAATATCAATATACACCATATCCCCATCCCGAATCAATGCCAAATTGCCGCCTTCGTAGGCTTCGGGGGAAACATGACCGATCGCAAGACCGCCGGTAGCGCCGCTGAAGCGTCCGTCAGACACCAAAGCAATCTGACTGCCCAGCCCCTTGCCCAGCACAGCCGCCATAAAGGTTTCCATATGGGGCATACCGGGGGCACCCTTGGGACCCTCGTAGCGGATGATGACCACATCGCCTGCCACGATCTCATCCTTCAAAATGGCGTGCCATGCATCGTCCTGCGAGTCGTAGCACTTGGCGGGACCGCTGAACTTCCATGCGGCGGGATCCACGGCGCTGAACTTGACAATGGCGCTGTCGGTGCCAATACTGCCGTGCAGCACAGCCAGACCACCATGCTCGTAAATCGGCTCTGCCACGGTGTGGATGACATCGTGGTTCTTGTTTTCGGCGCGCGCAGCCTTGTCACCGATGGTGCCGAACATACCCTTAGCGTCGGTGTCGATCTTGCCGGCAGCCGCCAGTTCCTTGACCACGGCACCGATACCGCCGGCGGCGTCAAAGTCCTCCATGGTGTAGGTGGGGTGGTTGGGGTAGATGGTGCTGAGCAGCGGCACCTCGCGGCTGATGACGTCAAAGGTTTCGGGGGTGATGTCAAAGTCTGCCTGCCGTGCCAACGCGGGGATGTGCAGCAGACTGTTGGTGCTGCCGCCGGTCGCCATCATATAGCGCACCACGTTTTCAAAGCTGGACTGGCTCAGGATATCGCTGGGGCGAATCTCATGCTCCCAGGCGTACATGACCTGCCGGGCAGCCTGCCGTGCCAGCTCGTGCCATTTTTCGGATTGGCTGCGGGTGCTGGCGTTGTCGTGCGGGGCAAAGCCCAGAATTTCCGCCATGGCGCACATCGTCTGGGCGGTACCCATAAAGGGGCAGGCACCGGGGGTGGGGCAGGCGTGACGCACAACGTCCTTGTACTCCTCGCGGGTGATGGAGCCCTCCACATAGGCGGCGTAGGCCTGCTTGGTGTGGGTCAGGGTGATCATACGCCCGTCCGAGCGATGCCCTGCTGCCATATAGCCGCCGGTGAACATCACGGTGGGGATATCCACGCGCACGGCACCCATCAGCATACCGGGAACGACCTTGTCGCAGGTCGCCATAATGACCATACCTTCGAGCATATTCAGGTTGGCAACCATCTCCACCTCGCTGGAAACCAGATCGCGGGCGGGCAAGGTGTAGCGGTCACCGGGGGTGTTGCTGCAGATGCCGTCGCAGATGCCGCTGATGGGCAATTCCAGCGCCAGACCGCCCAGCTTGTAGATCTCCTCCTTCATCTCGGCAATCAGTGCCTTGTCAAAGGGGTAGTGACCGGGGTTCATTTCGTTCCAGGTGTTGACCAGACCGATGATGGGGCGCTTGGCGTCCTCCTCAGAAATGCCCATGGCGTACAGCAGGGTATTGCGGTGGTCGAGAGATTCCTCATTCCATTCACGAATCATATACTTGCTCACTTTCTGCGGCGCGTGCCGCATACAATTTTATTTCTGCATCAGATGGATGGCAAAGCCGCCGATCTGCTGCTTGGCGTAGATGACCAAGATCCGTCCGTCGGGAAACCGCTTGACGGAGTCCTCGTCAAAGGCAAAGCCTTTTTCCTCCAGATAGCGGCGGGCCGCGGGAAGATCGGCGGTGGCAAGGGCGATGTGTCCGTGCTCGCCGCGCCCGGGGGCTTTCATCCACTCGATTTGGGTACCGGTAAACCGTGCATCCGCACTTTCCTTGGCCGGGTTCACAGCCAGCCGAAACAAAACCGCAAATTGCTCGGCGCAGCGCTCCGCCTGCGCGGCATCGGCGCAGTTGACGCCGATGTGGGCAATCTCAAAATCCGGTGTGTATGCCATACCTCAGCCTCCCAGATATGCCTTGCGCACGGCATCGGACTTCAGCAGCTCCTCGCCGGAGCCGGACAGGTTGATCTTGCCGTTTTCCAGCACATAGGCGTAGTCGCAGATGCCCAGCGCCTTGCGGGCGTTCTGCTCGACCAGCAGCACCGTAATGCCGGAATCGCGAATTTCGCGGATCAAATCGTAAATCTGGTTCACGATGATGGGCGCAAGCCCCATCGAGGGTTCGTCCAGCAGCAAGATCTTGGGGCGGGACATCAGCCCGCGCGCAACCGCCAGCATCTGCTGCTCGCCGCCGGACAGCGTGCCGGCAAACTGATCCTTGCGGCTTTCCAGAATGGGGAAGCGCTTGTACTGCTCCTGCAGGTCCTTTTCCAGGTCAGCCCCTTTAAAAAGGTAGCCGCCGACGAGCAGGTTGTCGCGGATGGTCAGACCCGAAAAGCACTTGCGTCCCTCGGGGACGTGTACCACGCCCGCGCCCACGATCTTGCTGGGCTTGCGGGGCAGGGGTGCGCCCTCAAACTCCACGGTGCCGGTCTTGGGCTTTGCCAAGCCAGAAATCGTGCGCAGCAGCGTAGTTTTACCGGCGCCGTTGGCACCGATAATGGAAACAATCTGCCCTTTGTGAACCTCCACGTTGATGCCGCGCAGCGCTTCCACATGACCGTAACTGACAGCCAGATCGGTCACTTTCAGCATAGGTTCCATGTTTATTCCTCCTTGCCTAAGTAGGCCTCAATAACCTCAGGATTGTTCTGGACTTCATCGGGGGTACCCACGGCGATCGTTTCGCCGAAGTTCTGCACATGGATCTTGTCGGAAATGCTCATTACCAGCTCCAGGCGATGCTCAATCAGCAAAATGCCGAAGCCGATCTCCTTGCTGATGCGCTGGATCAGCTCGGTCAACTCGCCGACCTCGGTGGGGTTCAAACCGGCGGCAGGCTCGTCCAGCAGCAGGATTTTCGGCTCGCACATCAGTGCGCGGGCAATCTCGATGCGGCGCTGCATCCCGTAGGAAAGATTCTCCGGGCGCTCGTGCAGGTAGTCCTGCATCCCCACGACCGTCAGGTATTTTTCGCACAGCTCGCGCCCGCGCTTTTCCTCGGCGCGGCGCTTGGGGGTGGGCAGCAGCCCGCCCACGATGCTGTAGCGGCTTTGGGGGTCAAAGGCGCACATCACGTTTTCTTCCACGGTCAGCCCCTTAAACAGGCGGATATTCTGGAAGGTGCGTCCCATACCAAGGCGGGTGATTTTGTACTGCTCCAGCTTGGTGATGTCCTTGCCGTCCAGCACAACGGTGCCTTGGTCGGCGGTGTACACACCCGAAATGGTGTTGAAGATGGTGGTCTTGCCCGCGCCGTTTGGTCCGATAATGCCGTGGATTTCCCCGGCGTTCGCTTCAATGGAGAAGTTCTGTATCGCCTTGACGCCGCCAAAGCTCTTATAAATGTTCTTGACTTCCAGCAGTGCCATGGTTTACCCCTCCTTTTTGGCAGTGTTCTTTTTGCCCAATTTGGCAAAGGCTTGTTGAATGTTGCGGGGCGTAAGCTCCCACTCGCCCAGCAGACCGGACGGCTTAAAGTTCAAAATCAGCAGCACCAGCACGGCGTAGATGACGTAGCGGTAGTTCTGCAGGCCGCGCAGTACCTGCGGCAGGGCGCTCAGGATAAAGGCGCCCAGCGTGGAACCGGTCAGGCTGTTGACGCCGCCGAAGAATACCATAATGACCCAGTCGGCGCTCTTTTTCCAGCCGAAGCCGGTGGGATCCACATAGGACATATAGAAGGCGTACAAAACGCCGGAGTAGCTCGTCAGCGCAACGCTGAGCAGGAAGGCAATCATCTTGACGCGGGTCACGTTGATGCCCATCGCCTTGGCAGCCAGCTCGTCGCCCTTCAGCGCGATGCACTGGCGGCCGTATTTGCTGGTCTTGAAAAACGCTGCCAGCGCAATGGCAAGCACGGCGGAAACAAACGCCAGCGGCAGCCCGACCAGACGGGGGATGCCGGTCAGACCGGACGCGCCGCCGGTCAGGGTGGTCATACGGTTCAGCAGGGCGGCAATCGCCTCGCCGAAGCCCAGCGTGACCAGCGAGATATAGTCACGGCGCAGCCGGACAACGGGGTAGCCGATCACATAGCCGATCAGCGTTGCCCCTGCGACCGCCAGCAGCGCCGCCAAGGCAAAGGGGACGTGAGCGCGGATGACCAAAAGCCCCGATACATAGGAGCCGATGGCCATAAACGCCGCCTGCCCCAAGCTGAACATACCAGTAAGCCCGGTCAGCACATAGATGCCGGATACGGCAATCAGCGTGATAAAAACCTGCGTAAGTACGTTGGATACAAGTGCGTTCATTGTGTGATATCCTCCTTACGCTTTTTCCTGAACGTTGCTGCCGGCAATGCCCTGCGGACGGATCAGCAGGAAAACCAGCATAACAGCGAATACGGCAATGGTAGAATAACCGGAACCCAGTGCAGCCAGCAGAATAGTTTCCAGAATGCCCAGCAGCAGCGCGCCGATGACGGCGCCGGTCAGGCTGCCCAAGCCGCCGATGACCGAGGCGATAAAGCCCTTGACGACAAGGCTGCCCAAGGTGGGGTACAGGGTGTACTTGATGCCCAAAAACACGCCTGCGATGCCGGCGAGAATGCCGGAAATGACAAAGGCGAGCTGGATGATGCGGGTGGAGTCGATGCCCATCAGCTGGGCGGTGTCGCGGTCAAAGGAAACCGCGCGCAGCGCACGACCCAGACGGGTTTTCTGGATGACATACGCCAGAACGATCAGCGCCACGGCACTGATGCCGAACATCATTAAATCGCCGGTGGAAACGACCAGCGTTGCCACATTGACGGTGGGGCTTTTAAAAAAGGAAGGGAAGTTGAAGAAATTGGAGCCTGCCTTGATGGTGACAAGACCCTCGTACAAGGTGCCCAGCGTGATGGAGGACACAAAGAAATAGGTGGGTGCCGAGTGGTTTTTCAAAATGCGGCGGAAACCGACAAACTCACCGAACAGCGAGATCAGCGCGCCTGCCAGACCCGCAATCAGCAGGGTGGGAACCAGCCCCATCCCCTTGCTGGAGACCAGAAAGTAGGCGATAAATGCTGCCGCTGTCATAGTGGCACCATGGGAGAAGTTGGAAAACTTTAAAACATTGAAAATCAGTGCAAAGCCGGTGGCGATCAATGCATAGATCGAGCCGGTTGCAATGCCGTTTATGATGACTTGCAGCGACATACTTGATTTGCCTCCTAGAAAAAAGCAGGCAGCCCCGCCAAAGCGGTACGAATCCGCGGGGCTGCCTGTTCAGATGTTACGGATAAAGGACGCGCAGACGTTGTTTAGCCGGCAAACTGCTCCAGCATAACGGGGGTCTGGTTGTCGTAGGTGTACATATACATACTCATACCAGTGGGCATATGGGTGGTGGGATCGATGGTGATCTTGCCGGTAACGCCCTCGTAGCTCAGGTTCTCCAGCGCATCGTGCAGGGCGGTGTAGTCGGTGCCGACCTTAGCAATGCAGTCCGCAGCAGCCATCACGATGTCGTAGCCCAGGAAGTACTTGTTGGGGGCGCTGACGTCGTTCTGAATCTCGGCGATCTTGGCGGCGATGGTTTCGTCCTCGGTATTGATGTTGTTGATGTAGTAAATGTTGGAGCAATCGCCGCCGTAGGTGGTGTTGAAGCCGGGCGCGCCGTCCAGACCGGTGATGATCTTGCCCTTGTAGCCCAGCTCGGTAGCGGCGGTTTCAATGGCGACCAGCTGCTGGGTGTAGTTGGGGCAGTAGATGGCGTCCACATTGGCGTTGACTAAGGGCAGCAGCAGGGTCTTGTAGTCGGTGTCGGCAGCGCCGTAGGCAACGATCATGCTGTTGTCCACGGTGATGTTCTCCTCAGCAAGGCGATCCACAAAGGGAGCCAGCAGGGAAACGGAGTAGGCGTTCTCCTGATTGTACAGGATGCCGAAGGTCTTGTAGCCGTTCTTTACGGCAAAGGCTGCCATAATGTCGCCCTGCGTGGTGGCGCTGGGCTGCAAAGCAAACATATTCTTGTAGGGAACGCCCTCGCTCTTGGTCTGGCAGGCGGGGTCCATGGCAAGACCGACAACGGGTACGTCATAGCCCTCGGAGGTTTCCTTGATGGCGTTGGCGATGTTGGCAACCGGGGGTCCGACGATCAGGGAAACCTGATCCACGGTCACAGCGGTGATGTAGGAGTTGACAGCCTCAGTGACGTCGCCCTTGGTGTCGTAGGTGTTCATCACGATCTTTTTGCCGTTGATGCCGCCGTTGGCGTTGATCTCATCGACGGCAGCCTGTGCACCTTTCTGGACGGACAGACCCAGACCGGAGGTGTTGCCGGTGATGTCCTGCAGGCAACCGATCAGAATCTCGCCGCTGTCGGCAGCTGCTGCAGAGGAAGCAGCGGGGGCAGAGGTGCTGGTGGAAGCGGTGCTGGAAGCTGCGCCGCCGCAAGCGGCCAGGCTCAAAGCCATACCGGCGGCCATAACAAAGGATACAATGCGTTTCATAGTGTTTTCTCCTTGATTTTGTGTTGGGTCAGCGCGCGGGGCTGCGGGGGAAGGAATGTGTGCGGGCTTTGCCTCCTTTTTTCCGGTGTGAAGGCGGGCAAATTGGGAGGTCTTGCCCTGTCTGCACCGGTTTTTCTGCTTTGTTGTCCGGCTTTGATTCTTGATTGCAAACGTTTGCAATCAAAGGCAAATATAAATTCCGATGGAGTTTTCCGCGCTTTTGCGGTTCCACCAGAAATCTTATGCCCAAAATATACTCCTGTTGCTCAGATTTGTCAATATGTGCTGCACATTTTCGTGCTTTTGTTCAAATTTGGCTATGCAAACATTTGCAAAACGACGAAAATCCGGCACATCGCACCCCGGCCATTGCAGAAAAATGAAAGGGCAGACCGATAATTTTATCTGCAATGAGAGCAGATGTCACGGAACTTGTCAAAAGAATCGCTGTAGCAATTTTATATCGCAGGGTGTATAATGAAAACGTTATCACACAAATCATTTTCAAAAGGCGGAGACAACACCATGAAGCAAAAACATATTCCGGCACGCTGTTTTTTCTATCTGTTCGGTATGCTGGTTCTGGCTATGGGGCTGATTGTGAACATCAAGGCCGGGCTTGGCTCCTCAGCAATTATGTCCGTAGCCTACACGATCAGCGAGGGCGCAGGAGTGAATTTTGGTGACATGACGTTTGTGATCTACTGTCTTTTTATCGCTGCGCAGATGATTATAAACGGCAAAGACCGCAGCTGGCTGGATCTGCTGCAGCTGCCGCTGAGTCTGGTGTTTACGCGGTTTACGAATTTGTTCAAAGCGGTAATCCCCTACGAACACGGCTATCTGCCCACAGATCTGCTTGTGTTGCTGGCGGGCATTGTGCTGACCGGCATTGGTGCCGCCATGACAGTGGATATGCAGCTCATCCCCAATTCCGGCGACGGTATCGTGAACAGCATCGCCCGCCGTTGCGGTCGTGAGCTTGGCTTTACCAAAAATATTTTTGACTGCGGTTGTGTTGCTGTTTCCCTGCTTGTCGGTGCGTTCTTCGGCGATCCGCTGCTCGGCATCGGCTTAGGTACAGTCATTTCAATGCTTGGCGTCGGTCGCGTTGTAGCTTCCTTTAACCATCTTTGCAAACCCGCCATAACCCATGCCGCGGGGTTGGAGAAAGTTGTACGTAAATAAATTTTGCATTGGTAATATAGCGAACTCAAATTCTAAGGCAACACCGCACAATACAATTTCCAGAAACAGAAAAGCGTCTGACTCACAAAAAAGGCCGGACGCTCTCCCAAAACTGCTTGCAGGGCAAAATTTAATCAGGCCGCCAGACAAGGTCTGTCAGCTAAAGTCAAATTTGCCAAAGAAAATATAATATTCATTTTTGCAATTTGCTTTTGTAGCCCTCGGTATCGTGTCTTTCGGAAACGAAGCTGCAGCTTGACTACAGCAAAAACATGCTCGACTTTGGCACGTACAGAGGACTTTTCATGCTCACGACGCTTGATTTGTGCCTGAGAGCGCGCAGACTTATTCTTACTTTGGCTGGGACGGCGATTGATTTTGTAGCGGACAGACTTACCGCCTTTGTTCTTTTTCAGTGCTTCAGGACGTTTTTCGGCTCCTAGATAGCCACTGTCCCCATAAACCTCTTCCTCTTCTCCGGTAAGAAGCTCAGAGGTTACAGTGACATCGTGCTCGTTGGCTGCTGTTACCTTTACTGTATGAACCAGCCTGCTTTCCTTATCCACGTCGACATGGGCTTTGTAGCCAAAATGCCAGGTATTGCCCTTCTTTGCTGAATGCGCCTGAGGGTCACGCTCTTTTTTCTCATTCTTGGTAGAGGAAGGCGCCTCAATAAATGTGGAGTCGACTATCGTGCCGCGCTTCAGAATCAAACCGCGCTGCATCAACAGTTCCACAACCTGTGTAAATAGTTCCTGCTGGATTCCGTTGCGCAGCAGAATGTTCCGAAAGTGCCCCAGCGTATCTCCGTCCGGTACCTGATTGCTTGATTCTACTCCGCAAAAATCCGAAAAGGCACGGCTGTCAATTACCTCCGCTACGGTTGCCATATCCGAGAGATTATACAGATTCTGTACGAGATAGATTCTAAGCATCCGTTCCAAATCGTAGGGCTTATTACCGCGCGCTCCTTCAAAAAAATCGCCAACTCCATCAAAATTGTAAAAGAGCAAAATTATATCAATTGGAACGCCTCCGCTGTAGCCATGTTACCAGTCATACCAGATCAATGTCCGGATAAAATCCTTCGGCGTTTCTAGTTTTGTAAAGAAATTTTCCTCGCAGACATTCAGAAGTCTGGCTATTTCTGGGGTTTTGCTCTCTTTATTTTTCCCCATCATTACACTTTTGGGGAATTTATTTGCTTTTTATTCCAAATTCTGTTCCCTACACTTAAAAGGTTCTCCAGCATTGCTGCCGCATAAATGTATGGATTTCTCCGTTATCCCGGTTTTCGTAATACGCTACCAGCAATTTCTTGAATTCAGGAACATCCTTCTCTGGGATAACAATCAGCCCTTTTCCTTTTGAAATCATGTAGTGGTTCGCGAAAATCACTGCCGTTCGTTTGTTGCCATCATTAAAGATTTGAGTTTTCATGCAATACAAGCACAAGCGAATGGCAATGTCTACATCATCTGCATCTTCACTGACGATTTTGTCAATCGCTTCTTTTACCACGGTCTCAATCGGAAGTGGCGGCACATACGAAGTTCCGCCAATCGTAACCGGCACACCACGAATTCGTCCTCCATCTGTATAAAAGCCCTCGTTTACCAATTTCGCAATGTGGCACAGAATATGATAATCTGTTGTATAGTTCAATACGTCTTTATCGAGAATGAACTCCCATGCGTGTTTCAGATTCAAAATTTTCTGTACATCGCTGGCAGTCATACCGGTCACAATGCCGTTATCGATAATATCCGCTGTCTGTGGGAAAGTCGTCGCCACGCCTTCCAGCACAGCCTGATCATAAATATTGGCTTTCATGTTGGCTCTGGCAAAATCCAGATTCAACATTACGCGCGGTGGCAAGTCGGCTTGCGCATATCCCAACGCAGCCAAATCTTTTTCGATATGTCGAATTTGTTTCCGTAATTCGCGCGCTTCGCGGTTGTTGCGCAGAAGCAACTGGTATAAATCCTCGGAATATACATCTACATAGGTCGATGTTAACCGACTTCCAACACGCTTACGGATATAGAGATATTTTTGCCCATCTCTGTCTTTCACTTCCGGCGTACCATCATAGGGAAATAGATTCAGTCTGGCTTGGAAATCCGCTTTTTGGTGCAAAAGCTCTTGAATTTTTGAGTATGTGTTTTCCATAGCTACTCCTTGGGGAATTTTTACAAGATTATTATAGCAATTTATTCCCCATTTATCAAGCGAAAGGGATCATTTGGCAGAGAAATCTATTTTCTCGCTCAGCGTTTAAGCGCTTGACTTGAGTTCTCGTACTGCAATTATATGGGGAACATTTTGCTGCTACAGTTATTGATTTGTTCTCTACGCCAAATGTTTTATGGATAGATACCACATCTTTAGCTTTCACCTCAGTGTAACGGTCTTTTTGTAGTCACCTGTAAACCGTATTTCAATTTCATTACGCGACCTCACCGTGATTTTCTCAATGATTCGCGCAGTCAGCGCATCGTCATATTCTTGAATTTGCAGATCCTTGGCTGACAGCAGCATTTCCGGCTGGCTGGCTTTTTCCTGTCGGACGGCGGTGTCCTCGATGACTTTCTTCAGACGCTTGATTTTACCGTTCAGCTTTTTCAGCTTGTCATCGAGAAATGGTGTATTTTCATCGAAGTCCAAGGACATTTCCAGCAGGCGGTCAAATTCCTGCTGGGTCTGCTCCAGCTGCTCCTGCAAATTGGGCTTTGTGCTTTCGCCGGTCTGGATGTTATGCAGGATGCCGTTGATCTGGGCAACAACTTCATCGGTGAGGTTTGCCGCCAAACCCTGTACCGCTTTCAAAATGGCACGGTGCAGTTCTTCTTCCGGGATGGACGGCGAATTGCCGCAGAATTTCGTGCCATACTCGATGCGATTCACGCACCGCCAGACGATTTGCTTTCTGCCGTGAATATTCCAAGTCACTCGCTTGTAACGACTGCCGCAGTCACCGCAGAACAGTCGCTCGGACAAGGCATACTTGCTGTTGTAGCGGCCACGACGGCGCTTGCGTTGGTTGGCGGCTGACTTGCTGTTGCGGCGGGCAATCTCGGCTTGCACCTCTCGGAATATCTGCTTGCTGACGATGCCCTCGTGGTAATTTTCAATGTAATATTGCGGAAGCTGCCCGGTGTTTTTCTTATGTACCCCGGTCAGCACATCCTCGGTAAAGGTCT
>ERZ1026903.126-NODE-126-length-42607-cov-187.410909_pt1 | contig 42607 bp, 39 predicted proteins | sample MGYA00380180_ERZ1026903 | MGnify/ENA primary metagenome ERZ1026903 (study PRJEB33269, sample SAMEA4719816) | human gut metagenome | biome: human-associated habitat; feature: organic feature; material: feces | place: Cameroon | collected 2013-10 ... | reverse complement strand
TGTAAACGGAGCTGTACCCTGAACGGTTGCGTAAGCGTTTCCCTGAGCATCAAAAGTTGTTGATTTTTCAGCAGAAAGTATAGTACCACTACCAGTATTAGACCAAGTCACTGTCTCCCCTGGTCTGCCACCAGTTACAGTGATTTTTGCAGTTTCATCACCCACAATTTCAGACTTATCAGAAGCGATGGCTAGACTATACTGGTGTAATGGAATAATAAATTCTTTTGAAGTTAAAGTCCCGATTTCGGTTGATGGATAATTAACCTTAACGGCTACTTTCTTGTACTGATAATCAGTAACCTGAGCAAGATTTAATTTAGCAGTTTTATCAGCAGCAGTTGTTGCTGATGCTAAAGACACACCATTCCAGTTTACACGAGAATTATCAGCCTTAATTAACTGTTGACTAGCAATAGATATTGGGCGGTTAGGAGCCATATCTTTTAAGACAAGTCCGTTGGTATAAGTTCTCTTATAATCCATCTGAGCACTTGCTTCTGTAGTAGTTGTAGCTACTGTAGCTGGATAAGCAAATGAAGGACCCTGTGAGAAATTACAGTAGAACTGATTTGTCTTAACAGTAATACTCTTTGATGATGAATTGGTAGCTGATGTAGCCTGAGCCGTAATAGTACCTGTCTCAGTTACAGCCTGACCGTTGTTTGTAGGATTACCAGTAACGGTAAAGGTTGCGTTACCTGAATTATCAAATTTTGTTGGAACAGTGCCTAGAAGTTTGTTATTTATAGCAACAGAAACAGCTTCACCTGGCTTACCACCTGATACAGTAACAGAGCTTGCACCGTTACCCACAATTTCAGACTTATCAGAAGCGATGGCTAGACTATACTGGTGTAATGGAATAGTAATGTAGTCAGATGTTTTAAAACCTGTTTCTGTTGAAGGATAACGGACCCTAAAACGGATCTTCTTAACATTATAATCTGATACAGGCTTAATATTTAAAGCAAGATCACCACTTGCAGTAGTTTTACGTGTAGTAGCAACCACAAGATCACTACCATTATTAGCAGCTCTGCTGTTGCTTACAGCCTGAACATCAACAATTTGTACAGGTCTGTTAGCTGCCATGCCAGTTAAAACCACTCCGCTATTATAAGTTCTTTTATAATCTATTTCAGCTACATCTAAGTTTGAGGTAGAACTTACTGTATTAGGATAACTAAAACTTGGAGCGGATTGTACACTCATAGTGTAACCATTGGTTACAACAGAAAATTCTTTTCTAAGTTCATTCTGCCCCATTGCAACAGCAGCAATAGAGCCTGTTTCAGATACAGGGTTACCATCATTTTCAGAAGGAGCACCTGCGATAACGATAATAGAATTACCGTTATTATCAAATTTTGAGTTGTTTTCCTGAGAAACAATTACAATTTTCTGATTATTTTTCCAAGTAACCTCTTCACCTGGTTTACCACCTGATAAAGTCATAGTTACTTTTTCATAACCTGTAAGGGTTGATTTATCAGGACTTGCTGTAAGTTTAAAACTATAAGGGATCATATTTAATGTAAATACATCTGATTCCTTGGTACCAACTTCGGTAGCATAGTATCTAATCTTAAACTTTAACTGTTTTAAACTAAAATCATTGTTTGGTGCAATATTAAACTTAATTACACCATTAGCATCAGCACCATCACCGACAATACTTACAAGATCATTAGTTGATGAAATAACTTCAGCTTTAGAATTTGGCAGAACATTTTGTAACAGTAACTGCGCATTGTTATAAGCTGTCTTATAATCCAAAGTTACATCATCAATATTTGAAGTTAGACCTGAATTTGTAATTGGGTAATTAGGATAGCTACTCTTAGGACCCTGTTTAAACTCGGCATGATACTGAGTTAAAGCAACCTTAAATGCCTTAGAAATAGGAGCTAAAGACATGGTAGTAGCAGTAACACCAGCATCCTGAACATCAGCTACACCATCATGATCAATAGGATTTCCCTTTACGGTAACTTTAGCATTACCCTGCTCATCGAACTTGGCATCAGAGCTTACAATTTCAGTTGCACCTGATACACTCCATGCAACCTCTTCACCTGGTTTACCGCCTGATAATACTCCATGAACTTCATCATTATTTACAATTTGAGCTTTATCAAGTTCTAATTTCAATGTAGAACTGTAATTAAATAGTTTTAAATTATATACCTCATCTAAGATAGCTTTTTCTGATGAAGTTTGATGATATTTTAAGGTTATAGCAAGTTCTTTAACTGAAGTATCAGTAATATCATGCAGAACAAAAGTAGCTTCACCTTTATCGTTAGCTTGTTCACTCTTTAAGCTTACCTTGGCTCCATTAGTTGCTTCTACAGCAAGCTTGCTATTTGGTAAAAGGTTGTTTACATTAAAAGTATATTCTGTTCCATAGTCTAAAGTTGCATCTGAATCATCCAACTTAGGTAAAGATTGGTTAAAACGAACTCCATTTAATTCGCTTTTTACATTAGTACCACCTGAGACAACTGAATCAATCAAAACAGGTTTATAAATATGATATTGCAGAGTATGTGAGCCGATTGCATCTTTAAGATCAACAGTTTTACCTAAAGCTAAACCTTTGATTGAAAAAGGTTCATTAGCACGTTTGTCTGTACCCTTAATAGTAATTTTTGCCTGACCTGCTGCATCAAAAGTATCAGGGACAGTTAAATCTACATTTTGTTCATCATTGAAGAACTGAACAGCACGATTTGGCTGACCATTAATTAAAGTGGCACTTACCTCATCATTACCAGAGAAAACATCAAGTTTAGCCTGTTCTTCATCATTCATAACAAAAACAGGTGTGAACTGCTGAATAGCTAAAACAGATGCTGTAGTTTCAGCCTGAGTATTAAAAGCATCATGGTAGTAAACAGCTTTAATACCTTCGACATCTCGTACTGAATAATCTCCAGTAACCATATAATCAGCACTTGCTTGTTTATTTTCTACAATAACTTTTTTAACCGCTCCTGAATTATTAGGAGAAACGGCTAATCTCATTAAAGCTACACCAGGCTGTGCCTGCTGTTTTTCTAAATTCTTAACAGTTTTACTAAATTCAAGATCAGCAGAATCATTTCCGATAGAAAAATCGACTTCGGTTGTATTTTTAAGATTTTTTAACTTTGCTGGAAAAGCTTCTAAATAAAGTACAGATGCTGGTAATTCCCATGATGGATCATAAACCTGATTCTGAATTTCAGCCTTTGGAGCTGGGAAATAAGGATCTTGTGTTTTAGTCTCAATTAAGCAAGAACCAGTAGCTCCAATATCAGTAGCACCTACAGCATACGCTACCACGCTACCTTCATCATCTGCTTCAAGCTCTAACTTGACAGGAGTATCACCTGCAGCTTGAGTTTCAAGAGCTTTTTCTGGCTTTGTATCTGTTAAATTGCATTTGCCAGTAGCACTTATGGTTAATATTGAATGAGGTTTCAAATTTGTATAGGTTATGGTTGCGTATTGACCTCCATCAATAACTTTAGGAGCTACTGAAAAACTGTCAGCATCATTACCATAAATAACTACATGAAGAGTGATCGGAAAATCAATGTCAAAAACAGTACCAATTACCTTTACATCATAGTTTGAAGTTTTAGTTTCATCAGGTCTATAAATAACAGTAGCCTGACCTGCTGCATTTAAAGTATGTTCAGCATCAACCAAAGAACCAGGAGCACCATCAGCAATTCTAAAACTTACTTTAGTGCCTTCCAGACCATCCACCTCGGCATCGGCATACAAAGTAATTAAAGATTCTTCAAATCGCTCAAACTTGGTTTTGGATGCTTTGATTAAAAGATCAACTTTATCAATAGTAATATTAAAATCGTTAGCAACAGATCCTGCTATTACAGTTAAAGTAGTATTGCGTACAGCTGAATGTGTAACCTCAACCACAAACATACCTGCTATATTGGTAATATAGTTGCCGTTATTTAATAGTTTAACTGAAGGATGTTTAGCTTTTACATATACAGGAAGATTAGGAGCAGCACGCTTAAAGCCATCTTCAATTTTAAACTGATAACGGTTATTACCCAAAGCTCCCATAAAGGTAATGTAATACATACCAGGCTTTGAACGGTACTGCAAAGGCATGGTGTAATCACGTTCAATAAACATTGAGCGTGAAGTCATAATATTGTTACCCTGAGCTTTATTTACAGCATCTGGATTAAAAGCGTTTTCAAAGGAGAAATTATCACCTAATGGAATATTAAAATTGATGCCAATATAGCTGTTATTGTTACCATGATTAGTATGCTGATGCTTTGCTTCTAAAGAAATAGCTGGTACAGGAGTGTACTTAATGCCTGCTTCATAAATATAAGGATCATTTTCTAAATTCTTTTCATTAGTATCACCAAAAGGAGAAATATCACGACCAATCCAGTGAGTTACACCAGCCTTAAGAGCTAGTTTAGCTTTAAACCAGTATTCAGCAAAAAAATCCCAACCTGAAGCGGGGCGTTCCTGTACATATCCTTTTTCAAAATCAGGTGAATCTTTCCATGAACTTAAACGTCTGTAAATATTTGATACGAGTTTTAAATTATCGTGCATATACTCTAGACCAATACTTCCACGAGTATGACCACGACTTAGATCTTTATCAACTACAGCATTAAAGCCAAGCATGTGGTGACCTAAATCTTCCATAGACTTAGCCTGAGGATAAATACGTTCACCAATACCTAAATGAGCAATCTTACGATCACTGGTGCCAGTAGTCAGACCAGTCTGCATATAGGTAAAAGATTTTGGTTTGGACCATAAAGGAACTAATAGCTTACCTTCAGGCTGTAACTTCCAGTTACCTTTAGATACACTCAGACGTGAACTGATTTCAGCATTAACACCATCATAAGCTTTTAGATACTCATTGATTTGGCTGTCTAAAACTCCATTAACTTTAGATAAACCTAAAGACTTAATAAATTCAGCCTTATCTTCAGCTTCTGAATATGAACGCACAAAGTTGCCAGTAACACCTAGTAGCTTATAAAGTCTCTGCTGTTCATCAATCAGTTCATCTGTAGATTTATTTTTTAAACTTTCTGGATCATCTACATTCTTCTCAATTTTTGGTCGCTGAGGAGTAATGTCACCAATAATAACTCCCTGTTCAAAGAGTTTAGCAACTAAAGGAGATTCACTTAGGTATGAAGGCTTAAATACAGCTTTATTCTCATGAGGATCTTTAGATACAGGTTTTTTAGTTAAAATCTCCTTATCAAGCGGAATATTATTGAATCTAACCTGACCTAAAGAAGGTAAAGCTTTAGTAGCAAGATTAGTATAGATTTTGTCAGATTCAAACTTAGGCTGATTTTCCTTAGATATTTGTAAATAAAGATCTTTTTCATGTTTAACCGCATCATTTTCATCAAGCTTTAATACATAACGGTTAAACATGGGAATACAAGGTAATTTAGAAGAGCATTTGATATTACTTTCTGTATTTTCTGTTTTATTACCATGTTTTTTTAATAATGAAGCATGATCTAAAGATACAATCTTTTCCTGAAGATTTTCCTTAATTAAAGGAAGATCAGACTTTTTTAGATCCTGCTTGTTTTTTGTAACAGTATTTTTAGGAGCTGACAACACAGCTGTAGCCGATTTAGCAGTTGTTTTCCCATTATCAGTAAATTTTGGAGTCTTATGTTTATCTAAATCAGTTACAGCTGTCTTATCAGTTCCTGTTACATTATTCTCAGAAACAGACTTAATTTCTGTAGGTAATTTTGCTGGAATAACACCATTACCCTCAATAGCTAATTCATTATCAAGTTTAAAAAAATCAGAAACAGATGATTGTGTGTTTAAATTCTGTCCATCAGATTTAGTTGACATGGCTAGATTAGGCAATGTCTCTACACCATTAGTTTCGCTGCTAATAGCATTAGTATTTACAGCAAATACAGCTGTTAAAAGAAAAGTAAATAAACCTGACTTCTTAATCATAGCAACACAAACTTAAATAATTTTTATAAAACTTCAAACAAAATTATATAACGCAGTTTATTATAGTATAATTAAATAAAACATATCAAGTATGTATCTGTAAAGAAATTTTAATACAGAATATGCACCAATAAAAGGTAAATAAATGAAAAACAAATTTAAGATCTGCTGTTTATCAGCAGTATTAGTGACTACAGCCTTATATGGCTCATATTTTATTAAATCAAATTTTGTTTTTAATACCACAAAATCTTTACCTCAGTATTTATTTTACAAAGAAGATTTCGCAAGAAACTTTAAATTAAAGCATGGTGATTATGTATCCGTCTGTCCTTTTTATTCAAAAATGGCTGAATTTTATAAATTAAAAGAGCATTTAGAGAACGGAGACTGTAACAATGGAGTAGTACCTTTAATAAAGAAAGTTGCAGCTATTCCTGGTGATGTTGTTACCGTTAATGATAAAAACGGTATGACCGTAAATGAAAGAACAATAAAAAACACAAAAGCTCTTTCATCTAAAATTCAGCATTTTAAATTTGCAGGAATTGTACCAAAAGGACATTATCTTTTATACACACCACACCCTGAGGGGTTTGACAGCAGATATCTAGGTTTAATTTCTGATAACGAAATAATTTATAAATTAAAACCAATCTTTTAAACTTTAACTTAAGAGGAAACAAAATTATGGCATTTATTAATCATGTCGCTTTAGTTGGTTATGTAGGAGCAGATCCTGCAGTTAATGAAGGAAGAAACGGTCATGAAATTACTACATTTTCACTGGCAATTACAGAAAGATTTAAAAACAAAGACGGTTCAATGATAGAAAGAACGGACTGGCATAAGATTGTATGTTTTGGATATACTGCTAAATATGTAGCTGACTATATTCGCAAAGGTGATCTTGTATCTGTTGAAGGAAAATTAAAAAACAATAATTACACAGATAAAAACGGAACAAAACATTTTGAAACACAGGTTCACAGCATAAGTGGAGGAGTAAATCTGCTTCGTGAAGGTCAGAATGGAGCATCCAAAAATCAGGCACATCTACAGCCACAAAACACAAATCAGAATTATCAGACTAACAACAATTCTAATCAAAATACCCCACAAAATACTGATGCGTATTATCGTGGTATTCCACAACCTCCACAGCAGCAGTATCAGCAGGGATACGGTAATAATACCTATGTAACAAGAGCTGAAAATTCACAAAATCAGCAGAACTACAGTCAAAATAATAATTATCAGCAACAGAACTATCAGAATTCTCGCAGATACAGATAATAAAAAAATCCCCATTGTCATAATGATAATGGGGTAAATCTTTCCGTGTAATATCAGGAGTTCACATTTATTCTTATAAAGACATAGTTAGTTTAATGATCTAAATTAACATCCTTTAGTTCTTCCTGAAGATCTTTTAGTAGAGCTTCATTATCCTGATTTTGAACTGAAGTATCATTCATGCGGTTAGAAATTTCTTCAGCCTGTTTTAATTCAAGGTCTGTATTCTGTCTTAAAGCTTCCTGCTCCTGTTGTTGCTGTTCAGCTTCAAGAATAGCGTTTTGTCTGTTGTTTATAGTTTCATCATCATCGCCCTGACGGTAATAGTTGCCATATAATTCTCCATCAACTGTTACCCCAACTGTGTTTACTGTACGATCACACCATTTAGGTGTGTTGTAACTGTCAACTTTCTGCCTATGATCATCATATTTAAAGTTGTCTCTGCCATAACCATAAGGACCATTTGGACTGTACTGATGAGATGGAGCACCTGTACCAAAGAAACAGAAAGAGTTTTCAACATAATGTTTAGCCACAGTCTTCCATGAAGAGCACCATGTCAGCTCTTTAATATTCTGACCTGAAGGATGATTGCTGTTACGAGAGCACTTTCTTTCTGCTTGTGCACGAGTTGGGAATTCTTTACCAGGATATTCACCATTTGTGCAGACATAAGAATGAGACCAGCCTGTACATTCTTTATGCTCAGGAACTTTAGCATCAATTCTCCAAACATAATTAATGTTAGTTGATTTCATCACTGATTCAGGAACCTCCTGCCCTAATTGAGCATAAGCATTGGAAATTTCATTTTTCTCTGAACTTTCATTATTCTTACAGTACAAATAATTAGGTAAAGGAGTGTAATTATAACCACCTTTCCAGTTTAGATCGGTCATACGTTGAATAAAGCGTTTATGAGGTGTAGAACACTCATTAGACATAAAACCTGCTGGCAAGCATAAATACAGCGCACATTCATTATCATGATCAGCTCTGATGCTGTCAGATAAGGCAAAAGCAGAGCCTGAAACAAATAAAAGAGCAGATGTTGCTAAAACTAGACCTTTGTAATTAAACATGATGTACACTCCTTACAGCTATTGCTGATTTTTATAGTCAAAACCTTTATAGTCACGTTCAAAAGTTAGATCTTTGGTAACCATTACATTGAAGTTATAACCTGGGCGAATTTCAATAGTTGGAGCAATGTTTAAATTTCTCTCAATAACTTTAGCTAACACACTGCCAAATTGATCTGCCATTGCTTCACGAATACTTGAATTTACATTTGAAGAGCTTGAATAACTGTTGTTATTGTTATTGCTGTCACTGTCATCCGTGGCAATACTTACTGAAGCAGTGATACCTGACATTAAGAAAGCAGAAGAAATTAACTTCCACCAGTGATTATTAACTTTGTCACTAAAACCAGAATAACCTGAAGTGTCAGTGCCAGGCATGGTACCAATATCTAAAGTACGATTGTCAGGAAAAACAAGTCTCTGCCAGGAGATCATGACACGCTCCTGACCGTACATAGCACCTGAAGCATAAGAGCCAATAAGTCTGGTACCTTGCGGAATTAGAAGATGCTCACCTGTTGCTGTATCATAAACGGACTGTGATACCTGTGCGATTACCTGACCTGCTAAATCTGAATTAATACCTGAAATTAGTACAGCAGGAATTACAAAACCAGCTCTTACAATGTAATCATTAACAGGCTCTTCTAAAACATTGCCTAAATTCCACTGATTATTGCGGTTTAAACCATTGTAACTGTCTAAAGTACTGTTCATACCTAAGTTCATTGAGGACTGTTCGGATCCACTTCCAAATGATGGACTGAAAGGATCGGTATTACCACCAAAGGCACGAGATGCAGTACCAGTATTCTGCTCATTTTGCATATTAGCAAGTTTTCGAGCTGCATCTTTTTGTAAAATTTCAGCAGCAGCTTTTCTTTGAGCCATAGGCACATTTGGATTAGATGCAATTTCCCTTGCTTTAGCAATCTTTTGGCTATATTGATCAGAACCTGATGAACCATTAGATTTATCCATGATCACAGGCTGATATGTAGTTTTGCTTGAGCCAGAATAACCATTTAAAAACTGTTGTTTTCTAAGGTTAGCTAACTCTTTTTTTAATTCAACCAGAGCCTGCTGTTCTTCCATCATAGCCTGATTGCCAACGCCCTGAGCTTTAAGGGAATTACCTTGCTGTCTAAGTAAGAGCTCCTGATATTTTTTTTCTAAATCATCAAATTTTTTCTGAGTTGCAGGATCAACTTTTGAATATTGAGAGTCTTCACCAACAATACCCTGCTGTTTACCTAAATCATTAGGATTAAAATCAGGCTTTTCTTCTATTTTTTCGTTAATTGTGCCACCAGAAGATAAATTGTTATCTTTTAAGATCCTTTCAGCTCCATCAACAGCTAATTCTTCTTCAGCTACTTCTGCTTCTTTAGCTTTTGCATCAGTAGCCTTAGTATTCTCACTTGAAGCATTTACACCGTAAAACATAATTAACAAAATAACAGTACCAATAGCAGTAAATATTACTATAGGTAACTTTGTTAATCGCTGTGCTTTTTTAGGTTGAGCTCCAGCTTCAAGATTATCTTCTGAAACTAGATCTTTATCTACATTATCCATTAAAACCTCTGGTACAACACAATAACCATAGTAGCCTTGGCTACTATGGTTAAATCAAAAAAGACGAATTAAGCTGCATTAGCCTGCTTAGGCTTAAATGTATTAAGCATATTTTCTAATTTTTCAATTTCCATAGATGACGCTGAGTCAGGAGCTAACTTACAGCCATACTTTTCTAATTCGGAAACTAATTTTTTTCGTAACTCCTCATCAGAAAGCTGAGTTTTTTGCTCCTCAGTTTCATCTGTCTTCTTATCATCATCTACTTTAGGCTCTGATTCAGGAGCAACCTTTTCACCCTCAGGCTTTGGCTCTTCAATCTTAAGATCAGACTCATCAGCTTCAGAAGACTGAGTTGTCTGCTCCTCCTTCTGAGGATCTGTTTCAGGTACAGACTCAGGAGCTGGCTCAGGATGCACTTCAACATTCTGATTTTGCTCATTAGAGCCTAAATTTTGGTCAGTTGATTCATTAACATAGAAGTCTCGGATCTTGTTAAAATCTAATCTCTTTGGCTTCTTAACATTAAACTGCTCGCCAGTAGCAACAGCAAAAGCTGTTAATTGATCGAAGAATCCATAGATCTGATTGTAGTTTTCGATAAGATCATCAATTTTGCTTTTAGCAGCCTTATAGACTACCTCGATCACAGCCTGACGATCAGCTGATGGTACAGAATTTAATAAATTAAATAAGTTTTCTAAAGTAATTTTTTCATTAGAAGACATGATTATTTCCTCTTTATTGATTTAGTTGTTAATAAATAAAATTAAAGACTAGCCATAGTCCAGGCTGAAACAGGCTCTAAATTACCGCTTACCAAAGCATACATACGATAATACTTGATGCCTTTTAAAGAGACAGCAATATTAAAGTAATTGTCACTTTCCATAAGCTTGATAATATTTAAGGTTAGTCTTACACCTGAAGCAGACATTTGTGAGACATCACCTTTCTGCCTTTCCTCTTTAGGTAAAACTCTTTCGACTGCATAGCCTTTCTGAATTAAAGCAGAAGCTACATTTTCACATAACAGTTTTTCTTTAGCTTCTTTAGCTTCTGTAAACATTACAGAAATCGTATCGTCATCAGGCAACATCTGACTTACAATCAGATTAGTGATCTGCTTTGAAAGATTATCAACAGCAAAAGTCCCTACTGGAAGTGTATCCTGAACTTTAGGCTTAGAATTAGTTAAGCTATTAATATTCTGACAGCCAAGGCAGAAACATAGCATACCAGCACATAATAGAATTACTCCTTTTTTTAATAAACGATTCATAAAAAAAACTCCTAAGAAAAAGCACTTCTAATCAGATTTTTGACTTCATTACGATTATTCTTCAAATTCAGTTTTAATATCTGACAGAACTTATCTACAAACTCTTCAAAGTCCAAATCCTGATCTCCAATTTTAAAATCATTTTTGAGTACAAAAGGAGGACATCTAGTTCGAATATGTTCTTCATTATTAGAGTGTTTTACCCACTCTAAAGGCATATTCAGCTCTCCACCTAAATAAGGAGTTCTAAAAAAGTAACTTGTATGCTTAATTACATCTAAAACAGAATATAAATCAAAAGTAAAATCTTTTAAATTTTCAGTTTTGTATTGAATAGAATATACAAGCTTTGCAAAGTCATCTAAAACTTTTAAATTTGTTTGATAAATTTTGATTGAAATAACATCTTTAAAAAACAGGCTGGATAATTTTAAACAATACTTTTTAATCAACATGGTTAGTTACCTCTGGTGATCACTACACGTTGCTGTTGAGAATCTAAGCCCATAGTTAAGATAGCAGTTTCGAAAATGCCATCAACAACATAGCGGTTATCCTGTAAGCGGTAATTGATGATGTCAGTTTTTTCATCAGAGAAAACTCCACCATTTTTAGATAAAAGCATTAAAGCAGGAGCTTTAGCGTATTCTACTTTTTTAGGAAGCTCAATAATAGTTTTACGCCCATCATCATAAACACGCACTGGTTTCCAGCTTACAGAGCCTTCAACTTTATAATTGAAGTTTAAATCACCTAAATAGGTCTTTGAACGTGAACCATCATCTTTAATTACAGTAATAGATTCTTTATCTTTTTGTTTCTGTTCAATCATTCTTTGAGCCTGAAAAGCTGCCAAGAGTTTCTCAGGATAAGAAAAAGAAACATGAGGATAGTACTGATCAGCCGTTGAAGTTAATTCAATTCTATAACCTCGTCTGTCAGTTGCAATTAAAAGATTAGTCTTAAGACCAATATCTAATGGCTTAACTAACACATGCTGTGTCTGGCTGTCACCTGAACCAGTAACAGCAGGCTCTACATTCCAACGTGACATATCACCTAAATTAACTGAATTAACCACTTCACCAGGTTCTAATTCAATATCAGTAACAGTCAATACAGAGGTAATTACATTAGCTGTTTGAGTTCCATAAGTAAAAACAACATTGTCTTTATTTACAAAGACAGTATTATTCACTCTGGCTTTCTTATAAGAATTTAACTGAGTTAAAGTCTTTTTCTGCATTTCGGTTAATTTAGGAGGCTCTGCGGTACTTAATACCAGCTTTTCCATTGAAACGGTCTTCTGAGAAGAGGTATCACTGGAGTTAGGAACTGTTGCAGAATTAACTACAGACTGTTGCTGTAACTTACTAAGTTCAGCATTAATTTCCTCAGAAGATTTGGGAGTCTGTTTTTGAGCAGATACTGAATTTTTAGGCTCTAAACCTAAATCGTTAATAGAAGCGAAAGCGGAGTAACAGCCTAAAACAGAATATAAAGCTAAAGCAAGAATCGAATATTTAATCTTCATAAAAAACCTATTTCTTAGTGATAATTGAAAAATCTTCTACCCATAGAGAAAACGGATTTTTAGATCTTTTATTATCTACGAGTATTATATCTGAATTTTCTGATATATTGGAATTATTATTTATAATTGGTGATTTAATTAAATGAATTTTTACATATAGATCACTTGGAACTAATTTTTCCAAATCAACATAATCAGACAATTCTTTTATATCTTTACCAGTAACTTTTAAATGAGCTTCATATTCAAGATCTGCTTCATTTATTTTTTTTATTTCAACCACATCGACTTTCTGATAATGAAAAGTTTTTGCTTTTGAACGAAGTAAATAAAATTCATTTAACTTAGCTACAGCAGGTGTTGCAGACAAAACATAAGCATAAGCTTTTTCGATATTTTCTCTGATAGAAAGCTGATCAGTATAATAGGAGTAAACTGATTTTAGAAAATTTGAAATCACAAAACTTACTGCATTATCATGAGTTACTCTTAAAAAAGAATCAGAATTAAAATATTCCCTACAAAATTTGTCTCTATTGTCTTTTTCCTGTTGAGATATTTTTAACTCATGATCCTGATTAAGTTTTTGATTAATTGAATCAGTTAAAACCTGAGGAATTTTAGGTTCAGCATTAAGCTCTTCAACAGCTAAAACCTGTGAAGAAAGCATTGCTGAAAAAATCAGAGTCAGATATTTTAATCTAAACATAACAACTCCTAATTAGTCTTTTTGCTCCAAGAAATTTCAGTTACATATAAGCCTAAAGGATTGTTAATAATACCTTTGACATCATTAGCATTAGGCTTTTTACCAAAATCATAGGAAACCACAGCTTTCATAACCGCATCAGGTTTAGTTTTTTCACCAGAACGGGCTCGAGTAACCTCAGTCCATTCGATAATATAAGTCTTGTTTCCCTGTTTTAAAATTGAATTAATATCGACTGAAACCAGTTCTTTTTGAGCTCTTTCTACAGGATTAGGAACTCCCTGTTGCCCCTGGAACCATTCATTCAGATAAGAACGAGCTGGTGATCGCTCGTCTAAATGAGCATAAATCCAGTCAATATTACGTTGCAGGTAAGAAATATCTACTGTAACTGAACGAGCAGCCACAATAAATTCTGAAATAATAGCTGAAACTACTTTATCCGAGGTTTTATCCATCTGATGTGCAAAACCTGAATTGATAGCTACACCATGATTATCAACAGCAACTACATAAGGAACATATTGACTGCGGTTAGCAGCTTCAATAGAAATTGCCATGGCTCCTAACATCATAATTACAGCAACACAGGCAATAATCATCGACCATAATTGAGAATTGGCTAATGATGTATAACGATTTCGCCATTGCTCTTTTGCATTGAGCCAAGGATTAACAGGTGTTTTACCTTTTTTCTTAACAGTTGCTTTTGTTGTTTTTGTTGGAGATAAATCAAGTTTCATAATTATTCCTTAATTACACTGTTTATTACTTCAGGATAAGTTAAATGTTTCTTTTTAAGATACTGATCAACCCAGTCATTCTCACCATACTCTTCAATCAATTTATCAATTTCAGCTAACGCATCTTTATCAGAAACAGCAACAAAAGCTAAAGTAAATTTTTGAAGAGCTAACTGGAACATGCGAGCATGCTGACCGTTATCGCCTAAAAAGAAATAATCACGTTTCTTAATACCGTGAGCAATAGCATCAATCTGGTTATAATTTAAACCAAACTTTTTATACAGTTTGAGAGGTTCTTCCTGAATAGCGTTTTCATTAGGTAAAAAGATCTTGGTAGGACAAGATTCAATTAAAACATCCATGATGCCTGACTTTTCCAAATCAGATAAAGATTGAGTTGCTAAAATTACAGCACAGTTGGCTTTACGTAAAACTTTCAGCCATTCTTTAATTTTGCCTGCGAAAGTAGGATTACCTAACATCAACCAAGCCTCATCAAGCACAATAACAGCAGGCTGACCTTTCAATGAATTTTCAATACAATGGAAAAGATAAGTAAGTACAGGTAAACAATATTTAGGCTGCAAATTCATCAGATTTTCGATTTCAAAGACTGATAAATTGTCTTTTAAATTGCCAAAACCATCTTCTTGTGCATCCAGAAGCTTACCCATGGTTGAGCCATCAAGGTACTGCTGTAAAACCTGTCTAAATTGAAGATCCTGAATTTGGTTAAAGAAACTTGATAAAGTAAATTGATAGTTATTATTACCATTAGATGCCATCATCTGTTTGGTTTTAATCATTGATTTTAGAGTTTCATCAATCTGATTAGTTAAACTTGGCTCTACTTTAATATCATTTAACTGAGCAATACTTTGCAGCCATTCGTTAGCCCAGGCACGATCAGCATCTGTTTCAATTGATGCTAAAGGAGCAAAAGCTAAAGAGGAATTGTCCCCTGCAGGAGTGTAATGTCTGCCATGAACAGCCTTACATAAGGTGTACATAGAACGACCTTTATCAAAGGCAAAAACAGTTACATCTTTATAACGCAAGAATTGAGCTACCAAGGTTGCAAGTAAAGTCGATTTACCAGCACCTGTAGGACCTAAAATCATGGTATGCGCTAAATCGCCAAAATGAAGATTTACAGCAAATGGAGTATTTAAACTGGCACCTGTAACTCCCATCATTAAAGCAGGAGCCCCATTGTAGCCTTTAAAAGGACAAGGCGATTTCATATCACCTAACCAAGGAGAATAAACAGGTAGCATATCAGCGACATTAGCTGATGAAATTAAAGGTCTTCTGATATTTTCAGAACCATGACCAGGTAAAGTACCCAGCCAGGCATCAAAATTATTAACAGTTTCAATTCTGCCCTTTAATCCCATTGAAGATAAAACTTTAACCACATTGTTTGCCTGATTTTTTAAAGTTAAAAGATCTTCATTAAACAGCACAATATTTGATGTACAATAACCGAAAGTTACATCACCACGAGAAATTAATGAATCAGCTTCAAAACCTTCCTGAGCCATTTCAACAGCATCCATATTATCTTTTTCTGGATTATGAAACTGAGGAAACATCTGAGCAATAAAACCTTTACGTTTCTGCTCCCACTTTTTACGCAGTTTTTTCATTTCAGCAGCAGCTTCATGAGATTCCAAGCCAATATATCGAGTATTCCAACGATATGAATAGCCAAACTGAGTAAGTACATTAAAAATACCAGGAGTGGTTGCAGCTGGATAAGAATCTATAACAACACAAATTACATAATTATTACCAATTAAAGGTACAATACCAAATTCTGTATCAACTGCCAGTAAATCATCTAAATTGCATGGATTAGCTGGTACCTGTAAAGTATTCCATTTGCCTGTAATACAAAACTGAATATAAGTCAAAAGAGGATCATATTTAACAGTTCTACCATTAAAACCTTGAGATAAAGTAAAACTTTTTAAAGGAGTTACATTACTGAAAATAGTAGATAAATTTCCATAAATTGATTCTGTTTTATTTTTAAATTCCTGAATAATGGCTTTTTGTTTTACTAATTGAGAGACCTTTTCAGAGCCATCTTTTTCAAACATAGCTTCAGCTAATTTTCTTTGAGAAAGTGTTGGAGGTAAATAGGTGACTGTAAATATAAAAGTACATTTAAACATTGACTGTTTTGAAGAAAAGAAATTACGCCTTTCATCATCAATGCCCTGAGCTACTTTTGAAGTAAAAAAACTTTGTGAAGGATCAAAGTAATTAGGTGTAGGCTGTCTGATAGCATCTATATGACAAATATAACCAGAATCAAAACTTGTAAAAAGTTCATTCAATCTGTCAGAAATCATATTTCTATCAAGATTTGATAGAACAGATTCATCTGGACCTTCATACATGAAAGCTCGCATCAGTCCGCCATTTTTCAGCAGAATAATTCCGTCTTCTACTTCTGTATCATAATACAAAAGATCTGCCATTGAAGAAGCCTTACTTCTGTATTTAGACAGCTTATGATTCTGACTGAATTTCATCAAAAGTCCGCCCATAAGGGCGAACATCACGAGAGCGACTACAACAGAAGACCACATGATATTCTGTACATTTTGAGTTGCTGCTATAAGTTCAATATCATTCATAACTTTTATCTGATTATTTGTAGATTTTATTGTTTATTCCAAAATGAGTGGCATGTGCTAAATATGATTTTTTAAAGTGAATATGGCGTAGATAAATCTGGCTTAAAAACGGATCAACTTTAGCCATTTTTCTTAAAATACCAAGCATAAATACAAAAAATCCGACTGCCAAGACTATACCTAAAAAACTCTGTAAAGAAAATCCAACTACTATAGCTAATGTAATCGTCATAATAAGGAGATTGCGTTCACAGCCCATGATTAAAGCAGTACGAGTACCGATTTTGTAAACAGAATGAACATTTAAATCTGTATCATCCATATTAATCTCCTTAATTTCAATTTACTTTACAGACAGCTGTACTAACTTACTGATATTATTACCTGTCATAGGAATGTTATAAAGCTGATAATTCTTAACATTCAAATCCGCTTCTAAAATTGCAGATTCACCTGTTAACGCTGTTAATAATTTATCAGCTAAAACAATCATTGCAACCAAAGCCACGAGTCCAATTAATCCTTTTAAAATTGGTCCCATCTCACCGCCTTGCCAAATAAGCGCAGCGCCAGAACCAATAATACCTAGAAGTGCAATAGTAATAGCAATTGGACCTTTAACAGATTTACGTAATTTCGTAAACATACTATCCCAAGGCATATCACCAGAGCTGGTATCAGCACAGTAACCTGCATTGAGTAAACACATCAATGCAATCAAAGATCCTAAAATTAAAAAGTTTTTTAAACTGAAAAATGAAGATATATTCTGCATAAGAAATTCACCTAAGAATAATAAAACAAATCCTAGCCATGGCTAGAAAAAAAACGAAAAATTAGTTAAATCAAGACATAACACACCTCACACAACTTTATGAAACTCATACTTTTTCGTATCAGTATTAAAATAATCAATTTGAATAATATCTTTTAATTTTCTACCGCCAGGTACTCTGGCAATATGAATAATATAATTAACTGTTTCACCAATGATTTTATCAATATCATCAGGATGATATTTATTACGAGTAACCAAACCTTTTAAACGATCTAAGGCTGAAATAGCACTGTTAGAGTGTAAAGTTGCTAATCCACCTGAGTGACCTGTATTCCAGGCATCAAGCAAATCTAAAGCTTCAGGACCACGTACCTCACCTACTAAAATACGATCAGGTCGCTCACGTAATGCGACTTTTAACAAATCAGTCATATAAATATGATTGATAGGATCAGTATGAAGCTGAATTTTATTTTTGGAAGCACACTGAATTTCGCCAGTATCCTCAATAATAAGGATACGATCAGCAGGACAGAGTTCCTCCATTTCTTTAATCACTGCGTTAATTAAAGTAGTCTTACCTGATCCAGTACCACCAACGATTAAAATATTTTTTTTGTTGACCACAGCATCTGAAATAACTTTTCGCTGAGTGGGGGTGATGGTACCAGCATCAATATAGTTATCCAATGAAAAAATCTTTGTTGCTTTTTTACGTAAATCAAAAGATGGATTAGAAACGATTGTAGGGATCACACCTTCAAAACGGCTTCCATCAACAGGAAATTCACTTTCACAAATAGGATGTTCAGCATTGCAGATAATGTCATGGAAGCCTGCAACATTAGAAATAATTTGTTTTACTGTTTCAGGATCTACAGAGCCTACACAATACATACCTTTACCCATCTTATCGACATAAACCTTACCATCAGGATTACACATAAGATCAGTAGTAAGAGGATCATTGAATAAATCATAAAGTGAGATCTTCTTACCTTCGTCATCTAAAGGTACGCACTTCATCAAATTAACAATTTGATTAATTGCTGTTTGTTTTTGAATGTTTTGGATCATAAAATAAAAAAAGTTCTAACTGTTATATAGTTACGATCTTAATATTTCATTTGATGTATTGCAATATATTATATTAAAAATATGCTAGAATTTTATACAAAATTAAGAGAGGTATCTATATGAAGTATATAGTTGGGCTTGACAGAGCCAATTTAAGTGAAGAACATCCAGCTTACAAAATCGCTATTGCAAATACTCATGGAAAAATCGTGGGAACCTGCTCACACGCATCAAGAAGTCTTTTAAAGAATATTATCAATCATCCGACATTGTTAGAGCCTGCTGTATGGAGTTACAGCGAATTTAAAATGATCATGGATCTTACATCACGTAAATTTTTAATACTTCAGGATATTTTTATTGAAAATATGGCTATCAGCCAAGAAAAAAAGAAAGTAACACCTTTATTTGCTTTTAACCGTGTAGCAAGAAGTCTAAAATTCCATAACAGGATCTCAGAAGATCAATTTAACCGTTACGATCTGCTACCTGAATTTGAGCCTTACTACAATGATAAAGGTAAGATAGATCCTTATTTATCAAGATTATGTCTTAATACCTTAATTTTAAGTAAGATCAACTGGAAAGAGATCTTTGAAAATTCCTTCAGAAGAAGATAGGAAAAAAAAGATGTACAGTCGAGAAAGACTGTACATCAAACTCACCTTTACAAGTAATTTATTTTTTCAAATCTTAGCTATGCCCTTCCTCTTTTTGATCTTCTGTCTTGAATGATAACTGCCCTGTGCCAAACTCCAGAGACAGATGAAGACCTAAACTTGAAGCCAATTTAACAACAGTACCTAACTGTAACTTTTCAGGGCGATATTTACCATTGATAAGATTGGATAGATAAGGCTGTGAATATCCTGAACCAGTAGAGAACTGATATGTAGTTAAACCACAGTTTTTTAATCTTTCAATAATAACTTTAACCAGTTGATTGGACAACTGAATAGAATTTTCATCAAGGTTAGTATGGCGCATAATTTTTTACTTATTTGAATATGTTGCTAAACTTTTGTGTTGATCTATCAAGCTCAAAAAAAACATCATGCTGACGTTGAAGATCAACTTCAAAATCATCTGGAACTTTAAAAAATTTCTTATTTAAAAGTTTTGAAGCTGAAAATATAAAAGCACCTGAAACACAAACAGTAATTAAAAAACTACAAATGATTTTAACAATCAGCAGAGAAGTTGACCAATAAACAAAAGAACTGATAAGCAAAGCAAATAATAATAATATTACCGAAATTCTAGTAGTCATTAAAAAGAAATAATACCTAATTTCACTATCAGAAATAATAATTGAACCAATAACTGTTTCAGGTTCTAAATTCTTCTTTAAAGCTTTTTTCTGAATACTGCCAAAAGCTATTAAGTGTTGCAGCAGATCTTGATTAACAATAACCATTCTAAAAAGTAGTAGTCCAATAAATGTTGCAGCAACAAAACTAACAGCAGTATCTGTATTTAACAGATAAAATTTACCCAACATAGTTACCAGAAAAACACCAACACTTAAACCTAAAATTGCTAAGCAGATATTAACAGTAAAAAAAGACAACTTAGCAAGTTTTGTTAATTCATTGGACATAAGATCCTCCGTTTTAAATAATAATTACATTATATAACACAATTTAATACATTTTAGATTTTACTGTAATATTTTGATAAAGCCTCAAAATTTAAAACATTGCCATGGCTAGAGTTTAATCATCAAAATCAAGGAATACTTTTGAAACATAACCTAAAATTTTAGCTTTTTGTGTTAACAGGTTGATTTTAATTACATCATAACTGCTATTCCATGGAGTGAGCACTAAATTTGCATTTTCAAAGCTGATTTCACGCAACATGATCTCATTTTTGTCAGTAACAACGAGACAAGGCTTATTGACTAATTTATTAGGATCATTTTCACAACAGATAATTGCTTTAAGATCTTTATTAAGAGATTTACCAGAACATCTGGACATAGAATCATCAGTGATCTTGTAAATAAAGAGTTTATGATCCTGATTTAAAGTTAGTAGTTCATTAAACAGATTAAAGTCATTTGCAGATTTATTTTTAATAATATCAGTAATTGAATCAGTTAATAAATCTGTATTATTCAACTCAGGAAGTTCTAATACACTCAAAGTATTTGAAGAGCTTTCAGTTGTAGCTTTTGGTACAGCATCCTTCTTAACTTCAATTACAGGTTTATGGCTTTCAGATTTTAGCTGAGTTGATTTGTTTTCATTACAAATTTCATTTACTTTTGTATCAACAGAGCTCTCTTTTTGAGGTAAAAACAGAGTATCACTAGAACAATTAAACAGTTCTGAAAGTTTTTTAATTATTGAATATGAAGGTAATCTATTATTATTTAAATTTTTCCAATAATATTGAGAAGAAATATTTAAAAGCTCAGAGAGTTCAGCTTTTGTAAGATGATTACGATTTGTTAAATATTCTAGATTAATGAAAAAACAGGAAGGATCATATTTTTTGTAAATATCATTTACAAATGAATTTAATTTATCACTGATTAAAGTATTTTTGACTTCTTTTTCAACCAAGAAAGAAAGAGAAATCTTATAAAAAGTAGCCAGTTTAATCAGATTATTTGTAGAAATAAAATGATTAATATTTGAAAAATTATTAACACATTTTTCAAGATTGTAATATTGATCAAATTTTAAATTCAATAAATCTAAAAGCACACTTGGCTTAATATTATTAGATACTCTTAAATATTTTAATTTCTCTCCAATAGATAAGATGTGCTCAGGTTCTTTTTTAGGAGATACAAAGAAACAATCAGGATCAACCTTTAAGAGGTTAGCAACCGTGAGTAGTTGAGAGAATGAAGGAGTAATTACTCCACATTCCCATTTAGAACATATAGAAGCTTTAGAGTTATCAGAAAAATAGGAAAAAATTTCTTTTTGAGAAAGATTTTTTTCTACTCTATATCTTTTTAAAACAGAACCATCAAATTCTTTATCAAGAAATAATTCAAATAGTCTTTCTTCTAAAGAAGGAGTGTTGTCAGAATTTACTTTTGTATCATGTTCAGTACCGACTGACTCTTCATCTTTAATTTCAGAATATTCTGCTTCAATAACTTTAGGTAAAAACAGATCTTCAACAGAGCAGTTAAATAAGTCAGACATCTGCTTTAAAAGCATATAGGAAGGTAAATCGTCACCATTTTCGTACTTAGAATAAGTCTCAGGTAAAACTCCTAATAGGCTTGAAATTTCATTTTCTGATAAATTGTGTTCAAAACGATACTTTTTCAAAGTATCAGCAAAACCAACAGGATCTAGATCTTTATTAGAATAGTCTTTTAAAGATTCTAATTCAGTTCTGACTGAATTAAGATCAGAGTGTTCTTCGGCTAAAAAAGAAATAGGCACATTAAAGAAAGCAGCTAATTTAACTAAATCATTTGTTGCTGGTAATGATGAGGACTTTTCAAAGTTCTTATACAGATTAACTGAAATGGAAAGAGCTTTAGCAATGTTATAAACAGACACTGATCTTATTTTTCTTAATTCTTTTAAAACAGCACCTACTGATAATGATTTAGACTCTTTTATTGTTTTGTTGTCTTCTTCTTTTTTTATATAAAGCTCATCAGCAGAAACACCTAAAATAAAAGATAACCTGTTTACATTAACAAGAGTTGGTTGTAATTGATTTTGTTCATATTTAGATAATGTTGAAATACTTATACCTGTTTGATTTTGAAGATCTTTTAAAGTTAAAAAATGTTGAGTTCTTAGTTTTTTAAATAAATTTGCATTAAATTGTCTCTTAGAAAAATCCTCAATAGCATTTTGATCTACAGATTCTAAGAAGAAATCATCTAAAGAACAATCAAATAACTTTGACATTTTAATCAGCGACTTTATAGATGGAGCAGTGTTTTTATTTTCATAATCATTAACCATAGAAACATCTAAATTTAGATATTGAGCAAGATCTTTATAAGTCATTCCAGCTTCAATACAGAAACCTTTTAAATTTAATTTAAAGTTCTGAAAATCTAACTTTTTAAATGAAGAGGTGGCTTCTTCAGACAGCATTTCCTTTACATCTTCAATATTGTATACATTATCTAAAAGTAATAGACTTAATGTAATTTTAAATTGATTAACAATATTAATTAATTTAGGAATAGAAGGAATAGCTTTAGCATTTTCCCAATCATACAATTCATGTAAAGGAAATCCTGTAATAAAAGAAACATTTTTAAGACTTTTATTAGGGAACCTCTGGTTACGGACAAACTTAAAAGCTTCAGAAAATTTTTTTAATTCTTTTTTAGAAGATAGCATTTTTATACTCCATAATTTCTCTATATGTATAATTATATATAATTTCTAATATATTGCAATATAATTATATTCTGTTAAAAAAATCAATAATTCTGGATTTTTCAATTTTGGTAAGATTAGAAAAATAAAAGAGAGAGCGTAGTTCAAAAGGTACTTTTGATAAGTATTGTAGATTGTTATTAGTTCTCATAGATAGAGCTTCCTCGATTTCAAGAGAAACTATGATTTTATCGAGTGAGCAGAACAGGCTTTTACATTCCTGGTAATGTAAAATTGGATTAAAAGTAGAATAGCTGTAATTAAAATATTTTTTGAGTACGTTAAGATATTCTTTTTGCCTTAAGAATTTAAAACATTCAGAAGGTTCTAATTTGTCATTACAGAGCTTAGCTTCTTTTTCTTGTATAACTTCACCTTTTTTATTTATGAGATATAACCCTAAGTTTGATTTTTTTGTCATGGCTATAGCTTTTGTATAAAGTTTTTCACCAGTAACGAGGCTTACTTTTCTAAAGACTTTATAATAGTCAGGAAGTTGAGATTGTAATCTTTCTAAAGAATCACATTGAGATTTAATTTCTAAGATTTCACTTGTATTATTAGGTTTAATTACTATTAAATCAGGAATACTGGAAGCAACATGAAATTCATTTAATATAGTTGGACACAGATTAAGATCATCTGATAGAACAGAATCATTAAAGAAATAATTAAAGAGAGTATTTTTAAAGAAATACTCATTCTGATGAGTAGTATAAAGTAATTTATAAATATCTTGAATCGCAGCAAGATTTGAAGAGTCGTAAGTTAAGTTTTGTTCACTACAGAGTTTTTGATAACGAGGTAAATCAGAAATAGAGCCTGAGAGGTTATAAGCTATTTCCTGTAATAATTTCTTACAGAAGAAATGATCGAGTACAAAAGAGTTTGTAACAGTTTCCATTGTTGAATGAAGTTATATCTAAAGTTCTTGATCTTTATGAGTTTTTAGTTGAAGTAATAGATATTCCTTTAATTTTATTTTGAGCAATATTGGCACAATAAAATCATGAGCTGTATTCAGCAGTTTTAAAGATGTTATAAATAAAAACAGAGCAAGCAGAAATAAAGCAAAAGCTACAAAAGTTATTTTTAACGAAGATAGATGAAAATAAAATATATCAATTACCAAAAGCGCAATAGAACCAATAGAAACAAATATGCCTGAGTGATAGTAGTTATTCGCCCTTTTAAGGATCACGCTAAACGTTCTGTAATTATCTTCTCCTATTTCAATTTGAAGATCTTTTAAGTCATTATTAAGTTTGAAATTTAGCATAAATCTGTCAGAGTTGTGTGATATTTATATATATTTGTAAATGCATTTTATTATATATTACTTTTAAATCAAAAAAGAGACGCACAAAATGTGCGCTTCATTATAAGAAAACTATTTAATAACGAATACATTTCATATCAACAAGCTTTTGATGTAATTCAGTTGTTTTTTGATCTAATTCTAAATACTTTTTATCCTGATCAGGTCTATGATTTGAAGCAAGAACTTGATCAAATCTTTTTCCTTGCAAAATTGCTGTGTTATATCTCTCATCTTCAACAGCTTGGCATTTTTTAGCAAACTCTTCAACTTTTGGATCACCATTTCCTGAGAATGTTCTATGTTCAGCAGTAAAAATTGCATTAGCTACATTAGAAAATAATAATGCTGATGTTCCTAAAATAAGAGTATATTTAAATAATTTCATAACAAAATTCCTTCTTCATTTACTATATATCTTATTATATATAATTTATAATATAAAGCAATATAATTAAAAAAAATTTGTGATCTAAATTACAGCTTAAGCAATTTGCCTAAGCTGTAACAATTTTTTGATACTTTAAAGCTGAAACACCTGCTTAACCTGTTGCAGTTTATGATTTAACTCACGGTTATCTTCTAAAAGCTGATACCTTTCTTTGTATAGAGTGGCTAACATCTTTCTTAATTCAGCTACAAAGAATGTAGTCAGTTTTGTTCTTTCCTGACCACCTGCTTTCCTAGCTACAAGATTTAACTGATTGAACATTTCAATTAAAGTATGAGCTAACTTTTGGTCACTTACTTCAACATTAAAGATAGCATCTGTAAAGAACTTAAAAGATTCACTCATAATCTTCTGATAGTTTTTTAAGCTAAAGTTAGCCTGGTTGAAATCTTCAACTGTAAAGATAGGTATAGCTAAAGACTGATGTCTTTGTTCCTCGTATTCCAAGCTGTTATTTACTGAATACTGCCCTTCTTTCCTGATGGTTGGTAGAACTTCAGAGGTTACCCATTTCTTAAATTCTTTTGCAGCTGGAAGTTTAGAACCGAAAATTAAGCAGTACAAACCAGACTCATTAACATAAGAAAGTGCTTGCCTACCGCCTTTTGTAAGGGTGTCGCATTTTGCGACATCCTCAAAAGACACATGTTTGAATATAGCATCTCTAGAATTTTTATATTCTAAAACAGAGCATACATCTTTAACACAAAACCATGGTGTACCATCAATAATAACTGTACGGATTTTTTGAGAATGATAAGAAAACAAAGACTCCTGCTGTGCAGGTAAAAATGAACCGATCATGATTGATCTCCTGATGTTAATAAACAACAGCCAAAATTGTTTTTGTCAACTTTGGGAGCCGAGAGCCAAAAACCATGACATCAGAGCATGGCGGACATATTCCCCTTTCAGGTATTGTATTAGTCGCACTCTCGACATAGAGATCACATGGGTGATATCTGAGAATGTACTGTTATCGCAAGCACTGCGCTGATGTTTTTTTTAGTGTTTTTGGCACCAGCGATAACTATAGGTACATTTTTAATAAAATGCAATAACTAATTGATTTTATTACATTTTATCAATATTATTTTATAAATATTTCAATATAATATTAAAATTCATACCAACTAACGCTTATTCTCAGGAGAAAAAGCTTTCATTAAAGACTTAGCAGTAGCGGACACACCTGTAGCATTAGAAACAGCTCCCATAACATGACCTGCTTTTTTAGCAACAGCACCAGCTTTAAGAGCTGCAGAGCCTGCTGCCGCAACTTTAGCATTTGATGAATTAGCCATTGCATTTGCACCCAAAGAAGTAAGTTTACCTGCTCCTTTTAAGAAATTAGCACCAAAAGAACCTAAACCAGCACCACCAGCCTTTAACGCTACACCACCAGCTGCCGCTGCTGTTCCTAAGGCTGCTTTAGCTCCAATACCTGAAGCATCATATCCACCTGTACTTCCGCCACCAAATAAACCTGCAAGGGCTTGTGGAATGGTCTGCTGAACCTTAGAAATAACTAAAAATATACCTAAAAGGGACAACATAGCTAAACATGTTCCAGAAACATCATTAGCAGATGTCATCTTATTTACTTGCTCTGTATATTTTTCCATTGCTGAAAAAGCAATACCAGCTACTACAAGTGTTGAAAAATACTGTACTGAATATGCTATAAGCTTTTTTAAATATGCGATTGATGAATCTTTTGTCCATTCCGAACCAGCCGTACCTAATATAAAGACACCAATATAGCAGAAGAAATAAAATTCAACTTCAAGGATGATTATATTAACACCGAGGATCACGCAAGTTACAAAAACATATATACCAAAAACCAATCCGATTACTGATGCAACCCAGACAGCCATATCGAATACTCCACCTTCAACAGACAGTAAATTCAAGGCGATGCTTGAACCTTGATTTATAACATCTGCAGCTGAGTGAACTCCGAAATTTGTTTGCTTTCCTCCCCATTCTCCAAATTTTTTAAACAAGGTAAAAAGAAGATCTGCACAATCGTTGATAAGCCACCAGAATAAACCAACTGTCATAATAGTTTTAACCAGTTCAAAAAAGATGGTATTAAGTTCGCCACCTTTTATAAGTAACTGACCATAAGACCAGACAATAGCAATAACAGCTAAGCTTAAAAATAAATTTTTTGCACCATTTTGAAAAATGCTTTGAATACCTTCAAGCTTTGAAGTAAAGTTTTCAATCAGACTGTTAATTGTAGCTGTAGGAGCAATTTCAACACTGCTAGTTTCTTCAGCAAAAGCAGAGTTGATACATAACCATACAGCAATAATAGCCAAAGCTATTAAAAATTGTTTGGTCCTTAAAGAAAAATTTAAACTGTTTAACATATTTAATCATTCCATACTAAAGATTTAAGTTTTGTTGCCTTAGTATTATCAAGTTTTTCTTTATTCTTCTTATAGTTAGCCTGATAATGTTCATTGATAGCTACTCTTTCTTTTTTCTGTTCAGCAATTTCATTATTGATTGCTTCTAAATTTTTAAGCACAGCCACTTGATAAGTAGCATCAGATTTTGCCTTAGCAACTGCATTTTGCCCCATGGACTGTAATACACCACGTTCACCCTGAGCGGAATTTAAAGCAGCATTTTGCTGATCAAAAACACTGCTTGTAATCGTGGTATGCAAAGTATTAGCTGTTTCCGCAGCCACAGCTGAAGCTCCCTCAGATAATTGACCTGCTCGCTGTAAAGCTTCAAAGGCTTTATCCATAGGATTACAGCTAGGATTTAAGGCGCACTGTTGCCATTCTTCCCACGAGCCTGATGAGTTTTTAATATAAGAATTGACATCTTGAAAATTACCATATAACCCATTAACGTAATCATAAGCTTTCATACCAGTACCGATGATCTGGTTTGCGGTATTAAAAGTATCAGTAAATGGTTTGGCAGCATCTTTCATTTGCTGTGTGTATTGATTTTTCAGCTGTTCTAACTGTTCTAACTGATTAGAATAGTCCTTAGCCTGTTGAAGCATCTGCTGTAAGAGCTGTGTTAGGTTCGCACCGTCAAAGGTAGGAAAACCTGATGCAGTTGCTGTGTTTTCACAAGCATTAAACAACATAACCGTACATACTAACGAAGATAAGATTTTTTTCATATCACACCTCACATAATCAATTTGGCGATCCCTAAACCGATAGCAATTCCACCAATACCTGTAAAACTTAAAACCACAGTAGAGATGAATTTTAACTTAGAAAGAAATTCTTTTTGCTTTTCGTCAAAAGCATGTGTTAATGAATTTTTAGAATTCTCATAAAGTTTAGCTAACTCCTGAGAATAACGAGTTTCAAACAAATTACTTAAATTAGCACCAGCCTTTTCTACCGAACTATTTAATTTATTAAAACTTTCATTTTCACGTTCTTCCCAAAGATCAGCTAATTCTTCAAGTTTATTTTTAGAAGTTGCAATATATTCAGTTAAACTTTTATCTAAATGTTTCGCAAAAATTTTATATAGTAAAAATTGCAGTAAAATAGGATCTTTATCAGACAGTTTTTTATTAAATTCCTGAAAAACCATATCAGAAAAATCTTTTACCATCTGATTAAAATCTACAGAATTTGTTGCCATGGCTAGAGTATCCTATATTAGTTTTAAAATTTAAGCTTTAAACAGCTTATAACTACTTAAAAAGTATTATATATTAACATCTATTTATAAAAACAGTTGAAACATCATATTCTTCTCTTTTTTCTGTTCGTGTTAATTTGATGTCTTTAGCACAAACTAAAAGCCAAGAAAACTCATCAAACGACTGATTAGAGATTTCTTGTCAAGCTGACTAATATATTTAGAATAAAAATTAATTTTATGTTCTGGACATTTTGCGTCAATATACTCCCATTGACATACTTCCTGTCTAAATACAGGAGCTTTTAAAAGAATGCGTGTTGTAAATAAAAGATTGAAGGCAGAACCTTTAAACCAAAAAGTTTTATCTGATTCTTGTGTAATTTCTAAATCTTTATAACGGTCTTTTACCTTTTGTAAAACATCTAAAATTTCTGGAGTGATATTTTTAAACGAAATTTTCATTTTATCCATTTTATAGCCTTAATTTTTTATATTTTAAATTGAAAAACTGTAATATTACAGTTACTGGTATATTTTAAGAGATTATCCAAATATCTTAAGCAATTTTCAATGGAATGTGAGCCATAGTAGTTTTTGCTAAAGTCTTACATAAAGCAGAAGCTACAGCTGTAATCAAAAGAGCGAGGTTATCAGCTTCTTTACGCTGTAATTCCATATTCTTCTGTTGCTCTTCATGAAGCTTTTGCAGTGTTTCAAGCTCTTTGTCAGATACTTTTACAGCTTCATAATCTTCGGAAATTAAGCAACCATTTAACACCAGAGTTGCAAGCTTGGCGTTTAATTTACGCTCGTTACATTCTTTATTAAAAAACTCTTCTTTTAAGATTAAGAGAGCAAAAAACATAGCTCTTTCCTGAGGATTTAACTTTAGATCATTTAATGAACGATTGTTGGTAAAGAAATCATTTAATTTCTCAGATGTAAACTTATGAGCCTGACGTAATTTTTCTTCATCAAAAGCAGGATCTTTTTTATGTTCATCATCAATTAAAGAAAAAGCCAAGTTAGAGATACAGAACTTGTCAGGCTGAAAATCATTAATATCAATCATAAATTTAAGTTCCTCTTCTGCGCCTGTCTGAGGTAAAAAATTTTTAATTTCATTTTTCCAGCCACCACGAGCTTTTTTAAATGATAAGTTAGATTTTTTTAGATTTTTAATTAAAGCATTGTATTGCATATCAGCACCTTATAAATATTCAGATTAAATTTACTATATTAAAATACATTCATAAATTTGCTCTTCAAAAAATGAAGAGCATAACAATGTTTTATTGTTTAATTAAATCACCTTTAATGCAACATTTTCTTAAAAACTCATGATAATCTTTACCCATAAAGGTTTGCAGACATTCGTTAGTAAGTAATTTCAAAGCTACAGTATCAATACCATCATCCATTACATTCTCATATTTAAGGGTGTTAAAGCAGCCTGGATCTGTGAAGAAACCATCTTGAGCTAATTTATATTCATGATTGTCAAAACGTTCTTGAATATATTGATGAAGCTTTGGGTATTTCTTAACAAGAGCCTGAGCATCTGTTTTATACAAAACGGATGAATAGTTCATGCTATTAAAAAACAGCTCAAGCATTTTAAAAAGGAACGTACAGAGTTCAGAATTATTCTGAGGATATTCAACTTCATGGATCTTTAGCATTAAGTCAAAGTTAGGAATATCTTTTTTATAAAATTCTTTTACCTTATTGAAGTCAAATTCAACTTTAAATTGTTTAAAAAAGTCCTCCATTTGTAATGGATCGCAAAAAAATTTAATTTGACTGAAAATATTAAAATAATTTTTCATGGATTTTTACCTTTTATATGAAGAATTTGAAATATTAGGAATAATCTTTTTAGGATCCTGTTTTAATTTAAAAGATGAATGTTGATTTTGATCTAAACTAAAGTTAAGTAAATTATGAACTTTTAGATCTTGAATTAAGTCAAAAAATTCACTTTCTTCTTCATTCATAGCGTTTTTGTTCTGTTGATATTCTAAAGCTAGCTTTTCATATAGATTTAAATTATTTAACGAAGGTGTGCGTTTGCTTTCAATAAATTTATCATTATTAAGAATAAATGATAAAGCTTTCCAAGATAACTCTTTGTTATTATCAATAAGATATGAATTAAGAGTTACATAATCCTTTAATTCCATAATTGCAAAGTTGCTATTAAAAATTTCAGTTGAACCAATCAGCTTGTTAAGTTCTTCTAATTTTGCATTAGAAGATAAATAGCATTTAAAGTTTTGATAATTTGTTCCTTTGAAGAAATCTAATTCATAAAAATAATTATTTTCAAAAAATGATGAAAGATCTTTATTGTATATTTTTTCTAAAAATTTAGTTTGATTTCTACATACAAGAATTTTTTTGTTTTCAAGAGGAATTCTAAAATTATAATTTTCGTTTAACACATTTACCAAATCATTATATTCATCAATAGATTGAGAATTGTTCAAATGTTCTCTTAATTTTAAATTTGAATTTAAAAAAGAAGCAGCTAAAGGAACAGCGACAAAATTATTATTATGAATAATAGAAGGTAAATTATTTACTTTTAATTTAGGGCAATTTTCAAGTAAATGATCAGCTCTTAAATTTGGAAAACTTGTATTATTAAAACAATCTAATGATGAATTAAATTCCAAGCAGTTAGATAGCATATAGCTACAATTTAGCGCATTTTTATCATTCAAATTAAATTTTAAAGGATGATTATATGGTGTAGATGCTAAAAAATAAGATAAATCTGTACAATTACTAAAATCAAAATTATTTAACGGTTCATTAAAATATTTTGCATGTGAGGCAAAAAATTGAAAGGAAAGAGCATTTGATGTATTCCAAGAATTTATCCCTTTAAAATTATTTCGATTACTATCTTCAAACAGTTTTGCAAAATCACGCATTAAAGAAACATCAATAATGTTTAAAGAACATTCTTCTGGTATGTTTTTAAAAATAAAGTCATTTAAATGAGTACCATGGCAACTGCTAGAACAAATAAAGCGAGCAGAAATTGGTAAATTAATATTAAATTCAGATTGATCAATGATATAAGTTTTAGAAAATTCAGATAATATTCTGTGATGTAACCCCGTACCATGAATAACCTGATAAAAAAAATAATCAAAAGATTTTTCTTTTAAAGATAAAGAATCTAAATTCCAATTTTGGATATTGTGATCAAAATTGAAAGCATTATAAAACATCGCATAGATATTTTTAACATTTGACATATCCCAAGTTTCAATACCAGAAAAATCTTTTCTGGTTGAATTTTCAAAAAGATGGGACATATCAGTAACATTAGAAACATCTAATGAACCTAAATCTAATTCATGATTAACATCTTCATTAATCAGCTTTTTTAAATGCTGACTATCTTTAACCACTATTTTTAATTGTGACATAAATTAACTTTAACCTTACTATATACTATTTTAAAACATTTTTAATATATTTGAATATATTAAATCAAATAAAATCTTAGTTATAAAATTTGCCATGGCTAGGATTTAAAGATGAAATCCCTTTGACTGATTAGATTCGATTTTATCTGAAGCTCTGATATTTTCGTCTAAATTTTGCTTAACGTCATTACTCTCCTCAACAACATTGAGATCTGAAGTATAAATGTGACAAAATTCAGTTGGAAAATATTTAATTTTATTGTCAGATTTAGGAAAATCTATAGCTGGCTTTCCATTTTCAAAAACATGGTTACTGATTTTATAAATTATGTCATTGTTTAAATCATGGAATAAACCTGTATTATGAATTTTGATTTCATCAATAAAATCTTCGATTTTGTGCATTTGATCTTCTGATATTGATGTTCCATCAGGAGAAGACAGGTCAATAAAGGGACTATAAATATCATTGCGATATTTAACTGAAATTTTAACTCCTAATTCAGTACATTTCTTTTTAATTAAGCCAACAAAACCTTTAAGCTCTAAAGGTTCAAAACAATCAACGAGTTTTTTATCATATTCATCAAACAGTTTTTGATCTGCTTCTTTGCAGGCTGATACTACGTTGTAAAGCTTCTTAAGAATAGAATCAATGTTTAAAAAAAACTCATTATGAGCAGGAATTATTAGGTTTTCAGAACAGCTCCTATAATCCATTTTTGTAAAGAAATTTTTATCAACACACTCTTCTATTAAATTATTGAAATATTCAATAGTTGAATCTCTCTCATGATCTCGATTATTTTGTATCCAATAATTTAAGTATTTGTTGAGTTCATAAGGCAGAAATTGTTTTAAAGGAATAAAATCTCTTGCCTTTTGGTTAATAGTTTCTTGAGCTAAGGTATCATCAAATAATTTTAGCTGGTAAGGAGTAAGTTTTTTAAAATAATCAGGATTATCTAAAAACAAAGAAATGGCATGATCTAAAGCTTTATTTTTGTGTCTATAGCCCACACAAGGGGAATAAGGTCCTAAATGCTCTTTAAAGTCATCTATCAGCTCTGCTAATGGAGAATGTTGAGTTGAGACTAACCATTCATTATTTTTCTGATCATACAGATATGAATATTCAACATGAACACTAGACTCTTTAAAGTCTTCTATTGATTTAAAAATATTATCAAAACTATCAACATCATATTTTTCAGTTCTAGCTTTGTTGATAAATTCTTTTAGCTCTTCATCATTAGTTGGTAAAAAACGATTTATAGGATAGTTATTATCAGCCAAAACAGCTTTTACTCTTTCTGGATCTTGATAAAAATCTAATAAGATCACCCCTAAAGACATAGAATCACAATCATAATGCTTGTATTTAGCTAAAATGGAGCCATCATCATTTAGGACTCCAACATATCCAGGTGTACCCATAAATTTTACTCCTAACGTTTAAATGATGCTGATTTAGTATTTTCAACAGTATGTTCAAATTTTTTGCTATTACCTATGAATTTAGGAATAACCTGCTGCTTTCTTAAATCTTCAATAGAGTAAATATCAAGCACCTCTTTAATAGCATTTTCTTTTAGATTTTGAATGTAAGAATTGGTCTCATCAATTATCTCATCTAAAAGATCATTAGCAGTGCTGGATAAATGATCTAAAGCAATAGATTTATCAATAGCCAGTTGTTTTTCATCATCTTGTTCAACAACAGGAGTAAGCTCTACTGATGAACTTGAACTGCGAGCACCTTCACCGATATAAAACTCACCATCTACATCAAAACCATGATCTGAGCATTTAAAATAATCACTGCCACGACTTGCACATTCTTCAGCTACAGAATTTGCGTTACAAAAAACATCATTAGCTTCAATACTGATTTCATCATCTTCCATATAATAAGAGATGTCATTTTCAGGATCATAACAGAAGAAAGAATTACTTGCTAATAGAAACAGTGCTTCTTCTACAGCAGAACTCATCATTCCATTGTAACTATCAACAAGATCAGTTTTAAATTTTTCAAAAATTCGTTCTCTTGAAGATGCAGAAAGATCTTCATTTTTTAAATCTGCATCAGAAATAAAAGCTTCTTTAAACTCTTTAAAAGAGTCGTGATCATTTATGTACAAGTTATTTTGTAAATCAAAAATACCATCTTTATTAAGTTCAAAACCTTTATCAAGGTTTACAGTATTAGGATAAATTTTTATAACTTCTTGTTTAATTAAAGTATTAACTCTTTCATTAAACATTGATTCAAGTTTAGACTTATTAACTTTTCCAGAAGCTGCAATATCTAAAAGTTCCTGATCAAATTGAGCATCATTGATTACAGGATCCTGAATACCTAAAATTTTACAAATCTGTTCTCTTTTTTCTTGGTTGATAATGTTTTCATTACTAAACGCAAACATGCTTTCGTTCATAATTTATCTACCTCTACCTTTTGACTGCTTAGAAGTCAGTTCATTTTGATTTTCATTTTTAATGATTTCACTGATCTTTTTGGAAATAACAGGTTCAAGACACTCTAAATATGAAGATAATTCTTCAGGATCATCTCTATTGTCATACATGTTATCAAATATTGACAAAATGATTTCTGATGCTTTTTTAATGAAGTTTTCTTTGTCAATTACAGCGTTATAGCCAAATTGTTTTTTATTAAAGGATTCAAGATCAAAATCGCTAAATTCAATTCTCTTAAGATCAATATGTGAAGTAAATTTGAGAGGATCAACCTTAAAGAGACCTGAATCAACAGCAATTTCGTGATCATTAACTACGTTACAGGCATGACAGGTACCTTTAAAAGGCCAAGCGTAATCTTCATTTAAAATGAAAGATAATTGCTCACAGGTATTTTTGATAACTAAGTCTTTAATGTTTACAATTTCTTTAGATTTATAAAAGACAGAATTATCGGAAAAAGAAATATCTTTAGCATTAGCCACAAAATCAACGCTGTTAATTAAATCAAGAGTATCTGCTGAATAAAGTTGTTTAATCAGTTGAAGATCTTCAGGATTTGATGCAGCACACTTTTTTATGTGCTTAAGATATTCTGATAACATTACTTCAGCTCTTGCCTTAAATGTAGCAGGATCTATAACAGTATCATAACCATAACAATCGTTGTTGTAAGCTACAACAAAATCTTTATCAGAAACATCTAAATAATCTGTACACTCATAAGGATCAACATCGAAATACTCATCATCTACAGCAAAAAATGATGGACCAAGTTTAGGTTCAGATACTGAACAAGGATAATCACAGAAATCACAGGTATCATGTGCGTAGTTGTTAATTATGTATGCCAAAACATCGGTATTGTGATTTTTAACAAAATCATCAAGATTAAATACTTCACGATTTTTATAGAAAATTTTCTCTTTAGTAATAGAAATATCTTTAATAATTTTACTAAAATCCATAAGTTATAATCCCCTGCTCTTATGTTTCTTAACGGTCAATGCTGGTTGTGGTAAGTATGGTCCTAAATCAATTTGATCCTGATATATTTGATCTACAAGTCCCATGGTATCAACCAATGGTTCAAGGACATCATCAAGCAGATAATTTTCTTCGGAATTTGGATGATCTTGATAATCTTCATGGACAAAACAAAAAGCATGATCTGCCAAATCTTTAAAAGTATTAACCTCATGATCAAAATTTTCAGCATAGATTTTCATGCGTAAATCGCCTGGTGTTTTACAAACTTCAAATGATGGAGGTTCAGAATCTAATTTTACAACATCATGATCAAAATCAATTTCAGATTTAAGCTCTGGATATTGTTCTGCTATAGAACAAAGCTTTGAAGCTGGGTAAAAGAAAGCAATTTCATCAAAATTTTTAGAAAAATTTTTAGAAACGATTATGTCGTTTAAAAATTCAGTAAGGGTTTGCATATTATCGGTATCTAGATATTCATTAACAGCAAATCCATTTAAAAGCTTTTCAGAACGCTTTTCTAGTGCACTAAATAAATTTTCAATATCATCTCGTAAACCATCAAAAATTTCTGCTAATTTATCTTGATTTTTGCTTTCATAATCATATTTTTCATCATTACTTAAATTGTCATAGTCAACATTTTCATCGTAAAGAATGTCAGTATCATCTGGCAAACAATATTCATCATGAATAACTTTTTGTAAAGAAGGGAATGAATTTAGATCAGAAGTAATAGAGCTAAAAGCATCCTCTAAATCATAGAGTGCATGTTTAAAATTATCATGCTCTGATGTTTCTGAATTATAAATGCGATCTAAAAATTCAGTAGCTGAGCCCCATTCTAAATGGTATTCGTTATACACAGATGAGATTACTTTTACAGCTTCTCGTTGTTTTTCTGTAAGACCAAAAAAATTACTTAAATCAAATTGCATAAATCACTCCCTTAGAAGACATAAAACCACTTATAAATAATATATTTATAAGTGGTTTTACAAAAAAACTTTAAAAATTTCATCTTTACAAACTCGTAAAAGGTCCTAAAAATAATCAATTAAATTTTGAATATCATTAGGACCATGACACTTCAGAAGTTGTATGTAATTAAATTATAGTCTATCAAGCTATATTTATCAATATATATTTCATTATATTATAGTAATTATCTACATTTAACTTTTCCTTGATTTTTATCAAGTTTTACAGAATTACTCAAAGCAGTTTCTACACAATTGTTTAAAAAGAAAAGGTTGTTATCAATCTTATCAAAATCTTTATGAGTCAAATGAGATTGTTTTAATGAAGGATAATAATCCTGAGGTTTATTAGCATAATAATTTTTGATCTTATCTAGATCTTCACTTAAATAGTACCGAATACTGTCTGTAGGTATAAAAGCACAAAGTTTTGTTTCAAGCTCATTTACATTTGTAAAATCAAAGCAAGCTTTAATTTTCTCATTAGATTTAGGCAAATGAATACTTAACTCAAAATGACCATTTTTAGACTGCTCGCCGATAGTAGCAGAATATTCAATAGTCTCCCAATTGTTATAGCGATCAATCTGTTCTTTTAACAGTTGCAATTTTTCTTGCTCTTTAGGTGTTAATTCATGATCCTGAAATAACTTAACAATCTGAAGATCATCAACAGACATAAAAGGCATGATTGCTTTATATGAGCCTAAATTAAAATTAACACTTAGATCAATTGCCTTATCAGTTCCGTTTATCATTGAGGTTAAATCTGCACGCATAACATCACACAGATGATTTACAACAGTAAAAGTTTCAATATCCTCCTTAGTAAAATTACCAGAAGAAAGCTTTTCTAAATTATCTTTGATTTTATAAGCGATTTCTTTATTAGTACGAGCGTAAAAAGGAACGCTGGTAACTGAATATTCCCCCATGAATTTATTTAAAGTTATATCTTTATCTAAAGAAGCTGCTTCTTCTAAAGAAATTCCATTAACCACACTATCTATAAGTTTTTCTGGTTCATAAATTGGATATAATTCAGTCAATAAAGAAACCTTAGTATTAGGACCAAAAAATTTATCTAAAAAAGGACCTACAGCAAATCTTACATTTTCAGGTTCTAATTTTAGATTAGGATCAGATGATACATGAGGCAAAAGATTTTTATTAAAATCTTCGGCAAATACTTTTTTTAGACCATAACATAAGTCTTGATAGTCAACAAAATCTTTCATTTTAACTCCATAAAATAAGCTAACGACAACATTTAGTAGCCTTGGCTACGTTTTTTTAACCATAACAATTAAAAGTCGTGCTGATGTTTTTCAGCATATTTATGAGATAAACCTAATAAAAAGCATAAATTATTATAGTGTTTAGTCTCTAAATTTTTAAAAGTTGGAATTTTATTGTCGAAATTTTCAGCAAATTTAAACATATCAGTGGGACCAAGGTATTTATTTACACTTTTAGTATCCCATTCATCTAATGGCTGATTAAAAGAAATTGCTTTCTTGAACATGCGAGACATGGAAGTTACTTTTGAGGTATTCCAGTTATTTAATGGTTGATTGAAATTTTTAGCTTCTTCAAACATGTGACTCATTATTTCAACATTAGATACATTCCATTTTTCTAATGGATGGTTAAAAGAAATAGCATTTTTAAACATACTACACATACTAGATACATTCGAAACATCCCAATTTTCTATAGGTTGGTTAAAATTTTTAGCATGTGCGAACATACCTTTCATTGATTTAACTTTAGATACATTCCATTTATCTAGAGGTTGATTAAAATTTTTAGCATAACCAAACATATAATGCATTGTAGTTACCTTAGAAACATCCCAATTTTCTATAGGTTGATTAAATGATATTGCATCAAAAAACATATAATTCATTGATTCTACATTAGAAGTGTTCCAATCGTTTAATGGTTGATTGAATTTTTTAGCACCACTGAACATACAATCCATGTTTTTAACATTAGATACGTTCCATTTGCTGATGTCACAGTTAAATTTTCTAAAGCCATAACCACCATAACAGGTTGGAATATTTGCAAATAAACGAGACATATCAGTAATTTTAGATGTATCTATAAAATTAAGATCGCAATTCCAACCTTTTCTTTTACAGGTTCTTTTAATAGTATCAACCAGCTCTTTTTTAGTCTGAGGTTGAACGGTACAACCATCTTGAAGTTCATAATCAACAATTTTTTTCATTTATAACTCCTAAACATAAACTAACGACAAAATTTAGTAGCCTTAGCTACCCTTCTTAAAGACTGAGTATCATGTTTTTCTATATATTTATCTGATAAACATAAATGCTTACATTTATCAGCAAAACTTGAAAACTCAAAATTATCAAATGATGGAATTTCACTATCAAAATTTTTGGCATCTTTAAACATGCCACGACAATCAGAAATTTTATTAGAATTCCAAGAACTTAAATTTTGATTAAAACTATTAGCACCTACAAACATTAATGCAGAATCTTCTAAATTTTTAGTATTCCATTTATCTAATGGCTGATTAAAAGCTTTATTATGATCAAACATACCTACCATGGAAGTAACATTTGACACATTCCATTTATCTAGAGGTTGATTAAAAGAAGAGTAAGCAAACATTCTAGACATGTTTTTTACATTAGAAACATTCCATTTATCTAAAGGCTGATTAAAGTTTTTTGCCCCACAAAACATATTTTCCATTTCAGTTACATTAGAAACATCCCACTGGTCTAAAGGCTGATTAAAAGATTCAGCATCACCAAACATACAATACATATTAGTTACATGAGATACATCCCAATCATTTAGAGGTTGGTTAAATTCAAAATTATCAAGGAACATATAAGACATGTCTTTTACATTTGATACATCCCACTTACTGATGTTTCCATTAAAATTATCAAATCCATATCCTGAAAAATAATCAGAAGAAAAGAGTGGAGGAAAGGGACTAGCAAACAAATAACTCATATCTGTTATTTTAGATGTATCAATGAAGTTTAAATCAACTTCTTTTCCATAAGTTACAATTGCATCCCTAATAATGTCAACCAATTCTTCTTTATTTTGAGGTTGAACTGTACAACCTTCCTGGATTTCATAATCATCAAATTTTTCAGACATAATAATTTACCTCTATCTACCCTTTCCCTGAACTTTATTTTTTGCTCGATTATAAGCAAGCAAGTTTCCTTCTGCTTTCTTTATTTCATCGTCATTCATTAGATGACAAGGTTGTTCTTTAAGTACATCTTGAACATATTCTCTGTTTAATTCATCTTCACATGCAATTTGAGCCACTGTATAACATGATGAGATACTTTTACCATCAAAGAAATCAATAAGAGCATTTGCTAAAGGTATTTTTACAGGATTAGAAAGTTCAATTTCAAAACCTAAAGGACCACCTCCATTGATAGGATCATAAAGACAACAATGAGTTAATTTTGGATCAAGAGTGAAATAAGAATTTCCCTGATAAGATTCAGGCTCTAACTCATTTAAACACTTTTCTTCCAGTTTTTGCTGACTTAAAAGAGTTACCAAATTTTTGATTGTAGTTTTAAAACAAAGTCCAACAGCTGCAAAATTCAAAGAAGAATCATAATTAAACAACTCTTTATAAACTGAATTTAAAAATTTGCTTTTAGCTGAATGATCTTGAGGAATAAGGTCTGGATTTTTCATATAATCAATAAAATCTTTAGATGAAATTCCTTGAGAATTAGCAAGCATAATTAAGCCATTATTGTAGATTTCATTCTGGTTAGCTGATAGATCCAAACCATCATTATTGAGATCCTGTAATAATGGAATAGATGAATACTCTGTATTGTAATCACCATTATCTAAAATAACTGTTAAAGAAACTTCGTGATCATCAATATATCGATCTATATCACTGTCAAAAATACAATTATCATCAACAAACTCAAAAAATTCAGAATATAGATCGAGATTTTCATCAATCAATTCAGAGTTAATTCCTTTAACTTCAAGGAAATTATGTTCAAAATCGGAAATTGCATAATTTTCATAATTAGAAATATCTTCACCTAACATTTCGTTTGCTAAATCATCAATCATACTTTGAGGTAAAACTGATTTATCTTTAGCTTTACGTACAAGATCTTCCAAAACACCTTCATCTAAATATGATTGTGTTGAATCATCAGTATGTAAATCAATATGATATTTGTGATCATTGCCTAAAATTGCATTATTATCAAAATATTCTTTAAAAAGATTTGTTAAATCTTCTTTATTTATAACAGAATTACTCATAATTTATTCCTTCACTTAAGATACACTTCAAAATAGACTAATAAGACAGTTTAGATGCCCTGGTTGCGTTTTTCTTTTCAACTAAATTGATTTCAGACTTAAAATCAGGAGGTAAGCCTAAATCATCTAGCAAATCTTCTTTATCACCAGAATAATTTGAAAATTCAGGTAATTCAGAATTAAAAACTTTAGCATATTTAAATAAACTGTTAAAATTTACCTTATTTGATATTTTCCAGTTATTAAGAGATTGATTGAAAGATTCAGCTTCAGCAAACATTTTATACATGTTTGATACACTAGATATATTCCAATTATTCAGTGGCTGGTTAAAGTTTTTAGCATCTTTAAACATTTCTGACATATCTTCAACATTAGATATGTCCCATGAAGATATGTTGCTATTAAATATAGAGTGAGCAAACATTGAACTCATAGATTCAACTTTTGATACATCCCAATGGGAAATATCATTATTAAATAATGAGTATTCAAACATACCATTCATATTTTTAACATTAGAAACATTCCATTTACTGATGTTTCTGTTAAATTTAGAATCATAAAACATTCCTGCCATAGTTTCAGCATTAGAAACATCCCAGTGACTGATGTCGCCGTTAAAATCTGAGCCTCTAAATAATTGAGCCATACGTTTTACGTTTGATACATCCCATCTACTGATGTCACCGTTAAATTTACGAAAACCATAGCCACCAAACTCCTTAATTTCATCTGAAAATAATTTAGTCATATCTGTAATTTTAGATGTATCAATGAAGTTTAAATCAGCCTTATTTCCAAATACACAGAGCGCATCTTCAATAATAGCAACTAACTCTTCTTTAGTCTGAGGTTGTACCATGTAACCATCATTTTTACGATTGAATATACGATATTTGTTTAAAGCAGAATTAAACATTTTGAGCAAATCATCGTCTGTAAGAGGTTTAATTTCATCTGCATCTATAGCTTGTGACAAATTGTATTGTTCATCCATAGTACGGTAGCCTAAATCATCTAATAAATCGAGATCATACCAAGAACCAGGATCACAATCAGAATGGGATAAAGGAGAACATTGATCCCACATTACACTATAAAATGTATCAATACATAAACCTTTTTCTTCATAAGAAAGAGTTTTAAATTCAGCTTCAGATTCAGCTACTTTAAATTTTTCTTCAAAATTATCGTTGTATAAATATTTCATAATTAAAATCTCTATAAAAAAAAACTTACCTCAATGAATTATCTTTTAAAACCTTTTCCTTGATTATCAGATTGAGCTTGATTTTCAGGTTGATTCAACTTTTTTAAATCATCGTCAAATTCTTTAATAAGGTTATTGTAATATTCTTGAATTTCTTCATCAGGTTCATCCATACTGTCTAAAATAGTAGCTTTCAGGTAATCTTTCATCTCTTCAGGAGAAGAAGTAATGCAACAATCAACACCAGAAGCATCATAATTATCATTAATTTGATCAAGAATGAACTGTTCTGCTTCTTTACAAGTATCTAAGATTTTAAAAACATCAAAAGAATTATGTGAGCGTGGATGTGCTCTGCTACTTCCATTTAAAATCTCATTACCGTTGATAATGTATTTGCCTCTAAGACTATCAGTATCATACTCAAGTTCATCAGCAGAAAGTATTTCAATTCTTCCATTGTTTCCGTTGTAGTAGTAATAATTTTCAGTTGGTTCTGATGATTGAATAAATGGTTCTAATTCTTTTTGCAAATCATCATCTGCATCTTTTAGAAAATAATGAATTTCATAGGATATAAGATTTTTTAATTCAGGAGTCAGTCGGAAACCGCGCCTAAGATCGGTCTAGTAGCGCACTTTAACTTAGGTCTAGTAG
>ERZ1026903.125-NODE-125-length-42709-cov-190.689080_pt1 | contig 42709 bp, 35 predicted proteins | sample MGYA00380180_ERZ1026903 | MGnify/ENA primary metagenome ERZ1026903 (study PRJEB33269, sample SAMEA4719816) | human gut metagenome | biome: human-associated habitat; feature: organic feature; material: feces | place: Cameroon | collected 2013-10 ... | reverse complement strand
GATGGATTGAACGAAGTCTTTTTCTGGAAAATTCTGAAATGAAGTACAATTCTCACAAGAATTCACAACAATACTATTTAGCTGCAGAATAAATTCGTTTAGAAATAAACTTTTCTTTTCATTTGCAGTATTTGCTGCTATCTTTAAGATCAGCGTATAGAAATTTTCTATCTCGTTCTCCATATTTGCATTTTGCATTTCTGCAGAACAAAAATAATGGTTATTCTTAATAAACCCTAGAAAATCAGATAAATATTCAGAAATCGTTGCAAAACATCTATCTTTCAATTGCTTTCTATACAATTTTACAATAACCTCTATAGGAGTGCTCATAAAATTAGCATTACCACAAAACATGATTCCAACAGGGTGATACTTAGATAGAGCAAAAACTTTGTTTGCACTATTTATAACCTTATGCCCATAGGGAGTTGTTACAGTTATTGCACTATCTGCCGCTATTACAACAGCGTGCTTATTCATTACTGATACTAATGCTGTCATACGTATATTATTTTAAAGTTTCTTTTTCTAAGAATCGGCTACTAAATTCTATCATAAAAGAGTAGTTTACTAAATAGGAAATAGGGACCGTTCGCCCACATATCTATTATTTCTTATTCTTCATCCTCCAGAAGAAATGCCATGTTCTGAACAAAGGTTCGCATAGCGCCTCAGCAGGAAAATACCTCACGAGTCTTATATCCCGATACACCCTTTGGAGATTATGCCCGAACTTTGACCTACCAAACCGATTCCGGGCATCATGCCTTCCGAAGTTCCCGGCTTCCAGCACTTCATTCAGCACAAACTTACCATACTTCTCATTCGGAGGAACAATAAGGCGAGAGGCAGGCATACCAAACACCTCCTGCATGATATACATGATACCACCAGCAAACTTCCACAATCCCAACTCCTTCAATTCCTTCCGCACCACATCTAAAGCAGTAGAGGCAGAAGAAGTAACAGCAGTAGTAGAACTAGCTGAATTATCTCCCTCTATAGAAAGGCGGTCCCATCCCGCACAATCTGGCGAGACCTTTGATGGTCCGCCAACCTTAGAGCGTAGCGGTTCCGAGCGACGAGGAGGAGCGGTTACATCCCCTGTCCCCTGAGGGGAAAGGGGCTTGGGGAAAGCGGTGGAGCCTCCCTTAAGGGTAAGGGAGGACGGGTGGGTTTTCGAAGAATTTTGATAGACTTTATAAAAGTCGCAAAGAACATAGTAGTAATCCACCAGTTGCCTCAACCCAATCCCCTCATTCATCAAATGAGCATAGATATGAGTCAACTGGAAGATGAGATTGAATTCCACCGTCGGAATCGCAACCTCCCCTTGTTCCCCCAACATCACCCGATGCGAGAACTGCTCCTCCTTCACCCTCTCATAATATTTCTGAAGCTTTCTGTTATGCCAGAAGCACAGCAGGAAGCTAGGTCGATAATGCACTTCAACCTCCACACCCTTATACGATGGGAACTCGATGTGGTGATAGCACGCCTTTTCATGAGGCGAGATAGAGCGGACAAAGGAGATAACCCGTTTATCTCCACCTTCCACCCAGATATCAATATCCCCAGGATTACGAGAATACGCATTCGGATACATCAAGGCATTGCCTTGTCCTTTCAAGATGCAGCATCGCAAACCATCTTCTCTAAACTTTGAATAGAGTTTACCTGCCACAGCATTCACCTTCATGTTCTGCCTATGAATCTGTTGCGCCTTACCCATCCAAGTCATCAGCAAATCCCTTCCCATAGGATTTTGCTTTAGCTCTTCAGAAAATTCTTTCGTCAATCTCTCGATACCATCAAAACAAAAGCCAAGAACAGCTTGCCTAGAAGCAAAGGTGTATAGTTGTCGCCAATCCAAATTGGTGACAACCATACTCATATCTACCTTCTTGCCAAGGCAATAATTTAAGAACAAAAAGATTGCTGATGTTTTTATCATTTCTTATTTCAAATATTTCCTGTCATTATCCTCAAACCAGTCAGCCAGTGCTTCCTCAAAACTCCACTTAAACTGATAACCACAGTTCTTCAACTTCTCACCACAGATATTAGTAGAAATCTGGAGTTTCTTCACTCTCGCAGGACAGATACCCATCGGCGAGCCAAGAAGCATGGCAGCTCTTGCCATAGGCATGATAACCCAGTTAGGAATATCAGGAACAAACTGAGTCAATCCAGTTACTTTCTTCATAGCCTCAACAATATGCTGAATGGTATAAGCAGGCTCGAAGCAGCAGTTATACAACTCCACACCATGCTCATGATGTTCCAAGCGATACAGCATGAAGCGAACCAATTCCTTTACATAGATACAAGCCTTGATGGTATCTTTTCTGCCAGGGTAAGCAAACTTATGACCACGGATAGCCCAATACAATCTGGTGAAGTTACCATTCTCACCCTTTCCGAATACCACACCAGGGCGAACGATAGTGAGCTGGCGATGAGCCGCATCACCATTCTGCCACTTTTCATGAATTTTCTCAGCTACCAACTTAGAGATACCGTATGCAGTATTAGGAGTAGGCAAAGTTGTTTCCTTCTTCAACTCCTCAGCAGCACCGTATGGTGCAATACTAGAAGTAAAAACAATCTTCTTGATATTCCACTTCTCAGCAAAAGCCACCACATTCTCTGCTCCACGGATATTCGTCTCGAAATACTCATGATCTTCATGGCCAGGAGTACGATGAACAGCTGCAAAGTTGAAGATGACATCATCCACTGTAGGAGTAAATGGCAAGTTTTCGATAGGCTTGCGGATATCATACTCGATGAAAGTTGACTGCAACTTCTGCCCTTCACGCAAAGCAGGCTTGTAATCCTTTACTACCGGATTAGGAGTACCAGGCTTAACGATGTCAAGGTTATATACTTGAGCGTTAGGATAACGCTCCTTGATCAAATTTGTAAGATGGGTACCGATAAAGCCGGTACCGCCAGTGATAATATAGTTCATAAAACTACGTTTTATAGATTATTGGCTGCACTCAGCAAAATCAAGCAAACTTGTTTTGCTCTCGTTTGCACAATAATTCATTAATATTTATCGGTTATAAACTTCTGTATAAATGTCTTCCAATGCCTTGATGCGATTATCAATAAAGAAATCAGATTCAAAGTAAGAACGGGAGTTCTTCTCCATTTCTTTACGCTTCTCATCATTCTCTATCAAGTCATTCATCTTTTCAACAAAGACCTCTTCCTTCAATGGCAAGAGATAACCATTATAGCCATCTTTCACACAATCCTTGTTACCAAGCACATCACTCGCCACAATCGCCTTCCCCAATGACATTGCTTCTATCACAGAGATAGGAAGCCCCTCATAGAGAGAAGTCATGAAGTAAAGCAAACTTCCCTTCACATACCTTAAAGTTTCCTCATGACTTAGCCAAGGCAAGAGATAGAAAGTATCATCCATATCATACTGATGAATGAGCTTCTTCATATCTTCCAACATTGGAGAATAGAAGCCGACACCCAGCAGATAGAATTTTATATCAGGATGTTTAAGATGGATTCCGTGAGCGACTTCTACCATGAATAAAGGATTCTTCTGATAAGAAGGACGTCCAATAGAAGTGATGTATCGTTCGCCTACTTTTGGAACAGGTAAATCAGAAGTCTCTATCTTGCCAGAAGAAATCTGCGGAAGACTATCCGGCACAGCATTATTCCAGACAAAAGCCTTCTTCTCGTTAAAACCAACAACCTTGATACCCAATTCTCTTTCAGAGCCAGAACAAGCCAGAAGATAAGAGTTCAGCTTAGCGATCTTCTCTAATAAAAGAAATATCTGTTTCTTCTTGGCAGATTCAGCCGAAAGAAAAGAGAAGGCATGAGCCGTATAAACAACCTTAGTTCCTGTAAGAAAAGCAGCGAATCTTCCTATCACTCCACCCTTAGCACTATGACAATGCACCAAGTCAGGTTTTTCTTTTTTGATAATCTTGATAGCCTGCATCACCGCCTTCATATCCTTTACTGGATTCAAGGCACGATACATATCTATGCTATACATCTTAACCTGCTTACCATGTCGCATATAAGGCTTGCTGTTATCATCCGCACCATTAACGATGACGAACTCAAACTTGTCACTAGCCAAAGCTACAGTATTACGGACATAAGTATCTATGCCGCTTTTGAGGTTTCCAATATGAAGTATCTTCATGCTACCACCCTCCTTTCTTCGCGTTGAAGGGTAGCTTCATAACCGATAGATACCTGAATTACAGTATCATTGTTTGTCTTTAGGAGGACAAGACTTGCCCCCCCCATATCTCAGATTATAAACCATATTATATTGATTTTGCAAGTATTTAATTCTATTCTCTATGAAAAAATCTTCCAGGAATAAAGCTCTAGATTTCTTCTCCATAGATGTCCTTAATTCTTTATCGTTTACGAGTTGGATAATCTTATTAGTATAGGCATCTGCATCCAAAGGCAAGAGATAGCCATTCTCACCATTTCTTACGCAATCCTTATTTCCAACCACATCACTGGCTATAATCGCCTTGCCATTTGCCATAGCTTCAATGATAGCCAAAGGCAAGCCTTCATAAAGAGCAGTAGATATATAGAACAGCGACTTACGTACAAACTCCTGACAGTCTGCATGATTAATCCAAGGTTCTAAGCGAATGGAATCTTCCAATCCTAACTCATGCATTTTGGCTTTCATCGCTTCCAATTCTGGAGAATGATAGCCAACACCCAGCAAGATAAATTTAAGATTGCAACCTTTATCCTTCACCTTCTTGATGACATCAAGCAAAAACAAAGGATTCTTCTGGTAGCATGGTCGCCCGATATAACAAGCATAAGGCTCAGATATATCAACCTTTTTTCCCCTTTCAAGAGACGAATCAGGTACGGTATTGTGCCAAACTAAAGCATGCGCTTCAGAATAACCAACCTCCTTGATTGCCATTTCCTGTTCTGATTCCGAACAAGCTAATACGTATGTCTTGAAACGAGTCAATCGCTCAATTGTCATAAACACCCATCGTTTCAACTTCGAAGGAGTACAGAGATAAGAAAAAGCATGAGGCGTATAAAATGTCTTCACACCTGTAATCCATCCCGCAGTTCTTCCAATGATGCCACCTTTTGCACTATGGCAATGAATCACATCCGGCTTCTCCTTCCTAATAATCTTGACAGCTTCTACCAAAGCCTTCAAATCATTCAAAGGATTGAGCGAGCGAAACAACGAAATAGGATATTCTTTTACCTCAACACCATTTCTGAAGACTGGTTGATGCTTATCATCCTTACCACAGACAATGACATACTCATTATCTTCCACCTTATTATATATAATAGAGTTTCGGATATAAATATCTAATCCTCCAATCATCTGACCTATATGTAATATCTTCATAAAAAAGTTACAATTTAAAATATAAAGAAGTATTCTTCATGATAACAAAACAATCTATATTTTAAGTCGACTTCTATCCATCATGTTCAATATTTTACATTTTCCCAATTCCAAATCATCCTCTACATCTTTGTATTTTTTCGATAATGTTATCGAAGAATCAATATATCTTATAATGACCAAATCATTTCTGCCATATTTATGTACGAACATTATTTGATGAGCACGAAAAATTTTTCTTTGATGATCTCGAACAAACTTTACAATAGATTTCAAATCGTCAATCAGAGAATTATCTAAATCCCTTACTCTATTTAAGAATGTTTCCCATTTAAGCAAAAATCTTCCTCCTTCATCAAAAGCAATATACGGTTTCTTTGTAAATACGCTTATAGCATAAGAAGCATAATCTTTTTTAAGAGCCATACATCTCACTACATTATCCGTATCTTGTCCAAAATTATCATTAAATAGTTTCACAACATCCTTACCTGTAATGTAATCATGTATCGTAAAAACATAATAATAGACAACGTTCACCAACATTTCACACAAAAAACGAGCATCAACAGATGGAAAGTTTTTTCTACTAAATTTTACTTGTTTCATGAACTTATAAAAAGCTATAGCATCCTCTATTTTTCGAGTTTTTTGAAAAACTGCCATATATGCCGTAAAGATATGATCTGTTCCAAAATTCCATTTGTCATTTTCGGACAATTTCAAAATTAATCTAGCAAATTCTTCTGCATTTTTTTCATTTGATATAAGCAAAGTTTTACAAATAGTATTATAAGCGGCTTCTTTTGATTCATTCAATAGTTTCAAATATTGTGGGATTACTTCTTTGAATTCTTTAAAATGCAGAATTAATTCTGCTAATATAAGGCATAATGTATAGACATCCAATTTCAATGTATAATCAAAATTTTCTAAAATCTGTACATCTGTCTTTTTGTCCAAAAACAGGAGGATTCTCTTAGCAACATTATTTCTATCCTCATCATTTTTCAGCAGCAACAATTTCTGGTACAACAAGAAAGGTTTTTCTTCTTCGGTAGCCATCATGATTGCAGCATCAAGCTCTTCCAAAGCAGAGTTAATTTGCTTATCTTCTTCTTTAACTCTGGCAAGAAGATAATGAGCCTTTGGTAAAAGAGGAATATTTATACTTCCTAAATCATTCTGCGCAATAAATGAAACCAACAAAGAATTTGCTTCAGCCAAAAGCGTTTTGTCTTTAGACTCTATCATTGCTTCGGCTTTTCCTAGCTTGGACTCGTCTATATAGGCATCACTAATTCCTGTCTCTTTACCTATTTTGATGTTTCGATCGAAACAATTCAAGGCATTTTTAGTATCATCTTGATTTACATAAACGTAACCTTCCAACAAATTTCCTTGTATCACTTCTTTCGTAACCTCTGAACTGTTGATTTTTTGCAGGTAAAATAAAGCTTTGGAGAATTTTACTGTTCTATAATAACTTTCTCCCAAATATAAACAAATCTTATTAAATTCATCCTTACTTGCAGTATTGAGCGATAACATTCTTTCCAGCAATCTAATAGCTTCCAAATAATCATGCCGGATATAAATACTATCATAAACCTTCTCTAGATAATCTACATCATCGTTCTGCAACTTCATCAACCAATCCAAGGATAAAGATTTCTCTACTATTGGATTTTTTATAACAATATTTCTATCTTGGTAATTTACAATTCCTGCTAAATATAATTTTTGCTTTAAAGAATCGTCCAAAGCATCAATCTTACCATAATACAACTGAATTAAAGCCTCTCGTAGCACCTTATCTTTACTAACCATTTCACGGATAGTATCAATTGGAACTTTATCAAAACTCTCGAAATAATATCTCCCAATAGCTTCATCCAACTTTACGACATCTAGATTTTGCATATCTTGCAAAAGTACACAGATATCCCAAGTCATACGAGGATTTCCTTTCGTCCAATAAAAAAGCCTATCTTTTACAGATTCAGATAACACTAATTCTGACTTATATATAAAGGAGTCAAATTCTCTTCTGTCAAAATCATTTAGATAAATCTTTTGACCTATATTAAAAGGAGATATATTCGGATTTTTTATTATATCTTTCGGCTCAATTACGCCAGAAAGAATATAGGTCAACTTACGTAATTCTCTGAAATTCACTCTTTGGAAATAGTCACTTCGTATCTGTGAAAAAACCTTATCAGAGTAATTTGTCTTTGTCAGGGCATCAATTTCATCGAAAATAAACACCAATTTATCCACATATCGGAGCAGAATTCTAATTTCTCTGGTATACTGACGCTGGTTACTCAATGTTGAATCTTGGCGCAAAGAAGAGATATAATTATTTGCCTCCTTGAATATCTCATAATGAGTTTCGATGGCAGTATCAATTACATTGCGGAAAAAATCTCTTTCTGTCAAATCATCAACTGTAGAGAAGTCTACATATACATAGACATCTCTATCATTCTCATAATTATCCTTCGCATGAATCAATAGATTTGTTTTTCCCATTTGGCGAGAGACCAGAACATAGCCTGGTCGTTCCATTTCATCAATGATGGATTTCAGTTGCCGATCAGCGTCCCTCTCTACATATAACTGTTCAGGAACTATCGTACAAGACATTAAACGTTCTTTCATAACTAACATTCGATTAAATGTTCGACAATATGTTCATCCAAAACAAATTGGCTGCAAGCCACAGCTTGATTAAAACAATTTTTAATTTTCCTAGGAGAATTCTCTAAGCTAGATACTAACAACTCACAAGAATACTCATCAGATAAAGATACCCCCAAAGCTTGACATAACACATTAATCAAAGTTATGCATTCATCGTCTGACCAACGTTTCATCTCCTTAAATTTCAAATAACTTTCGATTTTACTTTGGGTTGGCGAGATAAATTTCTTTGGCGAATTGATGGAAGACAATACCAAACGTACCTTAACATGATGTAGATTTCTCTCTGCAAAAATAATCAAAGCATAAAGTGACTTAACAAAATCACCATAAGCGTCGTCTTCACCATCTATCGGAATTTCTTCGATAAACAGAAACACTTCCTTGCCATAGAATCTTTTTTCTAAGATGTTCAAAATAGCCTTGATGCATTTCATTCGGCTATCAAACTCTAACATTCTATCATTTTCATCCAATAAGCACTCGTATATAAAACTAAACAGTTCATCTACCGTAAAATTCAAACAAGTAGATAAATCAACCAGTATAAATGATGAATTTCTTTTAGTCAAAGCACGCGTCAATGCAACAGATTTTCCTATTCCTGACTCTCCAAATACCCAACAACCATGCGTTTTAAGACATAGCTCCAAGTATTCATCAATTTCCCTCCTAATATAATAAGGTTCCTTATCCAAATCATAGATTTGAAACAACGCATCCCGACCATTATTTTCAACAAGATGAAAACTTGACCTACACGTTGCTTCAACTAAGTTATCAATTTCAAGCAGTTCTGAACAAAACTCAAAAGCCAAGCTTGCAGCAGATTCTTGTTTCTCAAGTTTTTGCTCTCCTTTGTTACCATCAGCAAAATCACATATGCTTTTTATCAACAACCAAGGCTTTCCTGCATTGCTACACGCTGAAGACACACCTTGTCCTTCCATTTCCCCACCTTTGGCATCAGGATAAGTCTTTTTCAGTAAATTACGCAATCCTATGTTATCAACTAATTTTTCACCTGTTACCAGGGGACAAATATAAGCATGACAATTTTCACCCTGAAAGTTTTTTCCACACCATTTTCTTTTTGTTACATAACATGCTTTTATCAAATCAGAAGATGGAACACATGGTTCACCTCTGTATTTGATTTCATCACCAACCCTTTGGTTTTCATATGGATAAATTTTATCTGCTATCAGCACATCACCAAATTTTTGAGATACAGGCTCTTCATCGTACATTCCAAACGCAATACCCACCATAATAACTTGCTTAATGCAACTCCAATCAGAAAAAGCATTATTACAAGTTATAATAGAAGAACCTTCGCCAGACGCACCCATTGTAGAACATTGGCATTGAATCACGTTATACTGCCCCAAAAGACCTATATGATAGCACCTACCACAAACCAATACTTCCAAAACATCATCATCTATTGGTTGCACTATATTTAGAAACGCTTCGGTTTCCGTTTTGGTTGCTGTCAAAATCAAGAAGTCTGCAACATTTTCTTCTTTGAGTTTTATGTAACTAACAGTTTTCATAAATATCTAAAGTATATCACCGATACTGCGCCCCACTATATTTCATGCAGTTACACCTATCAGTTTTTGGAATAAAGTTAATTTTTATCTTTTTAGGGTGAAGGATTGCTAAACCCACTCCTTTACCACTTCTATTTATTAAACATAGTAACAAAAAGACCTATCCTATCAAAAGATTACATATACTGCTCGCCACATTATACATCACCTTTTTGATATTAGCTATACTTTCAGGTACAACATTTCTACGATTTCCTACAATGCCTTTTGTCACCAAGTTAAGTATAGCATTATATTTTATCATATACATATCATCTTTTATTTGCAGGTAAAAGAATCTTTCCTCATTAACTGCACAATAGAAAGGCATTGCAAGCTCTGCTAATTGCAAATCGGTAAATCCATGAATCATGGCCTCCATGATAGATCTTATGGACTTATCTGCCATAAAAAAACGATAACAGACAAGTATTCTTACCCAAGTACTATCAGTTGGTATCGAATATTCACCATTCAACCATTTTTTACGAATCAGCGAATTGATGTCTAAATCAAGGAACTCTTTACATCTTCTAACAGAAGCGTTATTAAGTGCAAGCTGAAATGAAATTCTGTCTTTCGGATCATTAGAAAGTTTCTGGTCCAAACTTAAAAATACACCAGTCTTACAGATATCAAGAATCTTTTGCCTAACTTGCCTATGCGCCTCTTCTTTTATAGAATACGAAAACGGCAAGGTATTCAGAAACTTATTCATATATCCCTCATAGTTCGCCTCTTTACCATAAAAATGGTGGAAGAGATGCTTGGCTATCTCGTAATCCATCACAAGGATTATCTTATCAAAGCCAAACTTGTTACCATTAGGAACCTCTGAATAATAGGGATTATCAACCTGAGAGGATAAGACATTCATGATGCGGAACAGATGAGCAGGATCTATTCTATCCAAATCTTCAATAATCAAAACAGACTTAGCCATCATCTGCTCCAAAGACTTCTGGATAAGACAAGTAAAAGCATCACATTCGCTGATACTACCCGACTTTCCATAAAATCCATTGAGGTAGTCATCTACTACATGAAGAACATCTTGTTCTTTACGTTTTTCGTCAATCGTAGAAACAAGCCCCTTCAAAGCCTTATACCCTTCTTTCAAACCTTTTACAGGAATGATTGAAGCAGCAAAGTCTGCCAGCTTTATCAAAGACTCACCATTGCATACCGCATCAAATATCTTATCATACCCCTCTTTAAAGTCATAGATACGATTATCCTTTATGAGTTGAAACAGAATATCACGCTTGATATACTCAATGACATCCCGATTCTCCTCAACCACGTAGTTTACAGGATGGAGAGTGATGAAATAGTAATCATTCCTCTTTTCATCATAGCTCTTCATAAACTCATTCAGAAAGTAAGACTTACCATCTCCAAACTTAGCTGAGAATATGATTCTATTCTCATTTTCAAACACCTGTTTGAAGTCTTGAATGTTTTGTGAAATATCAATTGTATCCATCATGTCTTTATCTTTTCACTTCCCCCACCATCTTCTTCACCAGCATACGGAATTGCTTATAGATACCCAACTGTAACATTAAAATTCTAATATGCGTTCCATACTATAAGGGCTAATTTTCTCTTAACAACTTCAGCAGTTTCCTTGCTTCTCTTGCCCAAGAATACTTATCCAGCACTTCACTTGCAGGAGCTATTGGCTTCTTTAGCAATTCATCCAAATCCACATCATAATTATGAGGATCTATATAATGAGCTGACTTGCCATATACTTCTGGCAAACAAGCGGCTGTAGATACTATAAGTTCCGCTCCACACGATAAAGCTTCAATTGGGGGAATACCAAAACCTTCATATACGGCAGGATGAATAAAAGCCCTACATCCCTTCATTAGAGATTTGATTTCACCATCTGTCAAATAGCCAGTAAAGTGAAGATTAGACTCCTGTAAATCATCGGCCCCGAGTTTGGTAAAACCCTCAGCTCTACCAACAATCAGGAATTTCTTGTTAGGATTGCGCTTCGCTACTTCTTTCACCCAAACAAAGTTTTTCTGAGGAGACAAGCTGCTTAAGGCCATGAAATAATCTCCTCGCCTATATCCTTTTGGAAGTTTATCAAAGATTGAATCATCTTCTTTAACACGCTGATAGTGTTGCCAAGCATTAGAGATGACATGGAATCGTGCTTCTGGAACATGCATAAACTTAGCAAGTCTAGCTTTTGAATAATAACTAACCGTAATTATAGGATATTTGCTGCGTTTTACAGCATCTATCATCCACATGTGCCATACCTGCGATAACTTTCCATAAAGATTCTGAGTTAAAAGATCATGAATCTCATAAGGAGCTGCATCATGACAACAAACAATACCACTATCCAATAAAGGGCAAGTAGAAGTCAAGTTCACACTCACCAGATGATGTTTTTTACAATAGCGATAAAGACTAATTTGCTCCCAAAAATGGCTCTTTACCTTTCCATACTTGACAATCTTGATGTTCTTATAATCAGGTAATGTCTCTGCATACTCTGGTACAACCAAGACAAATTCATCTTTCTCACAAATTTTATCTAACTCACGAAGCAACTCCGTTGCAAATCGCTCCTGTCCAGTCAACTTGCGGACAACAAAGCGACCATTGATTGCATATTTCATAAAGTTCTTATAAAAAATCTACTTTCTACTTCCAAACACATACATTCTAATGTACTTATTTGTATTCAAAAAATCTGCGACCTGTACACATATCCACATAATAACTATGGAAAAGACAGAATAGATGGTCAAATAGTAAAAAGGTGCAGAAAACAAGATAATATGAGCACTTACAGGAAGACTCAAGTTGCCTCTAATCAAATAAAAATGAAGTATATAAATGTATAATGTATGTTGACCGAAACTTAAAATCAGATTGTTAATTTTGCCCCCCCCGAATTGTAGCAAACTACTATTTCTTGAAGCCAATATTTTCTCAAAAAAGACATAAACAAGCAAGATACCGCAAGCCTTCATCGGTATATTTAGAGCAGCGATGCCAGTAGTCAACCCAACTATATACATCAACAGCATCAAGAATTGGATTCGCTCGTCTAAAATATACTTTTGTAGACCATACCTAACAACTATAACACCTAAGATAAAGAACGCATAGTTGTACAACTGCATAAAGTTGAATATGCCACCTAGCAAAGTATCATCGTATCTACGCAAAGCGATACAAACAAGAACTGGGGCTATCAAACCGATTAATTCCAGTTTCTTATTCTTATTACTTATCAGCACCAATTGCGTAATAGCGTAAATGGTATCATACAAAAATAAAGTCCAAAGGAACCAAAGCCCATACTTATTCCACCCGAGGAAAGCATCCCAAGAACTACCCAAAATTAAGACATCACCTACAGAAAAGACGAAGAAAGGTATAAGTAATCTCATCTTTCGAAGATACCACTTTCCCAAATTCCCTACCGATGTTATTTTCTTTGATGACAGGAAACCTGACACGATAAAGAACAAAGGCATATGTAAACTATAAATAAAGATACGGAAAGGATTAGTTTCCGAATCCACACCATCTATCAAATGCCCCAAAACGACAAAAAAGATAGCCAACGCCTTCATATAATCAAGGCACAAAATACGATTTTCCATGATTACAATCTGTTAAATAGGATAGCAATTTTTAGAGATAAAGACCCCATTATCGAATCTCGAATAAACTTTGGCGAAAACAACAAAACAAGCTTGGAAGTCAATGAATGGTGATATTTTTTAACCGTTTCAATAAACCGCAAATCTTCTTGACTCAAAATATTACCATAACCCTCCATTAAATCATCATAAGGCGAATAATAAATAGCGCCCTTCTTACGGTATGATTTTAGGCGCCCATACCAACTTCCCAAAGTATGTCCCTCACCAGAAGCATTATTGCCATGCGAAATATGATAGAAACGGGGAGTATTGTCATAAATCACCTCACCAAAAAGATAACAAACCAAACCACACCAGAAATCATGAGCAAGTTTAGCATGAGGAACATGATGAAGTACAAGTTTTCGAGCTTGCTCATTCAAAATTATACCACACCCCTGAGCATATTCCTGTATCAGCGCATTCTGTCGATTTAACGGTCTTGGCGTTCTTCTAACCTGATGAGCCAATGGTTTCAAATCTTCTGTAACAGAAATCTTATTACAATGATACATACAAGGTTTATTTTTAGAACCTTCTTTCTCTAGCATTTTTATGCCAGAAATCAATTTATCCTCAAACCATATATCATCTTGATCTGCAAAAGCATAATAATCAGCTTGTGGTGCATCTTTTAGCGCCAATAAGAAACTACGCTCCCAACCTACATTTTCTCCTTCACATATAATTAACTCTCCCGAAGTTGATGCATATTTTTTTAATACTTGCAATGTATCATCGGTTGATCCATCATCGCGAACATAACACAGCACTTTCACACCCACCTGTTGGAAGATGGAATCTAATTGTGCTTCTATATATTTACTACCATTATAGGCAGACATAATTACAGTTATTGTTTTTATATAATCCATAAAAAACTATTAACTTAACTATCTATAAACTAAAATCGATTAATTCTATAAAGACTTATAAAACTTTTTAAAACATAACTTATGCTTCAATGGAATATAATATTTATAATAAGCATTTAGAGCACGCTGTACAATATAAGTATGCTTCCATGGACGTATACTACATCTAACATCATTGCTATTTCTTGCCCATTGATCCTCTGGCAAAAGATATACAAAAGGAATATTATATTTCCACAGGGTATAACTATATCCCAATTGGTCTCGCTTGGAATAATTCAAACGCAATCTCCACCATTCATTACATTGTTTGATAATTAGAGGGTCATTATGTTGACGAAAAATAACATTTGCCTCATACATTCCAAAATGACGTGGAAAACCATCCTGCTTATAATAGCTCAACTGTCTTCTAATGGCATTAACATTTTTATCAACGCCAGCAATCCATACACGATATCCTTCTTCATAAAGACAATCACGAAACTGATGTTTTACACCAGCTAATTTCACACCCTCTTTCATTAGTTCGTCTATACGACGGAACAGATATGGCGTCAAAATGTTGACATTAGCATCTACATAAAGACTGATATCATATTCAGGCAACACCTCATGTGGTTGCAATTTTGGAAATCTGGACTGTAACTGTTTATCATCAGAAGGATAATCAATCTTTCTGATTGTCCAAATTCCTATTTTCTTCTTATCTCCAAAATCATTGGAGAAACAAATATAATCATACTCTGGATTCACATACTTATGTTGCTCTAGAGCATCATAGCTGCCTGTTAAAGCTGTATATACTACTTTTTTCATCTAAAATTTGCTTAAAATCAATAGAGAACTATGATTTCAATTTAATCAAATTACCTAATTTCACATTCCATTCATGTGGCTTCACCAAAGAGAACCCTGCATTATGATAGAATGTCAACTCACCAAAATAAACATGGTGATTAATAACATAAAAATCTACTCGCAGATGAGGAATATTCTTAGATAGCATTCTAGCATACTGCTTCATTTCCTCAAACTCTTTTGGACAGGCTGGTGGATTCTCAGAATTAGGATCTCTCATTCTTATAGGAAGGAGTTTGTAATCCATATCGAAGAAATCTGTGGTAGCATGCTCTGCATGATCTTGAGAAACATACATCATAAACGGCTCACCACCAAAGCAAAAGAATTTATAGTCTGTCAAAACGCATTCTTTTTTTTCTTCAGTAATATGAATGCACAACATGAAGCCATTACCTTCTATCAGATATCCGCAATATGGGGGGGGTAGAACGATTAATTTTCCTAATCTTTCATCCCAATTTTCCGGCTCAAATTTGGCAAAGCCACTTGAGTCAAAGAAGGTTAACTCGCCAAAATAAATCTCATTATTGATTTCATAGAAATCAGTTCTTACATGAGGAATATTTGCAGAAATCTTTGCTGCCAAAGATTTCATTTCCTCAAAGTGTTTTGGCAAAGCAATATGTCCATTGTAATTATCACCACCTTGCTTCAAATCAAGGTGATTTAGAGACATATCATAATAATCGAAACAAACTTTCTTTGTTCTATCACTTGAAACAAACAAAACTTTCGGCTCCCCATCGAAGCAAAAGAATTTATAGTCATGCAATTCCTGTAAATCTTCCTTCCCAATGGCTTTTTTATCGTATTCACTATCAACCATATATTTCTCAGCAAGAATCTTACGCGGAACATTCTTATAGGGCCACTCTCTTCCCATCAGATAAAAGTCTTCCTTTAAGCCTTTGCGTAAACCTTCTTTCACCTTTTCTATATCCAGTTTGCTTTTATCTTTGCAAATGCAAAGACCTATTCCTGAATTATGATTGCATTTCAACACAAACTGATCTGGAAGTTTGTCAAAGTCTATATCATCAGGATCATCCCAGACTCCTAATGTTGGTATAATATGCTCCTCACCGATAATATTAGCTACATACTCTTTAGCTTTCACTTTATCTACCATGATAGTATATTCTGGTTTTCTATTATAAAGCTTCAACCATTGTAACTTCTCATTGAAAGTAATTGGATTATCTAGATTCAATTTCTTTCCGAAATGTCCACGATAAACCAATTTTAAATAAGTCTTATCATCCATCCAATTTAAAAGATGATGAGCTGCTAACCAATTAAACACCTTGAAGGGGTTTTTAATTACTTTTACTAATCTTTGATTCATAATCTTATGGATTAAAACATACTACTTTTTAAACTTTTTTTTCAATTTATCAATATATCTTGGAAAAGTTTTCCAATTCAATTCCATGGAGTATGCTCTATCAAGAAGAAACATTCGATAATTATCTACATGAGTTCCCTCTGCTATTCGCTTCTTATCATTAATCTCCCCCTCAAACAGCCATTCAAAGAAGTCATCATACTTTTGCGTTCTTTGCAGATGCTTCTTCACCTGCTCTGGTAAAATCCATGGTTGCATTACCATATCAAGCCAAACATCATCATGCTCATCAACGTACTTTACATAATTAATTAAGTCCTGATGGCAGGTAAATTCATTGGCATTGATAATAGCCTTAGGATTTACATCTTCAAAGATGTCTTTATTACCCCAGTAGATTGGAACTGTATGAGCTGTTAGGGAAGTATAGACTTTCTCAGAAGTATAGCCATCAAATGTTGCATTCTCTGAAGCAATTGAGAACTTATATAAAGACTTTATATCCTTACAATCAGCAGCATGCCCAACAAAGCCTGTTCCCAATTTTCCAACATTATTCAGATGGCGTCCAAGAGAATCAACTCTTTTATAAGTCGATAATTCATAGAACAATTGGTCGCGGCGAGGATGTGCATTTGGGTTAGAATATAAAAAATTACAAAATCCTCTCTTTTCGTTTAAACACAACTTTGCTTGTTCCAATGACGTTATTTCATTCTCACGCTGATGAATGAAGCTTGAAAACATATCTAACGGAGACATAATTCTAACGAATCTATCTCCCATTTGACATTTGTTACTAAATCCTATAACATAATCAAAAAGATTAAAGTCTGGTTCAATTGCTTCACCTGCATACATCACTCTGACTTTTGCTTTTCCCCAAAGTCTCTTAAACTCTTTAAAGGCATGCTTCTTGAAATATATCCATTCAGAAGCAAAAAGGAAATCAGGATTATCTGTATCCCAAACCAAATGACTTTTAATTTCGTCACTAATTCTTAGATAGTTAACAAAACCATCTAAATCATGAATAAATTCATGTACAAAATATACTTTTATCATTTTTATTTCATTAAATCAGTACTAATAAAATATGGGTAAGTCTCCCAATCTAATCTAATACAGATAGAAACAATCCAAAAAACGAATAATGTAAATAACATACCTGTCTTTAACCATTTAGATTTCATTACAATAGGAATTGTGAAAATCAACATAACATTAAAAGGATATGCCATTCTACTTAAATAGCCAAAATTTCTAGAGACAATATATAAGACAAAACCTATTAAAGGCAAATACATTATAAATTGCGAATATAATATTTTCTTCTTTATTATTGATTTTGCAAATGGATATAAAGAAGTTAATAAAAGAAATAACATTGTATAAACACCGCCAGTCATGCTATCAGAACTATCTAGTCGCTCAGAATACTTACTGTCTAAATATGGCAATGCGTAACTTAAAATAATCTTGCTGCCAAAAATAGCTCCAAATATTAAGAATATCAAAATATTTTGACTTCTAATATTTTTTATCTTAAAAGAAATATAATAAAAGAATAATGCAAGTAATAGAAATATAAGTGTTGTTTTATGAAAACTTACAGCAAGAGCACCCCAAATAAATACATAAATCCACTTCTTTTTTATTAAAAACAATAATGCCAACATTGCTATTGACAAGCTCATGGACTGTCTAATAATACATAAGCTCATATTATAATCATATAGCAACCAAATTCCATATCCAAACCACATTGAGCATGAATATTCTTTCTTAAATTGATATAATAAATAAATAATTGGTAATATAATGACCATATGGTTCAATGTCATTAATACACACAGATTATTAAATATTTTTGTAACAATAAAAACATATATGAAAAATCCTAGATCATCCTCTGCCATGTATTTAAGGTAACTATCCAAACTTGATTGGGATAACGCGGCAAAATAAGAAGGCGTTACATACCAAGTTACGTCAATTCCTATTGAAATATCTCGTATACCAGCTAATACAATAGGACATAAAGCTGATAATAAAATATATGCATTAAACCCACTTCCTGTTAAAGAGATCTTCTTTTCTCCGAAATACATAAACAGAATGGATATAACAAAACATACTATATATTCCATGCTTTTAACTCTTTATTTTTTTTATTATCAAATCAACTAATCTGCTTCGTTCTTTATTTGAAAATATTAAGAAAAAACAAACTATAACTGAACAGATACAAGAAATTCCACAAGAAATAATTAATCCAAACAGATTCTGAGAAGAGAATGACCAACATTCTTGTACCAACACAAAAATAGTACAAACTACTAGCATTGGAAACATGAATTCTTTTCCAAAATACCAATATCTATAATGAGTATATTTGTTCATACAGTAAACAATAGACAATCTTGATAAAGCCATAGATATTATACACGAGATGCCGATTCCAAGAAGACCGTATTTTAATAATCCTAAAAAAGGCAATAAGACTGCAGAACAATAAAATGCAAAAATTAAACAATTAACCAATGCAACCTTTCCTATAGCAGATAAATACTTTTGTTGACCCATTGTCATTTTTTCAATTACAAACATAAATATAAAGCAAAGACATAAAGTTGAGGTACCCTCAGGAACATTAACTAGCCACAACTCCAATATACTATCAATATTTAAAGATATCGGTATGCCTAGAATGCACATCAAGAAAACACCAATTTTAGAAGTATAATCTGAAAGATTTGCAGCTGACTCAAATTTCTTTTCGCCAACTCGACGATATATTTCAGGTGAAGTAGCACCTGACATTGCATTTGTTAAATTACAAGCTTGCATAGATACCTGATTTGCTATGCCTAAAGCAGCATTTCCTTTCGGTCCCAAATATAAATTAACAATTATAGATATTCCTTGAGTCCTTACTAAATGTCCAAGATCTCCTAACATATTCCAAAATGAAAATTTCAAAATATCTTTAGCGTATATTTTATTAAAAAAATATGAAAATTTGATTCTTGTACATTTATATTTTTTAGTTGCAACTAATATCTGTAATGAGTATGTTATAATTTGCGCTAATGCGACGAAAGCCGTATACAGTATTAATTTATCACATGTGAAATATCTCAATGAGTATGCACTACAAAAAACAAGAATTGTTTGTATAAAAGATATAAATGTATAAACAATTATATTTTGGTAAGCAATAAATAAGGCCGAATATGGGACTGCTATCATTGTGAAAAACGATGTAAACATTGTTATTCTAAATACCCATAATGTAGATGTTAATCGATCTGCCGGTACAACCAGAAAATCACGTATAGCCCATTCTCCTAAAAATATACCGATAAACACGATTATTGCTGGCATTATCAAATGGATAGACAATGATGTATTAAAAACCTTAGACAATTCTTTTTCATCTCCTTTTCCAATCCCTAAAGCAAAAAATCTAGAATCTCCATTAGAAATTACAGTATTTAAAAATACTACTATTAATAATATAGAACCTATCAAATTATATAAACCATAATCAACTGTGCCTAACTGTTGTAAAGTCCATCTACTACTAAATAAGACCAAACATACAGAAATCAAAGTCCTGCTATAAGATACAATAGTGTTTATCGCTATTCTTTTACTTCCACCAATATCAGTTTTTACTTTCATTATATATATTTTATAATTATATTTTTGTTTTCAAAACGACTAATTAACATATCAATTAAATAAATAATCGTAACGACTATAAGTAAAGTTAATACTATTTTAAAATAATTCGGTAAAGCACTATACTCGTCAATAAAAGTGTAAGCACCCATATGCAAGCACATTAGCCGCATACTTTTTCTGCCAAAATATTTTAAAATAGAAGAAATTTTAAATCGATCTATAAATCTACAAAAATACAAAACAATTGCAGTTTCTATAAATCCCAGAATCAAGTAGAATAGAATCGAAAAGACACCCCAAATACCATAAGCACTTATACTTATATTTGGCATTTTATTAAGATAGAATACCAATAGATAAAAAATACCTAACACCATGACTTGCGTGAATGATATTTTCTCTAAGACTTTTTTACATCTAAAACCTACAAGAATAAATAATCCATGAATATAACATGTATCAAGTGACCACAGCCAAACAAAAGGGGATATACATGCAATAATTGTAATTAAAACCATTGTAATTTGCCCCCCCATTTCTTTGTTAGGAACAATGATATATATGCCATAAACATAGCTGGTAAAAACCAAAGTGGTGCAACTTCACGAGAAAGTAATCCAATAGAAATAGACTGTTCGCCGATAGAATCTTTTAAAATTCGGCATCTAGCATATAGTAATCCTATAATATTCTGAAAAACATTTTCATCTAAAGAAAAAATATAATATAATAGCACTATAGAAGTTCCATAGAAGAAGTATGGAAATAAAAGCCGCACTGCTTTTTTTCTTAATACATCTCCTGTAATATCTATTGTAGAACTAGTTAATCCGGAAGCCACAAAAAACAGAGGTATGAAACCACCATAAAGAGGAGTCAAATATGAACAATTTATCATATGACTCATCATTACCAATATTATACCAACTCCTTTCAAGGAATCTATGAACTCTATTTTTTTCCTTATCATTATTATTTATGTATTTCAAATAATTAAAAATTTTGATGGTTTCGCCCTTCACCAGCTTGTTGGTAAATCCGAAGTAAACCATGTCTGGATTAGTATAAATTAATATCTATGAAAAATGGACTATCAAAATGCTTCAGTTTATCATGTTTCGTATCTTTCTCTGAGAGATTGACATGTTCTGTTGGGATCTTCCAATCGATACCGAGAGTTTCATCAAGGATGCTGATGCCTCCATCAGCCTCTGGATGATAGAAATTATCACACTTGTATTGGAAGACGGCTGTCTCTGAGAGGACAGCGAAGCCATGAGCAAAGCCCTTTGGGATGAAGAACTGACGATGATTGTCTTCTGTCAGTTCTACTGCTACATGCTTTCCATAGGTTGGTGATCCTTTGCGAATATCTACTGCTACATCAAGGACTCTACCTTTTACGCAGCGTACTAACTTACTTTGAGTATAAGGTGGGCGCTGGAAGTGCAGACCTCGCATCACGCCATAGCTACTCATAGACTCGTTGTCTTGGCAGAAGTGAACACTATGTCCCAGGATTGGGGCAACCTTCTCTTCAAACTCTCGCTCGCTGAAGCTCTCGAAGAAATAACCACGAGAGTCGCGGAAGAGGCGTGGCTCTATAATGAGGACGCCTTCTATATCAGTTTTGATTACATTCATATTTTACAAATAATATCCTTTATACCACTCAGCAAAGGCTCTCAGTCCCTCTCTCAAAGGAGTAGCAGGCTTATAACCGAAGTCCTCCTCAAGCGGAGTTGTATCGGCATAAGTGACTGGCACGTCGCCAGGCTGCATTGCCACCAGTTCCTTGTGTGCCTCGAAGTCGTACTCCTTAGGAAGTACACCTGCACGAATCAGTTCCTCCTGCAGAATGCTTACAAACTCCAAAAGATTTTCTGGATGCGAATTGCCAATATTGTATACTTTATATGGAGGAATAGGTAAACCGTCCTCACCATTCTTCTTCTCAGGAGCATGCTGCATCACTCTAACAATACCCTCCACAATGTCATCTACGTAAGTGAAGTCACGCTTACAGTTACCATAGTTGAAGATCTTGATGGTATCACCTTTCACCAGTTTGTTGGTAAATCCGAAGTATGCCATATCAGGTCTTCCTGCTGGGCCATACACAGTGAAGAAACGCAATCCTGTACTTGGAATGTTATAAAGTTTGGAATATGCATGAGCCATCAGCTCATTACTCTTCTTGGTAGCAGCATATAGACTTACGGGATTATCCACCTTATCATCTGTTGAATATGGAACTTTCTTATTGCTACCATACACGCTACTAGAACTTGCATATACCAAATGCTCTACCTCGTGATGACGGCAAGCCTCAAGGATATTATAGAAACCAATGAGGTTGCTCTGGATATAAGCATCAGGATTAGTAATACTATAACGAACTCCTGCCTGAGCTGCCAAGTTAACAACCACAGAAATCTGGTTTTCTGAGAAGATTTTCTCGATAATCTCCTTATTGGCAATAGAGTCATGAACGAACGTCCAGTCTTTATCCAATGCCTCGATTTCTTTCAGACGCTCATATTTGATATTCACATCATAGTAATCTGTAATACTATCAATACCTATCACCTTGATGTTCTCCACATCATTAAACAAACGCTTTACAAGATTGCTGCCGATGAATCCGGCTGCACCTGTAACAAGGATTGTCTTACCTGTTAAATCTATATTATAATTTACCATTGTATATTGTTTTTTAGAATTCCATTTCAAATGCCATTTCCCTTATTCTATCCAACCAGTCGTATATCATTCTCGGAGAATTACCACCATTTCCTATATCACATTTCTTCTCCAAAGCAGCAGCCATCACAGAGAACTCTCGTTCCAAAGATGTGGAAAAGACTCCCTTGTCATCGGTATTGATGGATACCGTGACAGAGTGTTCGGCTGTTCCTTCATGCTTCAAACCATAATTGAAGAATTGTAAAATTGGGTGTTCGTCATAACGGTCAAAGTCACCGATACGGTAATTCGAAGTTGGATTGGTCTCGATGGAAATGTGAAGACTCTCTATCTCGCTGAGGAGTTTTGCCTGAAGTTGCTTAATGACAAAAATCATATCCTCGTTCAATTTGACTTGTTCACTTTTGCTTCCTTCATCATAGACCATATTGTCATAATGATATAAGTAATATAAATAACAAGCCTTGGGATTGCTACGCGCTTCGCGAACTTCAGCCCTTTCGTTAAAGGCATACAAATCATAAAAGCCAGACAGGGACTCGTCCAGGCTGTTCGGATTCATATATTTGTGAGGAGCATCACCTCGTAGAAACCAAGATTGATAATAATCCTCTATACTTATCGAAAATAAATCATTTTTATTATGAGCTATGCTCTTGGCATAAATCTCATTGAAATATTTCTCAAACTGAGCTTTTAGATGCACAGCTATCTTATTGAATCCAACACAAGTGGAACCTTCAAAATATAGCCAAGCAATATTATCCAACAGCATCTGCTTAGTCATTGATACATAATAACCTCTTTTCATGTAATACTTTTCTACATCTGTACCTAACACTAAAGCATGTCCGATTCTATCACGATTCTCCAAGTTCAGAAAAATCAAAGACTCACGAATAGCACGTAAGCCATCAACTATGTCCAAGAAATCTTCTCCAACATGAAAGGTAAACCCCAACTCATGTGAGTCTTTTCTATAACCAGATGCTGAATGAAAATTCTTAAGAAAACGGTATCCTTGACCAAAGACCTCTGGGCGGCAAGCAATCTCAGAACTGGCAGCATCTACTCCTACTATTCGCAGAGGTCTACCTTGCGACATACAACTTCTCCATTCACTTAACGCCAAAGACTCCTTCTTTATCTTTTTTCGAAGTGTATAATGCCTAGGAAACATGTTTTTGTTTTCTAACCGCTTCATTTTACTATCTCCATTCTTTATAAAATGAAGAATGATAGAATATCGCTCCCTCAACCTGTCACTTATATCAAAAGTCAACAAGCCCTTATTCACAGAATCCTCTATTTTGTTTATGAATTTATCCAATGAACGATAAGAATCGCAAGGTGTTATGCGAGCTTCCAGCCATTTTTGTCTGTCTGAAAGAGAACTGGCTATTGCTATTTGAGGAGCGATGGCATCATAGACGCTACCTTTTTTCAAGAACAAGTATTTTCTTCCTTGGTAATCAGAGAAGTTGGCAAAGCCTACCGAATCATTCAATTGGACTATCTCCGAGCGGAACTCACCCTTGATAAGAAGATATATATAAAAGCAAGTTGCCATCAAGCTATTACATTCACCTCCATATATTTTCCGAAACATGCTATACATAAGATGCCTTTCTCCCGATAAGACCGTATATAGATATTCTTTTTCCTTAGAAGAGTTGACCATAATACCATCTGATATGGCATAATCCAATACTGCTCGTCGTTGATAAGGGTTATCATATACATAACCTTTTTCCAACCGAGCGACCTGAATGCGTTGTTGCAAAGGTTGGCGCCCTGACTCCATCCACACGTCTTCATTGGAAGCAAGCAAGTCAATGGTAGAGTCGTAGAGCGACTCCATCATCCTATCTGTCAAACTACCATCTATATACCAAAACAGTAGCAGACGAATAGCAGCAGCCTTTATCACACGATGATACAGGCTTACATTTCGCTCATTTACTGAGATGACATGGGAGGGATTAAGATATTGCTGGATTTGCTGGAAACATTCCTTTCTTTCTGCCACATCATTCATCAAACTCAGCCAATTCAAGTCGAAAACGAAAATAGAACCATAAAGATGATAATGCAAATCTATCATACGCTTGCTAAAGACATTGTTTAAGGCTGCATTGTCATGGCTGACGATATCCTTCCAATTAAAGAAGGTTCTCTTGATTCCTTGCTTTAAGTCTTTTGCTGCAAAATAAGAGGTTGTCAGCAAGTCCTCCCCAACCAATGAAGTTAAATCGTGCCATCGTAACAGACTCTCATAACGGCAAACTGGCTCATTGGCATACTCCCTCAATATATCGGCTGAAAAATGCAGTAAAACATTGAACACAGTAGGAGTAGGAGCAAATGAAAAGGATTTTATCCCATCGTTCTCTCTCATCCACTTCGAGCACAGCAAGGCATATATCGACTCGACTTGGTCTTTGGTTCTTATTGGACTGACATCATCCAAATAAGCCCTGACAAACCATGATTCGTCTATGTCCAAATCACACTTAACTTGACTGTTCAAGAAAAAATCAATGACCGTCTGGCTCTTCTGGAGCAGGAAGAGGGTCTTGATTGTTTGCCTCAAGGTTTCCATCTGGTGCAGGAATTAAATCTGTTATTTTCTGATTGATGTATTCGTAGATGGCATGTACATGCTCTTGTTTTATTTTGTTTTCACCTACATGCGTTAAACCCTCGTTGAGAATTTCCGCAAATCTTGGATCTCTAAACGCAGCAACTTTCTTCGGAAGATTTTTCCTTATAGTATCAACCATGACATAGTTATGCTTGATTAAATCTCGGAGATGTTGTTCCTGCAAAGGATTTGCTTGATATTCCGCCAATATATCTTGTAAAGCAGGAAGCTCGATACCTTCGTCTTCCTCCTTGTCTATGTCCTTTGCCAAGTAGCCGTCATATATCTTATGGAAGGTCTTTGTTAGCGAATTGTTGTCAGTGATTGTATTCAACAAATCAACAACAGCCTGTACAAACTTATAGTCAATGACATTATATTCCAAAGCATCTTTTGCCTTGTCATAGCTTGAAATCTCATAAGAAGCCAAACGAGAAAAGAACTCTATCAACTTACCTATGTCTCCTGTCTTATCCTTGTAGCTATATTCGTCAAGATAAATAGTCAAATCTTGCAAAATCTCTATATTTCGAATACTAAACCACCCGAGTTGTTCCCCAATGCTAAGTTGGCCTTCATTTTCCTTGCCAAATTTTTCCAAGTTCATTCGTATAAATGTTGCTAACAAACTTTGAGCGAAAGCATTCTCGTTAGCCTGCACTTTTTCGTAGAAAACCTTTCCGTATTTAAATCTTCCATAACATCGCTTCACATCTATTATATTATACATGAAAGATGCAATATCAAAGAAAGCATTTGGTTTGTTACCAAAGCTCACAGCATATACAATATCACGATTGGTACGGAATCCTGGCTCATAATAGTCATTATTGCCCTTAGGCTTGTTTCTCGACCTATACACACGTGCCGTACACAGCATGAAGAACTCTGCCATTTTTATCTCATCAGCAGAAACCGCATCTGAATGCTCCACACATTTTTTCATCAGCTCATTCAGGGCATTCATATAGATAACACGGTTAGATCGAGACACGCTGTCTGGTCCCAAAGCCATAGGAAGTATCAAAGATGCCCTCGTATTAAAGAGTCTTCCTCCCATTAACTTAAAATAATCGGGAAGTGCCATGCCCTCAAACAATTTCTTTTTAAAAATATGGTCTAGGGGTCTAATGTCATCAGGAGTTTTCTCTGTTAATTCCTCACAATAATCAACATAATATTCATAAAGGCGGATGGAATATATGGTTTTTATTATGAACAAAAAATACATCTGCTCTATCGTAATATCCAATCTCTCCAAACAATCTATCACCGCAAGAACATCACCTATGGCTATATTATAGACCATATTATCTTTACGCATGATATAGTCCAGCTCCTTGTTCTCATTATCCCATGGTGCAACTATTTTCCCTTCGTCATTCCGCACATAGAACTTGTTGCGAATGATTCGAAGCGCGAAGGCATTTACCTGAATAGAATCGGTCACTGACAGCAATTCACGAATAAGCGACTGCGACTTGGCATCCAAATGATTCATCATCCAACTCTGGAAAAGATACTTCTTAAACAGAACCTTATTGTTGTTTTTTACGATTTTTCCTTCCTTTATGTAGTCTGGCATATCGTAAAGAAGTCGCATTAACTGGCGAAGTTCTCTTAAATTATCTGGTACTATATAGCTTGTCTTTATAGAACTGTTATAGAACAGATAGCGTGTCTTCTTAAATATCAACTCAGGGATAAACTGTCTAATGGAAACCTTTTCACACTCTATTTCATTTTCACGCTTGATGGTTACGAGTGCATTCCAATAATAATTTGCGTCAGGCATGTATATGCGATGTCCATAAGGAACGAGTTTGGTGATATACTTCTCAACCATCTCATCAAGTTCTGTATCAGAAAGTGTATTTCGCCCATCTTGATATTCTTTGGAGAACTGAAGGCGTTTCAGCTTGGACAACTGGCTCATTTTTACAGCCATCAGCACAACCACATTAGGCAATACCAGATATTTTCTGATTTGCTCAACCATATCCGTTGCTGCTTTGCTATGCAAATCTATGTCATCCACGGGTACCAGGAGGATAGCATTTTTCTCACCTATGTATTCCATAAAGCTATCCACCAATTGCAACATGGATTGCTTAAGGTCTATGGCTGCGGACAGAGAAGAAAGCGACTCTAAATCATCTTCTTTCGTCTTGTCACTTTCCATCATACGATAGAAGTCATGTTGAACCTTTGCAAAACGATTGGCCAAGTCTATCCTTTGGCTTTCATTCTCCTTATGCTCCTTGAAGTACTCTTGATACTGCTTATACAAACTCGCAAGAATTACCCCTACAACATTTGAGTCATTATCCACAAAAGATGGATCAACCATATCTATCTTATGGAATTTCTCCCCAAAAACCTTGTTGTCATTGTCTTCTTTCAAGTTAGTTGGTTTCACCAACAACTGAGCAATCGACTGCATACAAGAAGTTTTTCCGGAGCCACGATCACCGATAAAAGCAAAGATATTATTTCTCCATAATTTTTCCTCTTCTATCCTTTTGTCTTTCTCTGTTGGCATAGACCCCACATAACTATTCAGTGCGTCCAATGCATAATGATAAGGTTCCGAAAATATAGAAGCCTCTAACGTTTCCTTATCAATATTCTCAACAACAATTCGGTTTTCATCCCCAATATTGAAGATTAGGTTTCTGCGATTTTTCATAAGACAATATTTTTTTAAAATTAATCTCTACGGAAAATATCCCTAGTATAGACTTTTTCTTTTACATCATCCAGGCAGGCATCATAGCGGTTGGCGATAATTGCCTGGCTCTGCTTCTTGAAAGCATTCATATCATTTACAACCTTGCTACCAAAGAATGTACTTCCATCTTCCAAGGTTGGCTCATAGATGATAACCTCTGCCCCCTTTGCCTTGATACGCTTCATAATGCCCTGGATGGCGGACTGGCGGAAGTTATCGCTGTTTGACTTCATGGTCAGACGATAGACTCCGATTACACAAGAATGTTCTTTATCTGAATCGAAAGTACTATTCTCTGCATAATATCCAGCTTTCTTCAAAACAGCATCAGCAATATAGTCCTTACGGGTGCGGTTGCTCTCTACGATTGCCTCAATCAGGTTCTCTGGAACATCGGCATAGTTTGCCAGAAGCTGCTTGGTATCCTTTGGCAAGCAATAACCACCATAGCCGAAGCTTGGGTTGTTGTAATGGGAGCCGATTCGTGGGTCAAGGCCTACACCATCAATGATAGCCTTGGTATCGAGTCCCTTTACCTCTGCGTATGTATCCAACTCATTGAAGTAGCTTACTCGGAGTGCCAGATAGGTATTGGCGAAGAGCTTGACAGCCTCTGCTTCCTTCATGCCCATGAACAAACAAGGGATGCCCTTGTTTGCTAATGTTGAATGTTGAGTGTTAAGTGTTGAATTGCCTACGGACTGTGATGCAATAGCACCTTCAACAAGAAGTTGAGAGAAGGTCTTGGCAGCTTCCTTCATCTTTTCTACATCGGTCACCTTTCTGATAGCCTCGTTCTCCTCTGCAAACTCTGGACGGTCGATAATCTTTGGATAGCCTACGATGATGCGGCTTGGGTAAAGGTTATCATAGAGTGCCTTGCTCTCTCGAAGGAACTCTGGAGAGAAGAGAAGGTTGAACTTCTTCACGCCTTTCTTGGCATACTTCAAGTAGAGGCTGCGGGTGTAACCTACCGGGATGGTGCTCTTGATGACCATCACTGCATCTGGGTTTACCTCCAGAACCAGGTCGATAACTTCTTCTACATGGGATGTATCGAAGTAGTTCTTCACTGGGTCATAGTTGGTTGGCGCTGCAATCACCACGAAGTCAGCATCCTTATAGGCAGATTTGCCATCAAGGGTTGCCACAAGATTCAATGGCTTTTCAGCCAAATACTTTTCGATGTAATCGTCCTGGATTGGAGAAATCTTGTTGTTGAGTTTCTCCACCTTCTCTGGGATTACATCTACTGCTGTTACATGATGGTGCTGAGATAACAGGGTTGCTATACTCAGACCTACGTAGCCGGTACCGGCTACTGCTACTTTTATATCTTTAAAATCATTCATAATGATATTGTGTTTTTATTTTTTCTTATTTTTTCGAATCACCCCGTCCCTCTTTCCAAAGAGGGCTCCACTTTCTCCCCAAGCCCCTCTTCCTCAGGAAGCGGGGATGTAACCGCCCTCCGGTGCTCAGAACCGCTACGCTCTAAGGTTGGCGGACCATCAAAGGTCTCGCCATGTTGTGCGGGATGGGACCGCCTTAATACGATGCTTTTTATGCCTTATCTTAAGACTTATTTTGTATGAATCAGAGGAAAGCAAAGACAAGTTAAACATGTTATTATCTTCTCATTAACTTTGCTGCAAATTCAAAGAAGTCTGCAACGTTTTTGAAATCATCAAATTGTTGACAATAAATACTTGCATAAGGTTCAGGAAACCTACTGCGTATATCTGCCTTTATCATACTTGCCAAAACCTCCTTTGTATAGGCTTTCTGCAATTCGTTATATTGTCGTTCCATCGTAATATTCTCTATTATTTCAACATCCTTGCTATAAACATCGCCTCATAAGCTACAATACAACAATCAAGAATAGCATTCGGAAAACGTATTTGTTTTTATGAGATAACATTTTATTTAAAGCCACAAAAAACTTGATATTTACGAAGTTCTTCATGACTTTGCATAATATTCAGCAGAATATCATCAGTTGTTAATTTACTTTTTCCTCCAGAGATTTCTTTTCTTACAATCAACATAAAATTCAAGAAATACTCAATGTAATCTTGATTAGGCTGATTTTGAGAACTATTGCAAAGAAACTCAGTAAAAGCCCTAAAAGCTTTGTCCGAACCATAAACAAAGAGGTCTTCTTTTACTTTCAACATTTCTTGAAATCTATCAGAAGGACCGACTATTGCTCCCTTATTTTTAATTTCTGACATAATTGAATAAAACATATTCACCGCATTATAGTATGCTTTATACTTCTTATCGGAGACATAATTCTCCGATATTTTTCTTAACTCGGTTCGTAATTGCCATTTACAAGTCATTACTGTAACAATAATTGTTACCAATGATGAAGATATTGGAATAATCCAATCTGAGATATTATTCATTCTGTATATTTAAAGTAAGCATCCAACCCCTATGGCAATATAGCTCTGCCTCCAGTGTTTACTGGGTAAAGCATATTTCCAAGAATTGAACTTTTTCGATTTTTACCTATGATTAACATAAGAGAGCCTTCGTCATGTCAGGATAATCTTGTCTTCCCGCCACTACCATGTCAAAGAAACCTCTAAAGAAATCTAGCGGCGGCGAGCCTGTAACTCGCCGTTGAGTTTATCCACTTACTTATTCTTTAGTGGGCAATGTGGAGAAATAGATGGTTACCGCAGAATTTAACGCCCTAATTCAGAAGCACCATAAGTTTATCTGCATGAACTAAAGCCTCACGGTTAATCCTCATATATTCTTGGATTGTAGGTAGGCGATGTTCTTGCTCATATATCTTTCCACATTCCTTTCCAAAGAAATCTGCAATTATTTCTTCTCGAATATATTTGAACTGTTCCTCTGTTACGGTCATGTTCTGCTCATTGAATTCTTTTACGTAAGTATAGAATCTTTTGAGGTCTTGTTCATCTGACAGGAACTTACTGAGTTTTTCCGAAAGATAACTATTGGACTTGACAAACTTCTCATAAAGCTTTTTTGCAGCTACTTTGAATAAATCCCATATAACTCCGTCAATTACTTTTTGACCAAGCCATAGAAGAATTGCAGATGTATCTGGTAAACAAGCATGGGAATAGGAATTATGCTTCTGCTCTGCCTCTATTCGATAATTGTAACCATAACGTACTGCATACTTAACAGTATCAGAATATTCTACATTAAATATCTTCTCTATTTTATCTATATCTTCCATTGAGATTTTCTCTTGCTGTTCCATGTATTTATTAATTATTCCGTTGTTCAACAACATCCCAGTTGACAATCTGCCACATTGCGGCAAGATGGTCAGAACGACGGTTCTGGTAGCCGAGGTTAGTATATCCGCAAGAAAACTAAGTAAGACCACAATTTCCAAGTCCGAAAGCCCATACTCTCAGCTTTTCGTTGCAAATTCGCTTGTACTCAGATTCTTTGATAACTGTTCAAACCTTCCTTTGGAGAGTAAGCACGCTTTACCATCATTCATATCCACAAATCCAAACTCATCGACCTCTGTATCATAGACAAAGTCAAACTTTTCAGAATACTGCAGATATAGGTTCTCATATTCGGTCAGTTGCCCAACAGTTTCTATCTTGCAATCCTTCCACACATGCTTGTGGAACTCTGCAAGTAGTTTTGTCTGTTCTTCATCAGGACAGTACCTGCTTGTGGCGTAGCTTACAAAATCAGTCATTACCGTCCTTCTGCCCTTCAGCACATCCGCAAACGAATCTGTTTTCTTCTTTCCTAAACAGGTTTTCATAATCGTTCATCTCCTAACTAATTACCCTCCCCTGTCTTATTATGAACTTCACGCAAGTTTTTCAATAATTCAATGACAGGGGCTGTCGTTTTCTCCGATTCTGGAATGATGGGGTCATCATCCCACTCCAATGCGTTCCTCGTAGGTTCTTGGGCCGATACTTTCCATGCATCGGTAATGATAACCTTTTTAAGCTCAATGGCCTCGCTAAAACCGGTGTTCATATTTACATGCATCTGGTCGTCAATTTCAACTGCTACAAGCTGGCACTTACCGAACCGAGAATATTTCCGCTCAAAATTGTCCAGATTCGATGTGTCGTTTGGAGTCATCGTACGCTTCCGACACATCACAGCGACATATCGACCTTCTGTAATCTTATCAAAAGGTATCTCTGGAGTAACACAAGCTCTATACCATGAGGGATGCGACTTGTCAATGCCTCTTATCAGATGCAGTTCTATACTTGGTTCACCCTTTGCTATTTTTTCTTTCCATTCATGGATGATTTTTCTGCCAGCCTCCAAGTTCTTGAATGCCAGGCCCACTATAGGTGGAGCAGCGAACCATCGGTCGTACATGAAGCACACACCCGTCCATCCTGCTTCTTCCCACCATTCCATAGTGCTCGAGATGCAAAAAGTCTGTACACCACACTGTTCTGTATGTGAGTTCTGATCTGTATAGGCTTCACCCATTGCATCAGACTTACAAACATAGGATCTGTCATTTGCATTTTGCCATTGACGAACAGAATACTTGAACTTATCGCCAAGCACATTATACACTGAGTTGTTCAGTTCCATCATAGCAGTCACCCTGTCCATCAACTTTTCTTTTTCGTGTCGCTGAGCCACCAACTCTCCAACATCTGTGTTTGATACTGCATTAATGGACATGAAACATGCCATAAAGAAGGCAAAGCAACGCCAATATGTTTCTCCATCAAGAGAGTCGTGGTTCACTTTGAACACATATTTTGTTCCGTTTTCTCCTCTTTCCAGTTCTGATTGTCCATCAGTTAAGACAATTTCCACCTGAATCTCCTGGCTCATCACCACAAGTTCCAGTGTGTCAAAAGTGGCAAGCAGTGTTTCCACAGTTGCTAAAAATGTCTCAGCAACCATTTGGTTCCTAACTGAATTCTCATAACTTACAGTGAAACGACAGCCCTTTGCCAGGGTGCTAATAGAAGTCTGCCCTTCTTCCGCTATATTTAGAGAGTTTAGGAACTGCTTGTGTATAGGTTGCTGCCTAAGCAAACTATTCCAATCATCATTGACAAGATGAATATACTGCTCATCCACAGAGTCTTCGTACCCTAAAGCATACTTCAGATAGTTTTCTGAAATGGGCATATCGCAACGTGCAAAAATATCAGGCAAGATGCAAATAGTTTCTCTCGTAAGGTCTGCTGCCGCAAAATGACAAGCCCAACCTCCATCGAACAGCACATCTCTTTCAACAAATTCTTTACTCTCTATTTCTTGACCATTATGGGCAATGACAAATAGCAGTTCACGCCAGTTGAGATACATCACCAGACGACCTGTCATCAGCTCTATTTCGCACAATTTCCACAGCACAGTAAGCAGCAGGTGGCTGATAGATCCCTTAGTAAAAAACTCCTTGACGAGTATCGACGCTGCCTTAACTAGATATGCCTTTCCACTATATGGAAGTTCAAGATTATAAAGAGCTATGCCCATATAGCCGTATGTTTTAACCAGTTCGGACTCATAGCCTTCTTTCTGAAATGCCTGTACACAGTGCCCTAAATGTTTCACCACAGGCTTGTATTGTTGTTTGTCTATCAAGGTCTGTGCACGATTGAAATGTATTAAGGCACCCTCAACCTCTGATTTGCGCTGAGACGAAATCTCAGAAATCTTGTCGATAAGCTTCTCATATTCATCGTTGTCATCTATAACTCGTCCCATTATCTCTACGATAGTTATCTGAGCATTAAAACTAATGTCTGGATAGTTGGCACATGCCTCAATCAACTCTGACAGTTTCTTTAACTCTGACGTTGGGTCTTGCGTATAGTGTAACAATTGGAGTAACCTATGTTCTGTGAAGAAAAGTTCAAGAAACAGACGGCTCGCCTGCGAAAGATCTTCTCGCTCCTTTATCGTCTTTAAATCCTTAACTTCCTCACAAAACTTTTCGGAATCGAATAAGCCAACGCCCGCCGCATTTTCCAAATTCGTGAGGATATTGGTCATCAGTTCTATAGTATGCACAGTTGTGTGCGTCTTTGTGAATTCCTTTAACTTCAGATAATCTGCATACATGGCATTCACATCGTGGAACCAGAAAAACGATGTCCAAGCATGATTATAGGTTATATTGAACCGCTGCACAGGTGAACCATGTGCCTCTGCTTCTCGCTGCGCACGGTTGAAGCGTCCTTCGGTCTCCATTCGTGGACGTTCCAACCCTCTGCTTAATATGCAGGTCTGGAGCAAATCGTCAATATAGTCAGTATCAAGGCTTTCTACTTGTCGTGACAACAAATCGTTCTCCAACTGCTCCAGTTCTTCTTTCCTGCGCTTATCGTGGGAGCCTTCCTTGATGGTCTTTCTCCTATATTCTTCGGAAAAATTCAGCTTATCGGTTGCAACATCATAACAGTCTTGTTCAAATACGGCAAACGAACACCACTTGCCGTCAAAGATACTAACTGCCACACCATACTGCTTTGACAGTTCATCCTCTACCTCTTGACGTGTACTTGATTTGATTTTCTGGTTAGAGAAGAATATCACCTTCGTATAGCCACGGCCAGTCTCTACTGCTTTCTGGACATCACCCTCTATCTTACTTTTCCAGTTTTTCTGAACACTAATAGCTATCGCCCATTTTTGGTCACCAGTACTTCCTTCAGACACCCACCACCTGTCAGATATTGCTTTGTCAACAGGATATGTCTCGCCATCCACCTTACCATCACCACCACCATCAGGGCCGGTCTGTGGCTTAATGTTGGGTGTCACCAGACGTGCGGCCAGCACCAAGACAAAGTTCTCAAACTCCGACTGTTTCTTGTCCTGCGAGAGCTGTTGCAATTTCAGGTCGAAGAGTTCAGGAGTTAGTTTAGTCTCATACACAACTTCCGTATCTGAGAAGAGATTACTCCTAAGAAGACGATAATAAGAGAAAATGTCCTGCTGCTCCGTTAACAGGTCATCTTCACGCTCCTGCGTATTATTTTCTATAGGTTCTTCCATTTTATTAAACTATAAGTGACTCATAGAAGATTCGAACTTCTGCCTTCCCCTTCAGCATAGCCACGATTATGTGCCTATCCTGAAGGGGGATGAACTACCATCTATTCTAATGAGCCGATTATATTGTTTATCGTCAATTCATCGAGTGTGTATCCGTAAAGTGTTCTTATGCAGTTTAACACGTAAGTTTGGAGTCTTTTAGTCCTACCTCCGTGAACGAATCTTTCATATTTTGGAATCAGTTGCTCCCTGTTGTTAAGCACTAACTGCTCCCAATTAATATTGGGTAATAGGCTAATGGTCAGAAGATCTGCAATATTTTTAATATTTGCTGTACACAGTATGAAATCATCAAACGACAACTTTGATTTTTCCTTTGGTTCGCTAAGAGTCGTATAAAAAGCAGCAATAGCTTTCTTGTCGAGAGTTTTATATTCCTTCTCGTAGTTTTGATTCAAGCTATGCGCCACGTCATTACGCAACAACCTGTAATAGTCATACAGTTCTTTCTTGAACTTCTCAATCGAAGGACTTATCCCAATTTGCAAAAGTGCGTCCACAAGTTTATCAAACTTTGAACCATCTATTTTGCTTAACGAGAAAGCTGGATCTATTAAGAACTTTACATCATCAACGAAATCAGTAATGAAATCATCGAAACTTGCATTCGGGAACACAAGATAGCCCTGAATTTGTTTCTCCCTAAAATTTGCAAGACTTATGTTATTTAACCTCACACCTGTAACTATAGAAGTGCGACTGAGAAAGGAGTCAAAGGATTCTTTCTTAGCATCAAAAGTTCCAAGATAATATCTACTGGCAACCTCTTGGTATTCGACCAGAGCGTCATACTGCCCCAATGTCAGCCACAAATTGCGGTTCGATGGTATATCAAACGTTGAATTCCTGTATGTTGAGCGATTCCTTACCATAGGCTACAAAGAATTTCCTGCTTAACTCAGTTCCATAATTCTTCCAGTCCATCTTTCCAACCAGGGAAAGGTGGGTAGTGCATCAACTCGTTGTATATGTCTATCATCGTATTGACAAACTCCCTGTTGATGTAAAGAACCTCCTTGGTAATGGACAACGGAGGAACTACACCACTCATATAAGTGAGGCGATACACAGAGTAGCCATACTTTTCCCGATTCCGGTCAATCTCTCCAATTGGCGAAGTGATGCTCTCATACCCTTCAATTCAATCAAAACCGACCGTTTTGTTTCTTCAGGCAATTGCTGAAAGGCACGGCTATTCGTTACGCCAGTCTTTTCTTTAATCAGTAACATTACCTGATTATCCAAAGGACGACCTTTCGATGTATCTTATATATCAAGGCATGCAACATCATCAGACAAAGAAGTATTCACAAGGTCATTCAGTTTATCCTTAATTCCGCAACACTATTATAAATTAAACTTTTTAAGTTCCTGAGCAACAAAAAGTTGCCCGAGATTTTGTCCTGTCGAAGAATTCACTTATCTTAGTGTTGCAAAATAAGCAAGAGAATTCAACGGTCGAGTAAGTGGAGAGAATTTCACCCTCCCTTCTCTCGGAACCGTGCTTGACAGTCTCCCATCACACGGCTCTTCGTACTTAACTCTTTTGTTTATTAGTTTATATTCTTTATTAACCTAGACGTGGATAGGGTACAAATCCCTTCACCCAGTGTGAAAACTAATTTTTTGCTAACGATGCTTCATCAATGGTTCACTTGCGTTCATCTCCTTGACACATACCTTGCCAACCTTACGAAAGGCTTTCAATTGTCGTTCACTACCCATCTGTTTCCATCAGAGCAGCACAAAGTGGTTTGCAATCAGCACCTGCATGCCGAATGCAGTGGGTCTGCCACCATCTCTTTAGAAGTTACGACAGAAATCTATCAAATATAGCCAATATCAGACTTCATTCTGTCTCAGGACACACTTTCACCTGCAAAGGTGCAAAATATTTATAAGACTACCAACTTTTTTATGAACAAAATCTTATCCCGAACTGGGGTATTTTTACGCTAAATCAGAAAACAATAAATCATCTTCTCCTTCAAAAACAAGAGACTCCAAATTGTTTATCATTAGCATCTTTTGAAAGTTATCCTCAAAAGAATTAGATGGCATATCTTTAATCGTATTTTTATATGTGGATATCATACATTCCTTTGCATCCTTCTTAGATTTTCCAGAAAGAAAATCTTTCAAGCCCTGAAGAGCACATTTCAAGAATAACTCTTCGTCAGTTCCTATCATCCATGAGTCTGAGTAACCTACGAAGAATTTAATTCCAATTCTTATTAACTCATCTTTTAAATCTAGACCTGAATAACAAGCTAAAGCGTAAAGTCCTTTGTTGGCAAAATTATAGTTTGTTGTATGGATAGAGATGACTTCTTCGTTATTTTCGTTGATAATCTCACCATTTATGCCATGAGAGACAATAACACAAAGAGAGTTACTCTCCATCTTTCCACAAACTTTATCTGCATTTAAGTTAGGTGGACATACGCTCTCAAATGTTATCTTGTTATCCAAACAAGCTTGTTTCGCTTCATCTGAGCAAGACTCGAAAAAATGATGTAATTCCGTATTACAATCATTGTTGTATGCAATCAAAACACTACTCATTAGCCTCCGAGTTTTCAGTAAATTGATAGATATAGAACTGATTCACCATCTTTTCAAATGATTTCCCAATCGTGGATTGTTTGCGAAGTTCTTCCAATATTTTTTGCCATGTAATCGTTTGGTCAAAAGTCCTAAAAGCAATCTTGTCAGAACATTCGGGATGATTAATGAGCCATTGCTCTAAGATACAATCAAATCTAGTAACCCAATTTTTCTGTATCTTGTCAATCAGCCCAAACGTCACGTCAATGTCTTGGCTGCGATCTAAAAAAAAGAAATTCTCTTCGTTCATCATATCAATAACCGACTGAGCTGGAAATGAGGTTACAGGATTAGCTGACATCATTATCACATATAGTAAAGATGTTTTTTTTCGTATTTCTTTCAGAATGTCTATCCCTTTGGTAGGTAAACCACTAAAGTTCCAGTCAAGAAATACAATCATCCTACTATTTATGTTTTCTAGAACAAAATCTAAGCCCTCTTGCGGATTCTTAAAGACATGACTATAATCAGCATTTTTATAATGCTTTCTGATATTCTGAACGATAGGTTCATTTACGTCTAGATTATCATCAATAAATACTACTTTGAAATCCATACTTTAATGTTTAAAGGGTATAACAATTTTTACCGTAGTCCCAATCTCACCAAATTCACTGTCCTCAATAGACACAGTTCCCTTCAAAGATTCTACTCTGGTCTTAACAATGTATAAGCCAACACCAGCCCCGCCTTTATCTTGAGTGGTAGTATAGTATAGGGCAAATACTTGCTCTCTGCGTTCTACAGGGATTCCAACCCCAGTATCCGAAACCTTAATGACAAGATTATTGGAGAGTGCTTCATAGGACACCTTTAGGATCTTGGTTTTGGCATTTGCCATTGCCTTAATCGAATTGTCAATCAGATTTTGAAGGATGTCTCTAAAGAACTGCTTATTAATTGTCAACTTGAGTTGAACAGGGAAAGAACTATCAACCTTGATGTTTTCTTGATCAAATATATGGCTGTAGTCATTCAAAATTTCTTCGAAAATCTCCTTTAAAACAATTTCTTCAGGATTCAGATTGGACTGCGAGTAACTCAGCATAAAGTCAATCACCCGGTTCAGCACCTTGTATTTTTGGAACATTTCTTTTGCGTATAATTTGAAAAGTTCTTCTTCTTCTGGATCAGGGTAATAACGATAGAAAAATTCAATTCTATCCTTCATCTGATTTAAAGTGGTACGAACGGCATGTGCAATCTGTATGGCATAGTCTTGCAGTGACATGATGCTCATATAGATATTCTCTTTACGCGTAAAGTCCTCTTCTACCTTCTTCTGTTCCTTGATTGCATTTTTTACTGACTGCCCAGTCTTTTTTGCTTGTTTGATAAGAATATCAACCGTGGGCTTTAAACTGGAGTTCTGCTGTGCAAAGTCGGAAATCGTAGTGATGAATTGGTTTATATTTTCAGATGCAGAATTTAGCTCAGTAGAAACTTCTTCTTTCTGTTTCTTACGCATGGTCTCTTTATAGGCTTGTAATGCATTTAGCTGAAGTACGATAAAGTCCTTGAATTTACGATAAGCCTCATTATCAACAAAATCTTGTCTGTTGGTAGCATCAATAATATTTGGGTTTCCATCACGAGTCAATTCGATGGAGCCAAGAAATTCACGCGTACTTATTCTGTTGAAAATATCTTGCCACACACGCTTGTCAATTCCTAAGATATCTCTTTTTTTATCTTGATCCTTGTTTGCCTCGGCAAATGGTGTGGTGATGATGCCATCTCTATAGACTTTGAAACCATCTATCGAATCGTTGGGGTATGCTTTGCGATATTTGGCACGAGCAGGTCCATCAAAGAAATATACTCTCATTTTGATTCCACCAAAGTCTTTATCTATGGGTATATTTCGAGATTTAAAAGAACTACTTTTTTTATCAAAAAATATACTTTCCTGAGTGTTGTTCTTTTCGTTAAAATCGATTGTAAATGAAGCTGTCGCTATATCTGTCTCCTCAATTGTATGAATTGCATTTTGATTGATTCCGAATTCATCAGCTACCACACGAACTTGAAATTCATCATTTTTATTAACAAAAGGAGATCTGATCTTCGATATCTGACGAATGAGTTGTTCTATTTCGCTTTTGGTCCAATACTCTCTGATAGCCGAGATAACCAACTTTGTACCCGATTCTGAGAGTTTGTCTGCGGGAGAATATTGGTAATCGTTTTCAATATCAGTAAACAGCAGTATGTCATTGGTATCATTATGTTCGTAGAAAGACCAATCAATTACAACATTCAGCCATTCCTTTTCACCCGCTGTTTTGGTAATAATGCGAGTCTTGTCACCTAGCTTATCAACAGCAAACCGTCCAATTCCTTTTTCGCCTACGCATCTTCGGTGAAAAGGTTCTGGAGAATAGGGATTTTTACGTTTAGATGACGTTCCAATAACCATCCATTTGTCCCTGATATCTTCAAAAGACATGCCACAGCCATCGTCGATAATTTCTATGACAGCATTTTGTTTGTCAGCCCCCACATTTGTGAATCGAACAGTAACCTGACATGCATTGGCATCATAGCAATTTTTCACCAATTCGAATAGAGCCGTGACTCTATCTGTAATGAGCTCACGACCAATCAAGCGAAAAGTCGAAACATCAAATCGCCATTTTAAGGTTTGATTTTTATCTTTCATTTGGCGTATTTCTAATATGTTGAATAATACTTTCTGCAATTACTTCCCCAAGTCTGGGAGGTACAGCATTCCCGATGTATCTAGAGGCTACACCAATAGATATTGAATCCTCGTTGTCAAAGAAGGCATAAGAACGAGGGAAGGTTTGCAACAGTGCCGCTTCTCTAACAGAAATAGCCCTATCTTGGTCGGGATGACCGAATCTTCCATTTCCCAAACCCGTACATTGCGTGGTCATGGTAGGACTAGGCTTGTCCCATCGCATTCTTCCATATACACTACCAAAACTTTTTCCACCCTTTCTTTTATGACATTCCAAAACCAGCTCTGATGGCCAGTCTTTCCAACTACCTCCTGCTGGAGTCGCCTTGATGCGCTGCAAATTCTTTTCTGATAGGAAACAACATCTGTGTAGGGAGTCAGTGGAGCTAGCCTCGCCAGCTTTTAAAGGAGGCAAGTTTCCAATAGTATCTCGTACTGTTTTATAATTATCGGGGGTACAAGTTTCCTTAATCAAATCTATAGGACCTAGCCGAGATGCCAATAAAACCAACCTCTTTCGCGTCTGAGGAATACCATAATCTGGGCAATATACTACATGATACGAAACGTTATATTTTGCTTCTTTTAGCGTATGTACAAAATCGCCAAAAACATCTTTCTCATTAAAAGTAAGAAGGGATGGTACATTTTCCATTGTTATAATATCTGGCTGAACTTCCTTCACCAATCTACCGAATTCGTATAGTAAATCATACTTATTCGGATCTTTCTCTTTGTTTTTGAATGCATAAGAAGAAAACGGCTGACATGGTGCACAACCAGCCAACACCTTGATGGATTTCTTTGAATAGTATTTGTTTATATCTATTCCATGAACCTCCTTGATATCCTTATAATTGAATTTGGCTTCGTTGTTAGTTTCATATGCATATTTACAAGTTGCATCTAAATCAAATCCAGCAAGAATGGAAAAGCCCTTAGATTTCATTCCAAAACTCAACCCACCAATACCACAAAACAAATCAACCACCTCTATTTTTGGCAGTTTTCCTCTTCGTTTATGTGATTTAATTTCTTTCATTGTTCGTAATTAAATTAATGACTCCACTTTAAAAAGTGTGTTAAATTTGAATTAAATATATGCCTTGGAAAGTTTTTACGCTATCCTTGGCGTTAACTAACTTTGGCGGCAAGTTGGCAAACGACCAGTTTATACAGCGTCAAAAATGCCTCTTATTGCCTAAATATAGTCCCAAAGTTGGGCGATTCGGTCTTTGAACTATTTTGTTGCCATCTGGAGTAAATCACCGTTAGAACGTAACTACTGATTTTCAGTAGTTAGCACATCCAATAATTTTTCAAAAAAAGCATATTATTAATTGGTATTGCCAAAGCTGCCATTTAGGCAGCCTTGACATTCTCCGTATATCACCATTACATCGTACCCACTATATTATAGCGTCAGAAGCATTCCTCAATGCAAGCTAAAGTAACTTTTGCTCTTCTATTACCAACTTACTCAATACCGGCATGAGCTTTTCTATCTTGCGGCACTTCACCTTATTATAATAGAAGTCTATATCATCGAGGAGGTCATAAGCCTGGTCTTCTGGCATATCACCACCATAACCGCCAGCGACTATCGTTATGGCGGCAAGCTTACGAGCATCTAAGTGGATACGGAAATCGTACATGCTTCGAAGGATTACAGGAAGGGTATTGTATATGACGTTACAATAGTGAAGCAGGTCTTTGAAATCTTCTGATTCAGTTAAGTATGCTTCGAGCATCTCTTCCTGATATTGGCGGAGAAGCAATAAGTACTTTTCCTTGCCTACCTTACCTTTGATATTTTGGGTCATAACCCAGAACAGGGCATGGGATAGAACGATTTTATCTTCTGAAGGGTGATAATAGAAGAGGTCGTCTTCTGGGCTATTCGACTTAGCCCATTGTTCTTCTAACTTACCAATCATTTCCTTTCGAAAGGAATTTCTTTCTTCTTTGTTCATTGTATTATATTGTTTTTTCGACTCCCCTGTCCCCCTCTTGCGAAGAGGGGGTCCTTACCCTATACCCAAGCCCTAAATCCCTACCATAGGGAT
>ERZ1026903.124-NODE-124-length-42988-cov-127.169217_pt1 | contig 42988 bp, 54 predicted proteins | sample MGYA00380180_ERZ1026903 | MGnify/ENA primary metagenome ERZ1026903 (study PRJEB33269, sample SAMEA4719816) | human gut metagenome | biome: human-associated habitat; feature: organic feature; material: feces | place: Cameroon | collected 2013-10 ... | reverse complement strand
GGTTCTCGCCTATCAGCGTCCCTCAAGATCGCATGGACTATGACGCTGTGATGAAGAAGGCGCTCATGCCTGTGCAGGAGTGGGCCAACTCTGCGGTCAAGGCACTCGACGTTCAGCGCGCCCGTGTCATCAAGGCCGAAAGCGACGATGCCGAGCGCGAGGTGATGAGTGCGATCGATGCGCATCTCAACAATCCAGAGACCGGCTATCTCACCAAGATGGGCCGCAATGCCATGGATGGCTATCAGCCCACAATGGAGGCGATGACTCGTGACGTCAACGAGATTGTCGGCAAGCTGTCTCCGCAGGCTCGAGAGGCAGTCCAGTCTCGCGTCTATGACCGCATGCAGTCTGCTCAAAGTCAGGCTCAGCGATGGAACGCAAGCCAGACGAGGCACTACCAGATGCAGTCGTCCTCGTCCAAGGTCGAGGCTTTGCAGGCGGACGCTGCGAATCACTACGCGGATCCCGAGTATCTCGCGAGGTCGTCAGCCTCTGTCGATATGGAGCTTGACTACCAGGCGCAATTGATGGGCTGGGACGCCGAGACCTTGGCCAATCAGAAGCGTGCGCACATGGACCAGTTGCAGGCGAATCGCTTTACGGCATGGGCGCAGGATGATCCTGTTAGTGCTTTTGAGGCATTGAGATCCGCACCGGAAGGTTCAATGAGTGCGGACATCAGACGGAAGCTAGATGACTCTCTTTGGCGGCAGTCAAAAGGTTTGCTAGCGGTCGAATTGGCGGCAAAGCATCCGCTAACCGGGGACAAGAATGACTTGTGGCGCGCAATCAAGGCGGAGAAGACAGGTATTCCGTTGGTAGATGGTCTTTCTCACGCCCGTCGTGCGGAGCTCTTCACGTCGGTCTGGACGAAGCAGAAGGAGGCTCAGTCCGAGTGGCGTCAGGATCTTTCGCGCCGCGAGAAGAACAGCCTTGCACTTATTGGCGAGACCGGGACGGATGCGGATATGTTGAGTCTTGACCAGTACGTCGAGGCTTATGGCGAGTCAGAAGGTAAGCGACGTTATGAGCGCTATGAAGCTAGTGCCGAGACGGTTGCTGCCATGTACGGGTTTCGCAAGATGCCAGTCGAGGCAATGAATGCCGTTATCGAAGCCTCTGCACCTGTTAGGGGTAGCGAAGACTATTCAGGACAAGTCAAGCGTCGTGACGCTCTCGTTCAGGCTCGAGATGAAATCACGAAGTCGCGAAAGGCTGATCCGGTTTCATATGCAATGACCACTGGTGACTATGACGTCAAGGGGATTGATTTTGATGACCTCAATTCGATCGTTGGCCAAGTGACGAAGCGTGCTCAGAATGCCGACTCTATGGCGACAGATTATGGGACGAAAGCAAGGATCTTCAGTTCCGAGGAGGTGTCTCGACTCAAAACGAAGATTGACGGCTTGGGGGCAAGAGACAAGGCGGCCTTTTTGGGGCAGATTGCTGACGCCGCTGGTGAGGCAGGGGTGGGCATTGTGATGCGCCAGTTGGGTAACGAATATGCGACAGGATTCTTGCTTTCGGCAGATCCGTCTATGCGTGCAAATGGCGTTTCTGAAAACTACTTCCTGGGGAAATCGGGTATTGCAGAAAAGCAGATGAAGGTCGGCATTGTGACTTCGCCTAGCACAGGTATCCCGCTCAAGGTCGAGGCGTTGAATGGCCTTATTGATAATCCCGTAGTGCGAGAAAAAGTGGTCGATTCAATCACAGCAGTGGCGGCTGGGAAGGTCATGAGCGGAACGAGTGCTGGAGAAGCAATGACGCAGGCTATGGCGGAAATCGTCGGAGACATACAAGAGTACAACGGGTTCAAGGTTGCGCTGAAAGATGGGGTTCGCTTGAGTGAATTGGAGGATGCTGTTCGAAGCAATGTACGTTCCTTTGAACGCTACAAAGGCGTTGTTGCCAAGCTCCCTGATGGTACTCAGCTAACGGGGCAACAGGTGGCCAAGCTCCTGCCGACGGCACGTCTGAGGATGTCAACAACAGGTATAGACAACGACTTTGACGTCATCTTGTCGGATGGTCAAAAGCTGATCCAAGCCGACGGTTCTCCTTTCACTATCCGCGTTGTGAGCTTTGCAAAATGATTTTCTTGAGAGAGTATTCGGAGGAGCTCCCGACTACCCCGATCGTTGATAAGACGGTGCAATCCGAGGCGGTCGAGCCAGTGAAGCAGGAGCGGAGCTGGCATGACGGCATCGTCGATTCTCTGTGGCAAGGGGCATATTCTGCCTACCTTGAAAACCAATCGGCATTGAAAGGCGTCGTTTCCTCGGCAGGGATTGGTGACGATGAGTATCGCGCATGGCTTGATGCGACGGCGGCTGAAAATCGCCGCCTTGTGCGCGACGAGTACACGCCGGATCCTGACAAAACGAGCATGGCCGCGCAGGTCCTCTATGGGGTGTCGAACGGCTTGACCAAGTTCGGCATGGCTGCAGCTGTGGGCGCGGCTACGGGCCCAGCGTCGGTCGCAGTGACGCCTGTCGTCTTCGGTGCTTCTGTTGGTGTCAATGAGACCCAGAAACTCAAGGATGAGGGTGTTGATGCTGAAACCGCAACGAAGGCCGGCATGGTTTCTGGTGCGATGAATGCTTTTTGGGGCGGCGTGCCGGGCGCGTTTGGGCGAAGCATCAAGGCGAAGGTTTTGACGGGCGCAGCTCTTGGTGCTTTCACGTCCTACAACGAGCTGGGGGCGATCAAAACTGTTCTCGAGAACGCTGACTACTCAAAGCTTGCACTGAAATACGATCCGTCGGATCCGGTCGGCATGGGGGTGAATGCACTTGTTGGCGGTCTCATGGGGCCTGTGTCGGCGGGGGCGTCGTGGAAGGCGCGCGGCGCGAAGGCGGTGCCAGCCGCAGAGGCGGATGCGCCTGGCTTGACGGACGTTGACGTTGAAGACGTGGCGCGCTACCGGGTAACACAGATCGCTGCAGAGGCAAATCTACCTGTCGACCATGGCAATGTGGATCAAGTTCGTGAGGCGCATCAGGCTGAGGCCAAGGCGCGTGAGCAGATTGACGTCGGCAAGCCCGTTCGTGTGAGCGAGAATGCCGCCGACCCTCAGCAGATACAGGAGATCCGAGAGAAATCTCTGGCGAAGTTGGCTGCGCAATCCAAGCGTGACGGTGCGATCTTGCAGAACCGTGACCGCTCCTCGAAGGAGAGTGTGGCGCAGATGAGAGAAATTGCCGCGCATCCCGACTATCTACGCGTCTCGATCAGCAACAGTCTGTCCGATGGCGCGCCCGTCGTGACTGATTGGGCGGATATCCCCGATATCCAGCGAGGCACTGCTGTGACGCTCGTGGATGGCACAGGTGCGCGTTACGACAGCCAGTACGTCGTGGTGGATGCTGACACGGTAATCACGTCCAATGACATCAATGGCATGCCCAATAAGCTCTATGGCGTAGACGGTGTGGAGGCGGCTTATGCGGTTGCTGGCAATGGCCGTGTGACAGCGCTCAATCACGCTTATGACATTGGCACTATGGATGCGTACAAGCGTGAACTGATGGAGGATTTCGCTCGCCATGGTGTGAATCCGGACGTCATAGAGCACATGCAGAAGCCGATTCTTGTTCGCGTCGTGGACAAGGATAAGCTCCCGGCAGATATTGCAGACAGAACCAATACAAGATCAACAGCCGAGATGAGCATGGTCGAGCAGGCGATCAACGATGCCCAGCGTATCGATTTGGCTTCGCTTGAGTTCACCGATGACGGCAACGTTTCTCTTGATACGCTCTCTCAGTTTGTACAGCTCATGCCCGCGTCAGAACGCAACCGTCTAGTCGTCAATGGTGCTCCAACTGCTGAGGCAAGGGCGCGGCTTGATGCCGCGATCTTTCAGGCTGTCTACAAAGAGCCAGGCTTGACTAAGCTTCTAGATTCAGGAAATGCACCTCCGGGTGTCTCAACGGCGCTTCGCGCTTATCGAGCCTTGGCACCAAAACTTCTTGATCTTGATGGCACGGGCGACCTTGACGTTCGTGTGGCCTTGTCGCAAGTGCTAAACGAACTTGTGGCAGTTCGCGCGAATGGCCAGAAAATGTCATTCTCCGATTTGTCCGCTCATTATGTGACAGACCGTTCTCCGATGGCACAGGCGTTTCTGGATTACTTTGCAAAGGTCGAGAATGAGGGCGGGGGATATCGCCGCATCGTAGAGGATATTTCTGGAAGCGCCGAACTTGTTCGAAAGGCTCGAGCGGCTGCAGAGGAGGAATCGCGTACCGGCGGAGCGGGAATGTTTGGTGACTCTACGACGCTCTCTCAGTTGGATATGATGCGCGAATTTTCACGCAGAGCTGGCGTTGAGATTGACGAGGGGCAGTTCATCAAAACGGATAGCCTTGCTGGGGCTGTTAAGTTCGAGGCAGAACGACGTGGACAAGCTTTGCGAGAAGCCATTGACTTTGCGATGCGTGAAGAAGGTTTTGCGCCTATTTCACCCCCAAAGCCTTTTAGGTTAGTTGAAGTAGGTCGGGACGGAGATAATGTTCATCGTGTTTTTGGTCTTGATGGAAAGCCTGATCTTATGGTCATGCCAGAAGGTGTTGATGGCGTTATGCCACTTCCTGTACGACTGCAGGAAGGTACGCTTAACGGTGACCACATTCGCAAGCACGAGAAAGAACTCAAACAGGCGGGATACGTTAATGTCGAGCACGCGCTTTACGATGTTGTGAAGAATTGGGAGTGGGTTTCAAAAGGCACGAAGGGTGACAGCGTGCGTATTGTTCGTCCCATCGTTGTTGATGAGAAAGGACGATTGACTCGTGCGGTAATTCAGGCTGAGTTTCAGAAGGTTGCGGGGGTTTATCGTGTTGGTTCTGTGTTTTATAGCAAGCAACCCCTAGAAAAAGAAACCCTGTTGCTTGATCGTCAGACTCACGACCGTGGCCTCCTCTCGTTGCACAAAGGGCAACCTCAGGACTGGCATCCACCCGCGACTTCAGTCGGCAGCAACAGGGATTCTGGAACTGCAGTTCCTAATGAAAGTATCGGTCAGGAATTTGGGGATGTCAAGACATTCAAAACACTTGTCGATGCAGAACAGCGAGTCAAAGATGCGGTGATCGTAAAAGAGAGCATCGAGAGGATTAGAGATTCTGCTCAGGATGCCGATCTGAAGCAATTGACGCATCAAGCTTTGTTTGTTCTTGAGGACAAGCCCGACATGATTGTCCCGCTCACTGACGAGAACGGGGAACCGGCTTCGATTAGTGCAGCTGAACTGATCGCTCGTGAAGATGCTCGAGCGGCAGAGCTGGAGAAAACTGCGATGGATGGTGTTACCACTGCTGTTGCGTGTGCCCTGATAAACAATGGAATTTGAAAATGACGGACTTTCGTAAAAAGCAGATGCGCAAAGAGTGTGTCGAACGCGTTCAGCTGTCTCTTGGGAAAAAGATTACGCCGACAGAAGCGTCCGATTTGCTGGCAGAAGTGAGGGCGCGGATGGCGGCGCTTCGCCTCAAGGATCCGTTGGCTTGGGATGCCATGTCCAAACAGGATCGAGTAGACGTGGCGGTCAAGGAAGTTCAAGAGGCCATGAAGGCAGAGGCATTAAAGATCAAACAGCGCGCTCGCTTGACCGTGATCGTTCAGGATCGCATTGAGAAAAGCATGGCAAAAGCAAGAAAGCGAGGCTTCCACGGGTATTCTGCAGGGGTGCAGGTTCTGCAGGAGGTTGATCGATACGTTCAGGCGACGCAGTCAGAAGTAGCCTCTGACTTTCTGGTCGCTCTTGAGGGAAAACAAAAGGGCATTCTGGGACTGATGGAAGACAAGGAATTTGCTCGTGCCGTAGTTCGAGAGGTTTACGGTCAGGATTCCGGGTCGGAGATGGCGAAGGAGGTCGCGAATGTGTGGATAACCTTGTCCAATGCCGGCGTTGATCGCTTCAATGCTGCCGGCGGCAATTTGGGCAAGATTGAACACTACGTTCCTCAGACGCATGACGATGCACGAATGCGACAGGCCCATGAGATCCTAAAGGGGGATAGCGCCTTTCAGAGGTTCCAGCATGAGTTTGGATACACGTTCAACGATGTTAATCCATACGGGGACAATCAAAAGGCGTGGGTTTCGTATGTCTTTGATCGAATTGACAAGGATAGGTATGTTGATTTGAACGGCGAGAAGATGTCCGATGAGGATATCGTGCAGATGCTTGCAAAAGCTTATGACACCATCGTTCAAAATGGCGCTGAAAATTTTGAAGTTTCGAATGTTGCCAGCGAGTCATTTGGTGGAGGAGCTGGTCGAGCGAATCGAGGGGACTTGCATCGAGCACTTCACTTCAAGGATGCTCAGGCTTTCATTGAGTATCAGGAAACCTTTGGCCACGGTTCATTCTTTGGCAATATGCTTGGAAGCTTGCGGCGAACAGCAAAGGATGCGGCGCTTCTCGAGATGATGGGGCCCAATCCAAACAACATGAACAAGGGGATCAAGCGAATCTGTCAGGCTGAGGCAGACCAGATGAACGGGAGAATGCAAGGCGTTCTAGCACCGCTGAAAGCCAAAAAGATCGGCCTGTCGAAACATTTCTATGATTCCGCCTGGTCTGTGCTCAATGGTGAAGCATCGGCCGTCCGGCCTGACCGTGCTTTTGTAGCAAGCCTTATGGGCGGTGCCCGAAATCTTGAGGTGGTCGGCAAGCTGCAGAGTACGTTCATCAACTCTTTGCCGGACGTGGCTACTTATTTCGTTTCGTCTCGTCTGAACAAGGTTCCACTGCTCACGGCTACGGCTAACCTGTGCAAGGCATGGGGGAGTGAATCCAAGGACATCGCGAAACGAGCGGGTTTAATGGCCGACGCTCTGGCATCTAACCTAGAGCGGTTTGGTCAGAACAATGTTGGCCAAGGATGGACAGGGATGCTTGCTAACGGCATGATGAAGCTAAGTCTCTTGGACCAGTGGACGAATGGTGTTCGACAAGCATCCATGATCAACATGATGGGGACCATGTCAATGGTTCGACAATGGGACTGGAATGGTCTGGAGACTTTCCAGAAGCGTCAGTTAGAGCGCATGGGAGTTACGGAGAGAGACTGGAAGATATGGCAAGCAGCAGAGCCCTACAAGAGCAGGAGCGGCGCAAAGGTCTTGACCAGACAGGATATCCGTGAAGTTGACTTGAACAAGCTTAACGGCGTGGATCTTGATGGCTTAAGCCCTGATGTTGAAAACCCGTTTACTCAAAGGGATGTTGAGCACGCAGTAACAACCTATGTCGCGTTCTTGCGGGATGAGTCTGGATTGGCTTCTCTAGCCCCAGATTTGAGAACACGTGCGCTTTCTAATGTCGCAGGGGAACGTGGAACGCTTGGTGGCGAGATCATGCGATCATTCCTGCTTTTCAAGTCGTTCCCAATAGGTTTTGTTCTCAGGCATCTGGAGCGCGTTTCTGATTTGGCGCAGACACAGGGGCGCGCCAGTGCCGTCAAGTATGCCGCCGCAGTCGTAGTTGGATCAACGGTCTCTGCGGCTATTTCAGTACAACTGAAGCAACTGGTTGCGGGAAGAGATGTTCAGGACATGACAGATGACGATTTTTGGTGGCAGGCCTTGTCCACCGGAGGCGGCTTGTCTTTCTTGTCCGACCTGATTATCGCGGGCGTCGATGGTCAGAATGCTTACGGTTCTCCGAACTTTTTGAAGTTCCTAGGTCCAGTTGCAAGTACCGCCCTAGATACTTGGGACGTAGCAAAGGCTGCAGTGAACGAAGGGCTTTATGACAAGGAAACATCTGCGGGTGCAAAAGCTCTTCGGCTTGCTAGAGGTCACATGCCATTTGTCAATCTATGGTACACGAAAGCAGTCTTTGATCGTGCGGTTTACAACGACCTGATGGAGTTTTGCTCTCCTGGGTACACGGCACGCATAGAGGCGTGGGGCTTGAAGAATACGGGGCAAGAGTATTGGTGGTCGCCGACGAAGCTTGAGCCGACGCGGATGCCGAAGATGGCGTCGAACCCTGATTTGTGATATAGTTTCACCGGAATGGAGAAGATAACCTCCGTTCCGATAGGAGAAAAAGATGAAATTAACAGAGTATGGAAAACTGGTCCGTAAAGCCAGAATTGATGCGGGCATCACCATGCTCACTATGGCAGAGGCTCTGAGCGTTGCTCCGTCGTTTCTCAGTGCGACAGAGGTGGGGAACAAAAAAATCCCAGAGTCTTTTGTGGCAAAGGTGGTTGCGTATTTCCGGTCTTTGGGCGTGGAAGTGTCTAATCTGCAGGAGGCTGCTGATGTTTCCAATGAGCAGGTATCCATTGAGGGCCTCACCCCGGCGCAACAGTTTTTGGTCGCTGGTTTCGCAAGAACGGAATTGACCGCTAAACAAATTGATGAGCTTTCAGACATGTTGTCGAAGATCCAGAAAGGAGGTCTATGAGTCTTCGTGGGTTCAGAGTTCCGCGTGCTACGGTGCAACAAATCCGTACTATTGCTGAAGCGCTAAGACATACGCTACAAGGGCAGAACTTCAAAAGCATGGAAGAGTTTTTAGACGGCATGATCAATGACTTAAAGTTATTGATCGTTCCTGACAATGCTTCTGAATTGCCCGGTGGGTTTGAGGCTGGATATGATCCAGAAAAACGGTGCATATTGCTCAGAGATTCAGACTACAAAGCTCTGTGCCGTGGAACGGGGCGTAGAAGTAGATTTACCTTCTGGCATGAGTTTGGCCATTTCTTTTTGAATCACCGGCGTGTGATTGGACGAGCTACAGCTAATGAATTGCCTCATTCTTACGAGGAAGATTCTGAATGGCAAGCGAATACGTTTGCGGCCGAATTCCTGATGCCGTATAGCGTGATAAAGCGTGAAGGCCTAACTACGCCAGAGCAGATCATGCATAGGTTTAAGGTTTCAAGCGCTGCTGCAGTGGTGAGACTGAAGGCCCTAAAAGAAGAAGGGCGCTAAGAAGTACCAGTTCTTAGCGCCCGGTAGGGAGATAACCTGGGTGGACTCCCTCCTTGCATATTTTCAGCGCCTGTTAGTGTATAGCTAATGAAAGGCGTCGTCAAGGCTCTCGCTACCCAGGAAAGGATTGGTAGCTTTATGCTGAGTCCAATCAAACACGGTCCTGCGCCTGCGGGATACCGTTGGGTTTATTGCCGTTCTTATCGTCATTACCGCTCAGGTAAGCTGATGATTGCAAGCGATTATGGATACGAAGCCTGGGCATTCCTTGTTAGAGCCTAAGTTGAGTTTTCAATAAGCCTTTTTAGCCCTGCTACTGCGGGGCTATTTTTTTGTGTGCGCGTGTGCTTTGCATGTCGTAGGAAGATGGCTCCACTAAGGAGCCATTTTCTATGATCGAGTACGTCAAAAGATTAGCTGGACCGTTCACGTCAGAGGGACAGTCGAGATTGCCTTTCGGCTTTCTCATCTTTGAAAAGACTGACGTGTATGTCGCCACGGCTGATGATCCTGAAGCGCAGGCAAAAATGCTTGTGTATGGGCAGGATTATTCCGTCGAGATGAATGCGGACCAGACTGCTACGCCTGGTGGCACGGTTGTCTTGACGACGCCGATTGTCAAGGGGAACATCTTTGTAGTTGGGTCTGCCGTTGCCTACACGCAGAACATGCAGCTGACGAACTACTCGCGGTTCCCGCCGGAAATCATCAATGAGGCGATGGATCGAGTGGTTGTGCAGATTCAACAGCTCGTAGAGGAGTTGGCGCGTTGCTTAACAATTCCCCCAACATCTTCACTGCAAGCAGAGGATTTACTTCAACGCATTTTTGAGGTGTACGCGCTTGCACAGAAGGTTCTGGAAATTAAGGACGAAATCCAGAAGGTAGCGGGCAACGCCGAGTATGTCAGGCTAGTCGGCGAGAACATTGAGGCTGTGGCCCATTTGGCAGAGAACCTCGATAAGTTGCTCAGCATTGAAGAACTTTTCCCGCTGATTGAATCCGTTCGAGAGAATGCCGAGAAGGCAGAGTCAGCCGCTCAAAGAGCAGAGGATGCGGCAGACGCATTTGAGGCTTTCGAGGAGTTGTATCCAGACTTCCTGCGCATCCTTGAAGAAGCATCGGCGCTCTTGTCCTCAATGGATGAGATTCGTCTTTCCATCATGAACGTCGCCGCAGTATCTCAGGCGGCGTTCGCACGTTCCGCACTTCGGGAGCATTACGCGTGGGAGGCTACCGGCATTGAGAAGATCAAGTATCTCTCAGACATGGCCTTGAGCAGAAGTGCGACGACTCAAAGGGATCTCGATGCCTATCAGCTATGGATTGTCAACGGTTTTAGAGACATAGGCATTTTGTCGACAACCGCCTTGACGTCGGCAACCGCCAGCGAGCACGCCGTTGACGAGCATTACGCGTGGGAGGCTGCCGGCATCGAAACGCTCAAGGAAATAGGCAATGTGTCGCTTTTGACGCGCAGGCAGAACGAAGCCGCTATCTGGGCATACGACGACGAGATCCGAGTCAAGAACATGCTGATTCGCTCCTATGTCGAAAAGCCGTACCTGCTCTTCATTGTCGCCGGTCAGTCGAACGCCGTCGGCACGGGGCCGAGTCCCGGCTACGAGGACGCTTCGTACTGCGGGCTCTACTGGGATTGGAAGGATCAGAAGGCGAAGGCGATCAAGCCGCTCAAGGATCCGGTCTACCGAAGTGTCAAAGGTTCCGCATGGCCGTCTTTCGCACGCTACATGTTCGAGCGAACGGGGCGAAAGACGATCATCCTCAACATCGCGTGGGGCGGTGCCGCGGTGACGAACATCAATCCTTCGAATTCTTGGTACCAAGACGATGAGGTCGTATCTCTTCGACGCATCGACGCCACAAGAGAATGGACTGCTTTGCTCGAGGCGCTGAAGACGGCGGACATCAAGTATGAGCTGGCAGGAATGATGTGGGTGCAGGGGGAGGCCGAAACAGGAAAAGTCGGAAGCGGCTCTATGACCGTCCAAGAATATGTCGACGGAACGCTTGACGTGTTCAAGTATTTCCGAGAGCTGACCGAGAAGCCTGCGCTTCCGATCTATCTAGCGCAGATTGGGTACACCAAGTCTGTTCTTACGAATGCAAGTTTGTTGAAGGGCTATGAGGCTGTCAGGGCTGCGCAGCTCGACCTGTGCATGAAGAATGAAAACGACTTCATGGCCTGTGAGCTTCCGGGCACCTATTTCAAAGCGGGGTACATGCAGGACACCATTCACTACAACCAGCGCGGGTACAACTCCATGGGCGCGGCGTTTGCCCGATTCATTTCAAATCATCAATCCTTCTAAAGGAGAACATCTATGGCTATTACAGCTGAACAGGCAACCGCCATTGCGACTGCCATTGAGAACCTGAACAAGTCTGTTCAGGTCAACGAAGAAGTGCTGCAGATCATCAAGTCGATGCAGACGACGGGGGCCGCGGCAGACGTTGCTGAGCATAATAAGGACTTAAATGCGCACCCTGAGTTTGATTTTCTTACAGCAAACAACGGGGTCTTTTCTAAGAATGTTGTATACGTTACCGAAAAGGCGTGGAGTGGTGAAGGAACTGAGAAAAAGTGTCTCAGGGTCGGCTCGTTTAGCAGAACCAATAACTCAGAAGAGATCATCTTTTATGGTAGACACCCTGCCGAAGGCACCGATACATACCATGTCATTGATTCTCAAAATTATTATGAAGGAAGTTCGATAAGGAAGACGATCACGAAATTTAGAATTCGTGCTAGAGACTACGATCCTCTCGAAAAAGTACTTAAAGACTCTCATACTTTAACTTTCGCTAGCTCTGAGGCGCTTGGAAATTATGTTGCAGTAGCAACTGAAAATTCCACATTGGTTTTAACAGGTAGCTCTCTTTATCAAAACACTAACTCTGATTTAGGTTCGTCAACCTACCAGTGGAAAGACCTCTACATCCAGAACTCCCCGATCGTCAGCTCTGACCGACGCCTCAAGCAGGACTTCTCCGAAGTGCCTGAGGCGGTCTTCAAGGCTTGGGGCAGCGTGAAGTTCTGCCAGTACAGGTTCAAGGAAGCCGTCTCCAAGAAGGGTGCTGAAGCGCGTCTGCACGTCGGCCTGATTGCTCAGGAGATCGTCGAGGCATTCACGGAGCAGGGGCTTGATGCTACGGCCTACGGCATTGTCTGCCATGACTCGTGGGACGATCAGTATGAGGACGTAGAAGTGAGCTGCATACCTGCTGTGCTCAACGAGAAGGGCGAAGTCGTGAAGCCTGAGGAACCGATTATGGAGCACCGGCTCATCAAGCCTGCGGGCGATCTCTGGACCGTGCGTTACGAGGAGGCTCTGGCGCTTGAGGCCGCCTACCAGCGTTGGAAGTTGCAGAAGATCGAAGCCGCACTGGTTGAGAAGGGTATCACGCTTTAAGGAGCAACTGAAAAGAACCCCGTCGTCTCTAAGTCGTCGGGGTTCTTCTCTTAATCCACTTTCTCTCCGAGAAGAGCCCCGATCATTCCGTCGAGCTTCTGCTTCGTGCGCCCGTACTTGGCTAAATTCCATCCCCATCCGCCCGAGAAGTCAACCGACGAGACTAACTGTCCGTTCTTGTATAGCTCCGCATGGCCCATAGCTAGGTACGGAGTCAAGTCCCACCGTCGTGTAAGGACGTACGTCATGTGCCAGGGTGACTCGCAGTCCTGTTTTGATTCGCACACGACGGCATTTACACCACGGGACTGAAAGGATTGCTGGAAGATGTTCGGCGCTTGAACGATGGCGACGGCGGGGTTTCGAATGATGCATACGGAGTCCGGCCGTTCGGTCATGGGGGCCTGAAGGGAACCCTCTGTGGTGACGGCACATCCGGAAAGAAGGACTGCGGCGAGTGGAAGTAAAAGCAAAGATTTCAAGACGGTTCTCCTATCTGGTTGAGTTTTTCAAAACAACTGTTAACCCTATGGCTTTGCAGGACAAATAGTCTTCAGGATGTGAACCAGCGTACGCAAGGCAACATGGGAAACTCCTCGAAGGAGCGGCTTATTTTTTACGAAGTCTGCCATTGTCGGTCCCGCCTTCCTGTAGTACCAATAGATGAAGCGCAATCCTACCCTCGTTTTTGCAAGGTACTGGTCTCGGAACCTGCGAAGGTACTCTACGTCAGGGTGGTGCGCGTCCTGATATGCAACGGTCGCGACGAAACATGAGCTTCCTGTGTGGGAACTGATGTTCATTTTGCCTGTGCCAGTATCGATTTCTTGATGGATTGTGTGGCCGCTTCGAAAGCTTGAATCTTGCTGACGAAGAGAGTTGAATGTTTGGACATGCAGGTTAACGGACTGTTGGGCCAGGGCTTGTTTTTGAGCAAGATTCGCCGCGTTAGCTTCAAGCTCTAACTGTTTGCTCACGACGAATTTTGCTAATTGCTTCTTGTCTTCGACAGAGAGAGCGTTGAGAAGATCTGCCGATGTCGTGAGGGTTTGACGGCCTGTTGTGATTTGGTTCTTCTCTGTCATAGCGATGCTAGTATGAATAGGATTGATATTGACGCTACCGCAAAAATCCAAAGGTTGGTTTGGGGACGAAGTGATTTTTGCTTAGGGTGATACGAAACGCAAAGTTTAATATCTCCAAGATCAATAGTAATTTGTCCCTCTCGTGATTCTTGGCCTATCGTTCGCACAAAAAGGTCCAAATCTCGTGAGGCTGCATCCTTTCTGGCAATGCTCTGGGTTAATGCATGTTCTTTAAGGATGGTAAAAGCAATGGACATATCGTTGTTCATTAGCCATTTTGCATACGCCGCGAGATCTTTCGGAAGTTCAACAGTCTCTATAAGACGCGCAGTCCGGTTGGGGGTGTCTTCAATTATTGAATAGATTTTATCTATTGATTCTTGAAGGTTTTCCTCGTTGATTGGGAAGAAACGGAACTCATCGGATGAAGCTATTCTGAATCGATACGCAACTATTTCGGAGAAAATGCTAGCGCGTTGACTAACAGTCATTACGGTTGGGGCAAGTCTGAAGACTCTGTTGCCTGTCAGCCCTTTTAGATTAACGGTTCCCCTTAACCACGCATTGACTGTTCTTGATGCGCCGGCTGCTGCTCGTCCTCCGTAATAAAAGCGATATAGGGACCAGAAGTCCGCAGATGCCTTTGCATCAAGGTTGGCAAAGTAATGTCGAAGTCTTTCTAGTGCCGAAGAACCAGCCTCGTAGAAAATTGAGCTTTTGGGTTCTTCAGGTGGCAATGACACCCAAAGTTCTCCTTGTACGGCATTTTTCTCTTCTACTATGTCTTCGACAGTGAAAGCCCTTTTCACTATTCGACCCTCCAAGGAAACAGATCTATAAATCATACGCGCGGTTACGGGTTTGAGCTGGTAGGGTTTGCCTAAGTGCGCGTGTGATCATGCCTCTAGCCGATACTGATCTTGCGCGAGGGATACAGGCTATTTCAAGCTGACACTTCGCGCATTTTTATAGGGGGTTCACTATGGGTGAATTCGCCAGTAAAGGAGTCGCGGGTAGCGGCTTGGGTCTCGGCATTGCCGGCACCGCGTTGGGGCTTCTCAACGCTAATGGAAACGGCTGCGGCCTTCTTGGTGGGCTGTTTGGCGGCGGCAATTGTCAGTCTGCTCAGGCAGGCATTGCGCTTAATGCTCTCGCTGAAAAGGACGCGAAGATCGCGGAACTGACGGCCATGCGCTACAGCGACAACCAAGATGCGGCGGTCTACAAGCAGACGCTTGCCGACAACAAGGTTCTTCGGGACGAGATGTACGCCTTCATCACGCCGATTGCGCAGGAGTCTGCATCCAATCGCGAACGCGTGGCAGTCCTCGAGGCCCAGCAGAAGTGCGAACTCGAGAAGGCAGCCCTTCGCGAGCAGATCATGACGCAGAAAATCGACCGCGTAGCGGCCGACTGCGCCTGCGGCATCAACACGTTGGGGGCGTCCGTCGCTTCGCTCAACGCCCGCATCAACGCCATCACGAAGGAAGTTGTGCCGCTCGGTGCAATCTGCCCGCAGCCGATGCCCCGCTACAACGAGTGGACGTCTCCCGAAGGCGCGACTCAAGTGACGGTTTCGAGTCCGACCCGCACGGCCGCGGCTCAGTAACCAGTAGGAGTGCGTCATGAACGTTGAAGTCTCGCAGATACCGACGATTGCCAGTGAGTTCATCACCACGGTGGTCATGCCGAAGGCACCTACCGGGCTCCTGAAGTTTGGCATCGGCTTCGTCTCTCCCTACATCCGCGATGCCGTAGCGGTGCGCGTCGAGCAGGCAATGCCGACGCTCAAGATGCTTGGCATCGTGGACGACGGGAAGGTTGATCTAGACCGTGCCTCCGCGGCCGCCTACGCTGCGCTCGAAGAAGCCGGCGGCAAGGTGGAGCTAAGCGGCTACATGGTCGACAAGGCGGACATCGACGCACTCCTCGAGATCGCGAAGAAACACGCGGCATAAGGAGACTGCCATGGACCTGAAGGACATGCGCAAGATGCAGGCCGACAGAACCGAAGAGGAGCTGTTGGAAAGGATCGACAAGATTCTCGACAACGCCCGCGACGGACACTACGACCTGACGTCCACCAACATCAAGGATCTCTGCGAATCGTGGGAGTGCATCAAGCACATACGCACGGTTCTTGCAATGGATCGTTAACCACGCAGGGGGCGAATTATTCGCCCCCTACACCAATAGCGGAGAGCGCCATGCAGATGTACTTCATTGCGATTAGATATGCGGCAACGGACGCGGCAAAGGCTGCGCGCATGTTTCTGTTTTGAGATAGCTCAATCAGCTGTTCGCGCTCCTCCGGTGGGCGGCTCGTGTCCTTTGCATACATCGTCTTAACCGCAGAACTTAGCCAATATGTAGCGGATACAAACGAAACTACCGCGACAAGAACATCCAATATCGTCAGAAACATTTCAAAAAAGCCATGCCAGAGAAAGATCCAAATTCGTGGGCGTCGCTTCGCGCAGTGCTTCCGATTCTTTTCGGAGCAGGCGGTGGCGTTATCAGATATTACTGCCTCATCAAGTCAGGCCGTACGTTCAAGTTTTTCGAGTTCATCGGGGACATGCTGTCCTCTATCTTCGTGGGATGCGTCCTGTACATGCTGGCCGAGGGTCTTGCACAGCCGACGGAGATCAGTGCGGTATGCGCCGCCATTGGCGGGAACATGGGGGCGAGAGCCTTCCAAATCATTGAGAGTTTTTTTGAAAAGAAACTTGGCATACAGGAGAAAGCCCATGAGTGAAACGAAACCCTTAACGGCTTGGCCGGTTGAGTTGGCTGCAGACTTCATCGAACAGTGGGAAGGCTTCCGTGAGACGGCGTACTTGTGTCCCGCAGGCGTGCTCACCATCGGCTTCGGCCACACCGGCCCCGACGTGAAGAAGGGTCAAGTCGTGACGTACAAGGAAGCCTACACCATGCTCCTTGAGGACCTGAAGCGCTACGCCTCTGGCCTTGCCTTCTGGGTCAACGTCTACCTGACCGAAGGCCAGTACGTGGCGCTCATGAGTCTCGCTTACAACGTGGGCGTGGACGGCGTCGTCCATAAGTGCCCGAAGCTCATGCGCGCCGTGAACGCCGGCGACACCGAAGAAGCCGCCCGCCAGTTCCTCGACGTGAACAAGGCCAACGGCAAAGTCCTGCCGGGGCTCACGCGCCGACGTCAGGCCGAAGCAAAACTGTTTCTTGGGGAGTTGTGAGCAGTTGGGGCATGAGTGACGAGTGCTGTGACACAATCCAATTTTTTGATAGGAGGTCACAGTGGAATCGTTCATGACAAAAATCTTTATCGATCTGTTAGGAAAGATAGGTATGAAAAACAATCGTATCTCTGATACCGAATTTCGTAAATATGCGATTGCCCTGGCTTTTGTCTGGGCTCTTGTTTGGGAATGGTTTTGTAGGCGGTGGGTCGAAGTCCATGAATATTTTGGGGCGCAGGTGTTCCCTGATTTTGTTTATGACATTTACTCAGAACAGGATTTGGCGCTTTCTCCGTTTGTCAACGGCATTATTCTCTATGCCGCTTTTTTCGTTTTCCTTAAGCTGTTCAACTATCCGGAAGAACTGAAAGAAGATGAGGTGCTCGACTGGCGTGCAGCGTATCTCAAAAAGTGGAGCTTGAGATTCTTTGTCTTGGGTCTGGCGATTATGGCTTATGCGTTTCTTGTATAGCCATGAAGCGAGTCCTTCTTGTGTGCGGCATAGTGATTTCATTCGTTTCGGGCTATCGCTATGCCGCCGCGCTCTACGGCGAGGACATCGCTCGCTTGAAGGAAGACTATGCCACGCGCTCACAAGCGCAGGAGGAGAAGTATCGTGCAAAGGAACAATCGACCATTCAGAAGCTCTCGGAAGCGTGGGCGCTGCGTGATGCCGCTCTTGGCCACGTCGATGATTTGTCTGACGAGCTTGAGCGGGTGCGCCTCGAGGCCGACGCCGCCCGCCGTCGACTGTCCACAGCCCGCGCCGGTGCCTGCGACGCTGAAAGAAAGCAGCTTGCCCGATGCGCAGGCCTACTCGAGAGAAGTGGCGTCCTTCTTGAGCGAGGTGTCGACCTTTCTCAGCGCATTGCAATAGACAAGGATGCGGTGGCGAGGATCGCGGGCCAGTGAAGTGCTAAACTCCCTGCAACAACACCGCGCAAGCCTAGCCGGGGACAATCCGTCCCTAGGAAGCTCACTCCGCGCGGTTACCTACGAAAATGCCCTATCAGCTTACGGCCGGTGGGGCATTGGTCTATTTGGTCGGCAGGATCGTGTCTGCCCATTGCTGCATGATCGGTCGGCGTTGCTCAAGCAGGTCAGAGCGTTGATAGGCGCGCAGAACTTTGTCGCTGTTGATGTGGGCCAGGGACCGCTCGGCGAGAGCTTCGTGTATGAAGTTCTCTTCACACCAGTCTCGGAAAGTAGATCGCATCCCGTGCATTGTCGCTGTCGTACCGGTTGCCTTTCGAATAAAGGCTCTGGGACTGTCGATGGCCATTTCTTTTGAGGATGATCGTGGTGCAGGGAAGATGAGGTCTCCCAGCTTCTCGGATCGTTCGAGCACGGCAAGGGCTTGGTTTGATAAAGGCACTCGATGCTCAATGCCGCATTTCATTCTTGTGGCGGGAATTGTCCAGACGGCCTTGTCGAAGTTGATCTCCTCCCATCTTGCCCCAAGGAATTCCTGAGCGCGGGTAGCCGTGAGGATCCCGAAAAGCGTAGCTCGTGCGACGACGGAGGTCTTCGTAGCGATCTCAGGGGCAAAGACTTTCAGCGCTTTCAAAGGCATTGCTTCATGGTGTTTGATTTCGTGAACCTTTGAGATCGGAGGCAGGAAGAATGACAACCCATCTTTCCACGTTGCTGGGTTTGCCTGGATGATTTCTTCAGCTATGGCCTGAGAGAAGAGGCTTTCGAGTCGTCCTCTCAGGCGGCTGGCGGTTTCTGGCTTTTCTGTCCAGATGGGCTTGAGGACTTCGAGGATGTCGCCACGCGTGATGTCTTTGACGCGGAGCTCGCCGAGAATCGGGACGGCATACGTCTCGATGGTCGAGGACCACTGCTCAGCGTGCTTGCCGTTCTTCCAGCGCTTAACATTCTTGATGGTCTCGATTGCGCCAGGGTAGAAGTCTTTAAAAGTGATGCTCTCTTTACTGTCGACTTCGTCGTGCTTGGAGGCGGTCGGGTCAATGCCGTTTGCAACCATTGCCATGATTTTGGCAGCCCGTGCTTTGGCGGCAGTGATTGAGATCCGAGAGGCCCCGCCGATTGATAAGTCTTTTCTGACTCCAGCGAAGCGATAGCGGACAACCCACTGGCGAGATGCCTCAGAGCGAACCAGCAACATTAGACCGCCGCCGAGAGAGTAGCGGCCAACAGGTAGTGTTGAAACGTTCTTCGAAGTAACTTGCACCTTCACTTTCACTTGACCTCCGACGTTGGTCCGGGAAGAACCACCAAAAGACCCACCGCCCCAGTGTACTAGGTGGCGGGAAATGGCGCAATTCGGAGCTTTTTGAAGTGTTGCGAGGGTGGGTAGAGGGCTGAAAGTGCTTGATTTGCAGGGGAAATAAAGAAAAACCCCGAAGCCACAAGGACTTCGGGGTTTGTGTCTTGGCGGAGAAGGGGGAATACTGGCACTCTTGCGGCACAGGGGTTTCGGTGGTGGTTATTTGAAAAGAACCACCAAAAGACCCACCGGTGAGAGAAAGTAGCCTACCGGATTTTCTTGCTTGTGGCGTTGCGTGAGTCTCTTGCCACGCGGCTGAGAAACTCGCGAAGCGCCGAGATAGGGTAGGCCTTTAGCCCGGGATATCCTACGGGATCTGGGAAGCCGCTCTCCATCGCCCAGCGCCGTAATGTCGACTCAGATGCATCGAAGGCTGCGAAAACTTCCTCTTGCGTCAGAAATGCATAATCGGGAACGTTTGGGTCGAAGAGTATGGCACGGATGCGCGCGCCATCAACTGGCTTGTTTGCTGTCATTGTGTATCTCCTCACGCCGCCTGTTCAAGACGTTCGTTCTTGGTGATCTCGCCTTCCTTCAGGAGCTCTTTGTAAAGCCTGAATAGTCCCTTCGGCGTTACATGCGCCGTGACAGACACGCTTGCTCCATTTTCGGGATGCGTGTAGCTCGACAACCTAGGGCGCAGGACGCCTTGCTTCACACGGTCCGCGTAAGGCTCATTTTTCATCGTGATCCATGAGTGCGCGCGTAGCCAGTCGAAGAGGTGTGTGGCCGGATAGCCGAGCGTCTTTGCCGCTTCTCGAATGAGCATGTCACCGTAGGACGCTTCGACTGTCTCTGCAAAGGCGACTTTCGGAGCGTCCTCCGCGACCTTGTGTTCAAGCGCAGCTTGCTTCTCCAATGAAGAGGCGAGCTGTCGCAGCGCCGTCGGGTAATCCGGAAGGGCGGGAGTGGAAGCCTTAGCTCTTGCGAGTGCATCCCGGCAATCGCTGAATGCTTGGACGAGGCGAATTTTGAAAGTGCGGGCAATCTCGGTGTTCTTCAGGTAGGTAAAGAGGAGCATTGCTTGATTTTCGTTTAGGAAGGCAACCTCCCGTTTCTGAGTGCCGCCCTTCGTTTCAAAGGATCGCATTTCAAATGCGACCCCACCAAAAACCTCAAAATCAGTTGAATACTTACGGATAATTTGAAGGACTGCGCGGTGTTCAATTTGAACGCCCTCAGCGATGGTGAGGGAGTCAACGACTGGGGTGCCGTTGGTGAGTTTGATAATGTCAGCCATGGGTAGGCTCCTGTTACGAAAAAAAGCCCCGCCGGCGAGGGCGGGGCAGACAGTTACGCTATTGAGCACTAAGCTTTCAAAGTTGTCCTTTGAGTTGGCTGAGGACTGCTTCATTCGTACGCTTTACGTCCGGCGGCAGGGTAAGTGCGATGCCTACGCGTCGGTTGCCACGCTCGATGTAGCCTCGGGCCAAACGCCAAGTGCGGCCGTTATTCCACAGCCTGCCGATCTCCCAGGCGCAGAGCGAGCAGAAGAGTGAGAAGCCGATGAATAGGCCGTATCCGATGCCGATGGTCAACTGACTACCGATCGGAACGAGCGTGAAGATTAGGAAGACGATGTGCGCGATCCACTCGCACCAGCCCTTTGGCCTGAGCGAGTAAACGCCGTAAAGAAAGCCTTGCACGTGAAGCCAGACTATCTCTGTACGTGAGTAAATCTTCATTCGTCCTCCTCGCCCATGTACCGACGGGCGGCTATCTGATCTGGATGCCAATAATCCGCAGGCAAAGGGTTGCACGGCTTGGGCAACTCCATCCACGCAATCACCTGATCTGTGATTGGATAATCCTTCTTTCCTTCCCATCTAAAAAAGGCTTCATAGGAGGATAGCCACTCAGCGAGTTCAACCCATCCGCCTTTATGCGTCACGAGGTAGAACTTGCGCTCAAAAGTGTTGCCTTGCATCGGGTTGTGTTTAGGGGGCTTCTGCTCCGGGAACCGTTTCCACGTTCCGACGAACTTGGTCATTCCTCGTCCTCCTCCTCTTCGATTTCTTCGATTCGTCGATCATATTCGGCCAAAAGCTCAAGAAAACGCCCTGAGATAATCTCGCCATCTTCATCCTCAGGCCAACACTTAATCATCGATTTGAATTTTGTTGAGTGAAACCCTCGGCAGAAACTAGACATAAAACCACCGTTTGGCCTGCGGAAATATTCGCCGTCGAAATACCCGCGCAGTAGTGCGATTACTTGCCCAGATTTGTTTTCCTGAATCGAAAACATCAGTTCGACGTTTTTAGGGATGTTCCAAGACTTCGTAGGGTTCCATTCGTTCGGCTTGAATTCGTGATTTTCTCTGACATCTTCGGGCTTGAGATCAACTGAAAAACGACCGCAGAACTTAATTGTCATTGCTTTGCCAGGCACCCATTGGCGATTTAGTTCAGCTGTAAAGTTCGGCAAGGCCTTGCTAGATGTAGAAATCATGTCTAGATACGTATTCAGCCGCCAGTCTTTCAGTTCAAAACGATTCGTTTTCATTCCTCGTCCTCCTCGTCCCACGGACGGAAGCGATCAACGTCCGTGATGATTCCTCGATCCATCCACACGCACTCATTCTCGTCGCTAAAAACGACGTAGCGGGCTACGCCTCGACGAAGCTCAAGGCCCTCGCCTCGCTCCACACGCATCCATACGTTCAGAGGTGGCTCGACATCCGGGTAATTGTTCCACTTGTGCGGGTCGTATTCCTCAACCCGCTCGAGCATGCCGACCTGAATTGTTAACGAAATAAATGGCTTTCCAAACCAAATGACATGGGATGAATGATTAAAGCAGCGTTTACTAATAATGTCTTTTTCGCGCTCAAGCTGAGCAGAGAAATCCCCGTTACTGATTTCGTCAAGCTTCTTATGAAGCTCACGATCTTTTAGTCTTAGTCGGTATTTCATTTGTCATCCTTGTTCACGGTTCCCCGACCGTGAGGGTGAAGCGCCGGTGATAGATGATCCGGTCTCTCGGTCGGGGAATTTTTAGGGGTTATTCAGCGGGTTCTTCGGATGCCGCTTCGATCTGAGGGGCGGCGTCAACGTCACCCTTCTCAATGAACTCGGCATCGAGGAAGTCCTGTTCCGTCGTGGCCTCGCCTCGGTCCGTCTTCTCGTCGATCTCGACGGCGCGGACGGCCTCAATGCTCACAGGCAGGTATTTGAACAGGCGGCGGATAACGGTGTTGTGGGTTGCTGCCATGTTGTCGCCGCAGAGGTAGGTTCTGGACGGGCTGTCGACAGCTATGCATTTCGTCGGAACGCTTTCGATTTTCTCGATTGATTTGACTCCAAGGTACTTGCTGATTTTTCTGCCGCGATAGTTCGCTGCTTTTCTGGCCAGGCGGAATGGGTTGAACGACGGAGTCCATTCGATTTGCGATGCCGGGAACTTTTTGGTTGCTCCAGGTTCGTGTAGAACGGCCAAGAAGTCGCGCTTGCTAGGAGATTCGCCAAGGGAACAAACGAGCTCAAACACGGCATCCCTAAGGCGAGGGTTCGTTGTGCAAAAGCTTGCTCGTCCGCGCTCCTTCTCGCAATGTCCGTCGGAGTCGAGTAGCCCTGCGAGCAAGGCCTTTCGCTGTTCGATAGAGGCTCTCATGTACACGTCCGGAACGTGCTTGTTCGAAATGAGGTTTAGCTTGGTGAGCTTCTGTCGCATTCCGTTTGTCGCCCCTACCGTTACTCCCTCGGATCTAGAATCTGCTCGGATAGTGCCGATGTTGAAGCCCGAGTTTTCAATCATTTCCATCACGTGAGGGAGATCTTCCTTAGAGCAGGTGAATTGCGCGCCTCGAGAGGTGCCGTCACCTAGCCAGTAGCCGAGTAGGTACGGATCTAGTGGAAGGTCGGCTTCTGGAAGCTCTAGCGCGCCCTGCACCGGGACTGTCACGGACAAGCCGTCTTCCTTTGCTTCGTACATCTCGTTCACCGTCATTTCACGGTACGGCTGACGCCATGCGTTCGCACCGCCCTTGCGAGCAAGCCAACGATGTTCATCGTCGCAGACAACAGAAGAACCGTTCGAGAAGGTGACGCGGAAGCACGGCAGGTGCTTGACCTCGGAGACGGCGGTGACGGTCGTCACCTTGCCGTCCTTGTCGAAGACCTTGTCGCCCTTCTGGAGTTCTTCCATCGTTGTCCAACCTGCAGGGGTCGGGATGCGCGTATCAAGGGCAAGACCTTTCTTCGCCATTTCGTCCCAGTGACTTGCCCACGGGCCGGAGTTGCCAGCCTTCGACGTGGAGCGCACCTTTTCGATTTCGGCGCGGCTCATCACTTCAAACTGCACGCCACCACCTTTGAGTTTCGCGACTGCGTAGACGTGAGTGACGGGGCCGCGGTCGGCGGTCGATGCCGGCACGTGCTGAATGTCCGGTTCGAGGCCGAGCTGGTAGTTGAAGGTGTCCTGTGCGTGCACCGTCCAGGCCTGCAAGCTGATGATCTGACCGGAGCGGCGGGCGAGGTCGATCATGCCGCGGTAGCCGATGATGAGCTGAGCGTTCGGGCGGCCGGAGCGGTCTTTGCCGTTGCCGAAGGGCAGCAGGTAGCAATGCCCGAGCGCGGAGCCAGGCTCGAGGCCGAGAGCGGCGCACTGGAGGACTGCACCGTAGAAGGATTCGGGGGAGCACTTGAGAAGCGCAGGGGCCTTGCGGCACTCTGTCATGACGATGCGGGTCAGACGGTCGGGCGTCATACTCTTCGGCATGGCGAGGGCCATTTGCTTCTGGAAACCGGGAGTGCGAACGATGTCGATGACCGTTTGCGGCCGTTCGGCAACCGCGGGCTGCTGAGCGGAGGCGGGAGCGATTTGCTTTTTGAGAGCGTCGGTAGTGGACATGGTGTTTGTTCCTTATTAAGAGAGACGGAGAACGCGAGTGCTGATGGTCTTCGCGTAGCTCTGATAGGTGTCGGGGTAGTCTTTCTTGAAGTCGGTAGAAGAGAAGCGCGTGGTAGTCATCGCCTTGTACGTGACGGCCTTCTTGCCGCCGAGCGTGAGGCCCGTCTTTTCACCGATGGCCATGATCAAGCGAGAGGCGACGGCTTCTTCCTGTTCCTTGAGAGCCTTGATTTGCTCCTTGAGGTTTCGGAGTTCGCCGATGTCGACGGCCTGCTCGTTCGTGGCTTCGGCCATCTCGCCGTTGTCTTTGCTGTAGAGCTTCTTGATGTCGTCCACATTGACAGGTGCCGGCGGGACGTCTTTGAGCACGTTGTTTTCCCAGAAGTCGCGGCACTTGGAGACGATGACGTCGATGACGTCCTGGTCGCGCTTAACCTCATACAGGCGGAAGTCCTGGCCGCCGATGAGCACGGCGACGTAGAAGGTCTTGATGCCGGTCACGGCCATGTACCACTGGATTTGCGTCTCGTAGTACAGCGGGATCTTGTGGTCCGTCATCACCTTGCCGTTGAGGATCTCGGCTTCCTGACTGTCACCCCACTGGTCTGACATGTAGACGCTCGCGGTCTTGCACTCGAGGCCGATGTCTGTGGAGAGGAGGCGGGCGCTCTCCTTAGCCTTTTCAGGCTTGAGGACGGAGACGCGGCCGGCAATCTCGGGGTTGATCACGGCGCGGTCGAGGTTGCCACGCATCCATCCGTTCTCGCCGGTTGAGAGCATGTAGTTGACCTTCTGGACCTTCATGCCGGTGCGCTGACTGAACTCCTTGGCGACGATCTCCTCGAGGACGGTGCCCCAGTACGCGGCTTCGCCGGCGGTGGTTCCTGAGGCCTTTCCGGTCTTTTCTTCCCAGAGCTGAAGGGGAGTCTTGTACGGGTTGAGTCCGAGGATCGTGGCGACGTCGGAGCCGCCGATGCCCTTGGTGCGTTCCTTGAGCCAGTCGTCGCGGTTCATGGCAGCGGTGCTGATAGCAGTCATGGTGTCTCTCCTTAGTACGGTATTTCTTCCGGGTTGATGTTGTCTTCGGGGGCGGCCTTTGGGTGCTCGTCGTACTCGAGTTCGAGCATCTCGTTGTAGATGAGCCATGACGCGTGCTCGATTGCGACGTCGAGCTCGGTCGAGAGCTTGAGCGTGGCCTTGGCTGAGCTTTCGTAGTTGTCTGCCATGCGCGTTTCCATGAGGGCGTCGAGCACCGTGACGGAGGCGTTCGGGTTTTGCCAGTAGGCAGGCATGGCCGTGTCATAGTGCGCAAGCACGTACTCTCGGGCGTTGTCCATGGTTGCCTTGCGGCCGATTGCGTGAAGCATCTTTGCGAGTTCTTTGATGGTCTTCATTCCCATGCTCCGGTGATCAAGGCGCTGAAAATAATTGCCAGCGCACCAATGAACGCGACAGCCTTCCAAATCGCGGATGTCTGTTCGCAGGGGGGCTCAAAAGAAGAAGGCTCAGGGGCTGTCGCCGGCTGAGCCTTCGTCTTTGGTGCGGGCTTGATCTGCCCGCGGTGTCGTTTGGTGACCTTCATTTTGAAGTCCTTTGGTATGTGATCAATAATCTTTACAGGGTCTGAGAAGCTCATTCGATTACCTTCAGATAGCCGAGCTGGTAGCCCTCGGAGACAGCTTCGGGGGCATTGCGCACGCCGAGATGTTTGTAGAGTGCTTTGACCGTATCTCGGGCAGTCTGATGAGAGATTCCGAGCACGCCGGCGATCTCTTGCGCCTGAAGTCCCTTCGCAAGCAATTCGAGGACTTGGAGACGCCGAGGAGACAGTTGCGGCCTTTCACTCTTCGTCATCGTCTTCATCATCAGTGCAGCACTCGTCGTCAAGCTCTGGGTCGTACTCGTCGCAGTTGTATGGGTAGCCGTGGCCGCAGTAGTGGCCGTAGCGGTCGGGCACCTCGCCTAGGTACCACAAGTCTTCGCGGGTCATGCCGTCGGGATAGTTCCAAGCCATGGTTGCCTCCTAGAGCATGCAGGCCGTGATGAAGAGGACGACAACCGCGCCTGCGGCCGCGACGTTCATGACCTTGTCGACCAGCTTGTCGTTTGCTTCGTCGGGCTTGCCCCGGTAGTCCAGGTCAGGCGCACCGAAGAAAAAGCGCGTGAAGATGTTGTTGGGCATAGTCGCCTCCGATAAATAAAAAAGCATTCAGACGCCCTCGCTCGGAAGAACTGCCGGCTCGTGATGGCACGGGCAAGGGCGCGTGAATGCCTTCTGGTGAAAGGGGGGAGGGAGCCGGGGTTGTTCGCAAAAGCCTCTCGTCTGCAGATGCCCCGACTTTGGAAACTGGCGGAGGTACGGCACCAGGCACCTGTAGTCACCGTCACAATCGGACCAGTCCGCGCCATATCTGCGTCAGCGCGTTTGCCCTCGTAGCTAGTTAAGGAAGCGTGGCAAGCAGCTTCCGCAGGATTTGTGCCACGGTGTGGTACTTGTCGATCGTTTTCTTCTGCGCGATGACGCGGGCGTCGGTCGCCATGAAGAAGGACAGGGCCGCGGCGAAAGAGCGGCACTCGATGCAGGTGCGGCCGATGTCCTCGGCGGTCGGTGTTCTTAGGCCGTAGCCGAGGAAGTACCCGGCGGCGAAGGTCTCGAAGTCTTTGATCTTTTGCATGTTGTTCTCGTTGTTTTGAAAGCTGGTTCAAGCGCCCTCAGGTATTAGGTTTTTCCTAACAACTGAAGGCGCTTGAATGAGCCACCTCCCGGTGCGATCATTGGAGTGTCGGGCCTACCAAGTTCGACATCCGTTTAACCCACACCAGGAGGTGAAAAGTGAATTTTGAAAACGATGACACTTACAAAATGCTCGTCACTGAGCGGAAGCGTGTCGAGCTTCTGTCCGATGCCGCCTTCGTGAAAGTCGCTAGGGCTGTACTTCTTTCGTCAGGAAAGATTTCGAGCACCTCGTCAGTAGAAGAGATCCACGAAGCTCTCTGGAATCTGACTGGCGACATCATCAAGATGCAGGATGTTCAGGTGCCTTCTTTTGAGAAGGCTGCTGAGTCTGCACTCCATCAGGCTCGTCGTGACGTGAAGACAATAAGCGAGTACTTCCCGGCTCATATCGCTTGACGATCACAGCGTTCGGCGCTAAAAGAGTCCCAAGGTAGATTTGTCCATTCACACAGACGCTGATGCGATCTCCAAGGTGGTGGACAATGTCTTCCTTGTGGCTCTTTGCGATCTCCATCATCTCTAGATGTCGCTCGTCAATGCCAAGAACTACTTCGCGCAACCTGTCGGTCTTGTTTTCTAGTTCTTTGTTCAGCTTCTGAAGGTAAACGAAAGCCTCGATCCCGCCGCATCCGTCTGCCGCCTGTTCGGCGACATATTCAATTGCTCGGCTGATGTGAGTGATTTCGCTGACGATTTCGATGTTCTCCATCGATGTCAGATGTTTCATGCGGATCTCCTATAAAAGTCCAAATCAACGCCCTCACGTGCTGCTCTGAACAGGTCCCCGCGAAGGCGCTGATGTCGACTCTCTGCCGTGTGCGCGGTCCCGCGTTCTCCGCAGGCAACCGCTCGGGTCTTCGTGACCTCTGTCCCTATCGACTGCACCAGCTGCGTCCGCCGCTCCACGTCTCTCAACGTCTGCCTCCTCGCGTCCGCTTGTTCGCCCCGACGGTTCAATGGGCCGACGGGGTAGGTCGTGTCAACAAGTGCTACTCTTGTTGACGTGGTCAACTGTAGCATCGCTAGCATTTGTTGTCAACAAAAGCTAAATGCTCCTTGCTTGTGAGTTTCATGTTTTGTTGACATGTGTCAAGAGAATGTCAAGAAGGCCGAGAGCAAGCAAAAAAAAATCCCGCTCATGGCGGGATTGTGTTTGGTGAGGATGAACGTTTACAGGAAGTTGCCGTTGAAAACGAAAACTACGCGACCGATAACGCGGGCATTTTCAAGCAATTCCTTTCTGACGTTCTGAGGCGGATACTTTTGATTGTCGGATAAAAGTGTGATGGATCCGTCGAGGTTACGAAGAACTCTCTTGATGAAGATCTGGTTCTCTGCCTGTATGCAATAGACCGAATCCGATGTAATTACGTTCTGCCGCCTATCTACAAGGCATACTGCATGGCGCATTATGGTCGGCTCCATTGAGTCGCCTGAAGAGTGTATGAGCTCAAATGCCCCTTCGGTTGCGATAACCCCAGGAAGGTTTTTTAGGAATGGTGTGTAGAAGTCGATAGCCTCAACTATTAGGTCGGATCTTGAAGAGGGGCCTCCTCCGCCGCAAGAACCGTAAACGTCAAGCAGAGGGACACGCGTCCAATTTTCTTCGACATCTTCACCTCGTTCGGGGCGTCGGTACACAGTTTCATGGTTACCGTCTGCGCCTTCGTGAGCAGTCAAATACTCCTTGTATTTAGCCAGATTGGAGCCTTTTGGTTCGGACCGGCCTGAAGACCAAAACTGTACGGCCTGTCGCGACACGCCCAGCTCCTGAGCCAACTGGGACTGTGTGAGTCCGAGTCGAGCCATAAGTAGGTTGATTTCGTCCGCGAAAGTCATGGTTGTTCTCCTATTAAACGGAACGATACAACAAAAGCTAAATCTTTTTACGCGATTCGTCTAGTCTTTGTTGACAACAAAAGCTGGACTCTGTAGCATGTCTGTAGCATTTATTGACAGGAGTCATGCTATGGACAAAGGCTGTATCAACCCCATTACCCGCGCAACGGAAAAGCTCGGGTGTACGCAGGTTGAGTTGGCGCATCGCATGGGCGTGTCCACCGGGTTGATCTCGATGTGGAAGCTCCGCGGATACATCACGCAACGGCACCTCGCTAAGGCGTGTGAAGTGACAGGACTGGCACCTCATGAACTCAACCCTTTTATCCCAGATCCCATGCCGATCAAAAGGCAGAAGCGTGATTTGGAGGCGTAATGCACTACTACACCCATAACATCGGCGAGTTCGCCGCAAAGACGCGATTCTTGTCGCCGGAGGAAATTGGCATCTACGTCATTCTCAAGGACGAGTATTTTGCGAATGGCATGCGAATCGCATGCGATCGCATTGCGAACCTTATGCCGCCGGAGTGCGAAGCCTCTTTGCAGCGTGTTTTGCGTCGATTTTTCGTCGTTGAGGACGGGTGTTATGTGTCTCATGAGTTCGACCGGGAGCTCGAAAGCTACAAGGATCGAGGCTCGATCAACGCCCAAAACGCCAAAAAACGGTGGGAAAAGAAGCGACTCGAACAGGCTTCTGATGCGAAATCATGCGAATCGCATGCGACTTGCATCGAGTCGGATGCAAAACGATGCCTAACCAATAACCAAGAACCAATAACCAATAACAAAGAGATAGATATAGATACGCGGGCCAAGCCCGCGCGTCGTCCCACGCAAAAACTCGTGAAGCCGGAAGGGGTATCTGACGAGGTCTGGGATGAGTATCAGGCCTTTAAGCGAAAGGTTTCTAAAGGTTGCACTCAGCGCATGGTTGATGCACTCGTTCGCGAGTCTGGGCAAGCAGGCATTACGCCAGAGGCCGCGATGATATATCAGCTTGAGCATGGTTGGACCGGGTTTGAGGCGGAGTGGTACTTGAATCAACAACAGCGCACTGCATCTAAGACAAAGAGCAATGCACCACTTCAATTCGATGACGCCTACTACGGCGACGGGAGCTTCTGATGAACAATGTAGTCAAAACTTTCAGAGAGACTGGAGTTCGTATGGTGACGTTGACCTGTCCGAAGCACGGTCCGTACACCGTCGAGCAGGCGATCGTCGGCGGAAAGATTGCTCATACTCCGGGCTGTCCGATGTGCGATCAAGAACGGTGGAACTCTCCCGCCTATCAGGCCGAGCTGAAGCGTATCAAGGACGAAGCCGAGGGCCTGGAACGCAAGCGCGCCGCCACTGCCCTCAAGGAAGCCCATGACACGGCCATTCGCCGCGCCTGTATCCCCGAAGAATTCGTCGGCAAAACGCTCTCCAGCTTCCGCGTCACCAATCCCCAGCTCAAGGAAGCGCTCCGGCAGGCCCGTCTCTACGTCGACCACTTCGATACCGTCGCTCCCAAGGGTGTGGGCTTCTGTCTCTACGGACAGTGCGGCACCGGCAAGACGATGCTCGCCTGCGCGATCCTGCAGGAGCTTGTCGACAAGACTCAAGGCCGCTACGTGGCCATGTGGGACGTGCTCCGCGCCATTCGCAAGGCCGACGCCTTCAAGGCCGATACGGCGGACTACGAAGCGCTGGTCGATGCGCCTCTGCTCGTCATCGATGAGATCGGCGTTCAGAACGGTTCAGCTTTCGAGGAGTCACAGCTCATGTCCCTGCTGGACGTGCGCTACAGCAATCGCCTCCCGACTATCTACGTCACGAATCTGCTCCCAGACGTGAAGCCCGAATCCAAAGAAAGCAATCCCAACACGCTCAAATCCAAGATTGGAGAACGCATCTTCAATCGCATATGCGGGTCGTGCGTGTTCTTGTACTTCAAGGGCGAGAGCCAACGCAAGCGAATCATGTCAATCGAGGAGGTGATCTGATGGATCTCTACAGCAAGCTCATCATCATGACGCTCTCCATCTGCGCAGCTGTCTGGTCGTGGAGGAATTATTTGCTCGCAAAGACGGTTTGGAATTTGTCCGAGCGGATCTATGACTTGCAGGAAAGGGTTAAGTCAATGGAGCGGGTAATGAACCACTTTCGCCAGACGACGTGTAACACGGGGGAATCGGATGCTTCTCCCGCATGGAAGCAAGCGAAAGACACGCGAAGTTCCATATCGCAAGGGGAAGTGATGAAGCCCGGTGTGACCACGTCTTCTGCCAGCTCTTCGGACTGAGCGAAGTAATCAGAGTCTCTTAGTTTGGCTCCCTCGAGACGGATTGAAAGGACTTCGCATCCAAGTAATGAAGTGGCGAACGTAAAGCTGAGTTTCTCTTTTGTGTAGATGACGTTTTTAAGAAATGGCATTTGGGTCTGTAGATAGGCAAGAACTGCGGCGACAACGGCTGCTATCGAGCCGATAACGGTAACGACATCAATCAGAGTCATGAATTCCTCCGTGAGGTGGTTGAGCATTGCAGAACTTCTCAGGGCCCTGCATGTCAATCATCCCACGGAGGCTTAAGGAGGTAAAGGCATGGACTTACTGAGCTGCTTGGCAGGCCTCATCCTGCTGTTCGCGATGCTTGTCGCGTGGGTGTTCGAGGGCGACCTGTTCGATGACTGATGAGGAAATAACCATGAGGAAAAAGCATTTGCGCGTCGTGCTTCCGTGGCCGGCGCATGGACTGTCGCCGAATGCGCGATGCCACTGGGCCGTCAAGCGCAAGCTTGTGGCGGCTGCTAGGCGCGTCGCTTTTGCCGCCGCATACAGCAAGGCGGAGGGCCGTCGGGCCGTACCAGACGGCAGCATCGGCTATCGATGCACCTTCTATCCGCCTGACCGACGGGCACGTGACGAGGACAACCTCATCTCGTCGCTCAAGTCCTCGCTCGACGGCATCGCTCAAGCTCTGCGCATCGATGACAAGTGCTTTCACCTGCTCGAGCCTGCAGTTCGAGAGCCTGACCGACCGAACGGCCGCGTGGAGATTGATCTCTTTTGGAGAGAGGAACACTGATGAATGACCAAGAAAACATCGGAGTCTCAGGATTCCTCCCACCAGTGGCGGCAGCTTGCCTTGTTCGAGCTGCCGAAGACGCGAAGAGCTTCGCCTGGGACAACTCCGTCAGACGGGCAAAGATCATCGATGCCGCAATCCGAAAGGTCAAGCTCGAGTATCCACGCTACTTCCGAGCACCGGATGACTGTGACGGTGAACGACAACGGACGAGCGATTGGGGAGGATCACGTGAACGCGCGCTATTTGAACTCTGACGTCGAGCATGCGCGTCAGTTGCGTGCGCAGGGGTATACCTACCGACAGATCAGTCGGATGCTGGATATGCCGATAAGGACGCTTCGAGACTATCTCTCGGGCCGTCGACGCTGTCAGTCTGTGGCAGGGTGGAAAACGTTTGTAAGGAGGTGGTGATGCTGAATGCAAGACAGCAAGCGTTCGTCAACGAATATGCGAGAGGTGGCTTCAAGAATGCATCAGAAGCCGCCATTAAGGCGGGGTACAGCGAGAAGACGGCGGCTCAGATCGCCACGCGCCTGTTAAAAAATGTTCAGGTCTCCAAGGCGATTGAGGAGCGGCGCGAGCCTGCGAAAGAGAAGGCGTGCGTTGACGCCACGTTCGTCTTTGAGCAACTCAAGGACCTCGCCGTGACGTGCGGGCAGAGGGTGCCGATGATCGACTCGATGACGGGGGAGCCAGTGACCGATGAGCAAGGGAGGCCCGTGTACAAGAAGCTTGATGCCGCCGGTGCGAATGCCGCGCTCAAGACACTCTCCCAGTGCCTCGGCATGGGCAAAGAGCAGGTCGACAAGGACCAGACTATCCAGACGCTCTCTGAAACGCTACAGGAACTTCTGCGCAAATGACGCCTCAGTTTGACCTCACTACGAAAGCCGGCATCGGAAAGGCCATGGCTTTCCTCGCGGCTGAATGTTCGAATGATCCCCTGCGGTTCGTGCAGGCTGCTTTCCCTTGGGGCAAGGACTCGCTCGAGGGGATGGCCGGGCCCGACAAATGGCAGACATCGATCCTGACCGACATGAGAGACAAGCTACAGTCCGGCGAGGCTTGGGAGCATGTCATGCAGTATGCGGTAGCCGCAGGTCATGGCGTCGGCAAGTCGGGCCTTGTCGCTTGGATCATCCTATGGGGGCTGTGTACCTACCCTGACACTCGCATCGTCGTGACTGCTAACACCGAGAACCAGCTTCGTACCAAGACGTTCGCAGAAGTGGCGAAGTGGCACAACCTCTGCATCTTCAAGGATTGGTTTTCAGTGTCGGCTATGTCCGTTGCATGCAAGCAGCCGGGCCACGATAAGACATGGCGTGCTGACGCTATCCCGTGGTCGGAGACTAAGCCCGAAGGCTTTGCTGGCTTGCATAACAAGAAGCGCCGCATCATCGTGATCTTCGACGAAGCATCGGCTATCGCTGATTGCATCTGGGAAGTGACAGAGGGCGCTCTGACCGACAGTCAGACGCAAATCTTCTGGTTCGCATTCGGCAACCCCACAAGAAGCACAGGACGTTTCTACGAGTGCTTCAACCGCTTCCGGCATCGTTGGAACCATCGGCACGTCGACGGACGTGACGCCGCCATGACAGACAAAAAGAAAATCGCTGAATGGCTTGCGGACTATGGGGAGGAATCTGACTTCTTCCGTGTACGCGTTCGAGGTGAGTTCCCTAACAGCTCAAGCATGCAGTTCATCCCGCGTGACATCGTCCAGGCGGCCATGGAACGGCCCATGGGCGTCGTCAACTACTCGCAGACCGTCGCGATCATTGGCGTCGACGTGGCGCGCTTTGGTGATGACGCATCGGTCATCTGGACCCGCTTCGCTTTGGACGGGCGTTCCATCGCAAAGCAGAAGTACCACGGCCTCGATGGGCATGACCTCGGCGCGAAGGTGGCAGAGCACTACAACCATCTGCGCAAGATGGGCGTGCGCAAGATCGTCATCAACGTGGACACGGGCGGCGTAGGTGCTTCGCCTGTCGACTGGCTCCGACACAACGGGTATCCCGTCAATGCGGTCAACTTCGGTGCGGGCGCGGTCAACACGCAACGCTACAAGAACCTGCGTGCAGAGATGTGGGGCCGCATGAAGGCATGGATCGCGCAGGGCGGCTGCTTGCCGCAGGATGCCGACCTCGAGACCGATCTGACCGGCGTCGAGTATGGCTACACGCCAACGAATCAGATCTTGCTCGAGAAGAAAGAGGACATGAAGAAGCGCGGCATGGCCTCGCCAGACAATGCAGACGCGCTGGCGTTGACCTTCGCGGTCCGCATGAACGAGTACATGGATGATCCGACGCCGCCGGTTGGGCGACGCCACAACGAGATCAAGAGCAGGGATCCCTATCGCTAGTGCGCGTGTGTCGATGTGATTGAGGGACGATGGGTGCATCAAGGAGCATTCATCGTGTCAATCACTATCAGACGAATCACCTGCCGAGAGGCTTGGGAAAATCCCGCGTGGCCAGGCATCGTTGAGCAATACAAGAAGGACGTTCAGAAGGTTGAATTTTGGCCTGATGTTGACGAAGCAATGTACATCCGATGCGAGTTGAGTGGGTCGTTCCACACGGTGGGCGCATTCGACGATGAAAACCTCGTGGGCATAGTGAGTTACTTCGAGACGCCGTTGCCCATAAAAAAGGGCGCGGTTGTGGCTCGCTCTGAGCTTTTATGGGTGTCGCCGGCACTCCGTGGTCATGGTGTTGCAAAGCACTTGATGAAGGCGGCGTCAGATTTGGCGGCATCTCATGGATGTCTTGGTTTTTACTGGGGCGTTCGCAAGGAAACCGTCGCAGAAAAAGCGATGGAAAAAATGTTCGGCCGCCCCGCCGAAGTGACTTTTTGGCAACAACTGTAGGAGAACACTATGGCAGTTTCAGCAGCGGCGGCTATGTGGGCCGCGGGAGCAATGGCGGCGGCAGGTGCTGCCGCCTCCGTCTATTCGGGCAACAAGCAGGCGAAGGCCCAAGAGGCCGCGTCCAAGCGCGCCGAGCAGCAGGCCAAGCAGCAGGCGGCTCAGCAGCGCCAACAGCAGCGCAAGCAGGAGGGACAGTCGGCAGACGTTGGCTCGATCCTCGATCAGAACACGAATGCAGGTCTGTCTGGCGGCTCCACGCTCCTCACGGGTGCGGGTGGCGTCGGAGATCTGAATCTCGGTGCCGGCGGCAAGTTGGGGTAAGCCATGAAGGATAAGGACCTGCGTGAGCGTGTCCTTCGCAGGTGGGAGCGGCTGAAGGTAGAGCGTGAGCCATATGTCTCACAGTGGCTCGAGATCAGTCGCCACATTACGCCTGCGTCAGGCCGCTTCCTGTACACCAAATCAAAGACGAACGAGGGTCGGGACCGGTGGAATCGCATCTACGACTCGACGGCGGTCCGTGCGGCGAACATCTTGCAGGCCGGTCTCATGTCCGGCATGACGGATCCGTCGTCGCAGTGGTTCTCGCTGACGACTGGCTCTCCCGACCTCGATGAGTCGCACGCCGTGAAGGTGTGGCTCGATGATGTCCAGCGCATCATGGAGATGGCCTTCACTCAGACGAACATCTATCAGGCCCTGCAGCACACATGGCGAGAGGTCGGCGTCTTCGGCGTGGCGGCTTTTGTTATCGTCGAGGACCCCGTCTACAGCTTCGTGGCGCACCCTCTCGTGTGCGGTGAGTATTGCATCGGGTGCGACTTTCGAGGCCGCCCTGACACGCTCTATCGCCGCTTCACGATGACGGCGGGGCAGCTCGTCTCTCGCTACGGACGGGACCGCGTGTCTCGCGCCGTTCTGACCAACTACGACGAGGGGAAGGTAGACGAGCCCTTCGTCTGCATTCACGCCATTGAGCCGCGCTTCGACCGTGATCCCAGCAAGCTCGACAATCGGAACATGCCGTGGAGGTCGGTCGTCATCCAAGTCGATCATGATGAGGATGCGTCCGGCGTTCTCGATGAGTCAGGCTACCGTGATTTCCCTGCCGTCGTTGGGCGGTGGGGCGCATCGGCCTCTGATGTCTACTCGGAGGAAGCGCCGGGCATGATGGCGATCGGCGACGCGCTTCAACTCAATCACCATCAGGTGCAGAAGGGCAATGCGGTCGACTACATGGTCAATCCGCCGCTCATCATGCCTGCAGACGCTCGAGACAATGAAGTCGATTTTCTGCCTGGTGGGCGCTCCTACATCGACAATCCGGGCGCGGGCAATCAGGTGCAGCCTGCCTTCGCGGTGAATCTTCCGCTCGGAGACCTGCGCGAAGACATCGCCGACGTTCGCAGTCGCATCAATTCGGCCTTCAACGTTGACCTCTTCATGATGATCGCGAATGCTGGTCACGGGCAGATGACGGCTACCGAAGTGGCCGAGCGTCACGAGGAAAAGCTGATGATGCTCGGGCCCGTGCTCTCTCGCCTCAACGAGGAGGTCTTGCGTCCGCTCATCGAGCGTTGCTTTGACATCCTCGCGCGTCAGGGACAGCTTCCTCCGCCTCCTGAAGAGCTCCGAGGGCAGAAGCTGTCGGTCGAGTACACGTCCATGCTGGCGCGCTCTCAACGTGCGATCCGTGCCAACAGTCTCGATCAGTTCGTGAGTCGCGTCATGCAGGCCGCCCAGGTCAACCCGAACATCCTGCAGAAGCTCAACGCGTTCAACCTCGTTGACGAGTATGCGGACTATTTCTCTGTTGCTCCGTCCGTCGTCGTTCCGACCGATGAGGCGCAGGCGGCGATTGAACAGCAACAGCAGGCCCAGCAACAGCAGGCGCAGGCCGAACGGATGCAACAGTCTGCCGACGCTCTGGCGAAGCTCGGCCGCGTTCCGTCCGACGATTCCACGATGGCCGGTCAGGCCATCAAGGGACTTGCGGCAATGGCACAGCAGTAAGTGCGCGTGTGAAGTATGACGACTGACATCATGACACCTGAGCGCGATCCCTTCCGCAGGGAGGAGGTCGAGGCTCGAGAAGAGGAAAGGATCAGGCTGCAGAAGATCGCCAATGCGCTGAAGGCCGTACTGGCCACGCGCGACGGACGCATCGTCCTGTGGCAGCTCCTTGCCGACACGGGCATCTACCGAAACAGCTTTGATCGTGACATTGCCGTGATGGCCTTCAATGAGGGCCAGCGCAATGTCGGGCTGAAGCTCCTTGATCGAATCATGTCGGTGGATGCGAATGCTTACAGGTTAATGCAGGACGAAGCGAATGGAAGCGACTGAACAGACTCCGGTCGGCGGTGAGGGCACTGCGCCCGCTCCTGCCGCACAAGAGTCCGACACGAATGCCGGCACTTTGCTGACGGCTGCCGAAAGTACCGAGGGACAACAGCAGACCGAGCCGAAGGACGGCGAAGGTGGAGCTGGTGAAGCCGGGGCGGACGGTCAGGCCGAAGGCGAAGAGGGTGCCGAGAAAGAGGAGGGCGAGGGCGAGAAGCAGGGCGCTCCCGAGAAGTACGAGGACTTCAAGATGCCAGAGGGTACCGAGCTCGATGCGGAAGTCGGCACGGCCTTCCAAGGCGTAGCGAAGGAGCTCAATCTCAGTCAGGATCAGGCCCAAGGCTTCCTTGACAAGATGGCTCCCGTGCTTCAGAAGCGCTCGGCCGAACGGATCGCAGAGATCTCGAATGAGTGGATGGAACAGTCGAAAGCCGACAAGGAGTTCGGCGGCCAGAAGCTCACGCAGTCGCTCTCTGACATCGCTCGCCTGCGCGACACCTTCGCGCGTAACGCTGACGGAAAGGTCGATGCGGACATTCAGGAGTTCCTGAGCTCCCCGATGGGCAACCATCCGGGCGCTTTGCGACTGTTGAGCCGTATCGGTCGTGCTTTCGGCGAGGCGAAGTACCCCGGTGGCGGATCTGCCGAAGACGGACGATATACCGCCGAGCAGTTTTACCAAGACGCAATGAAAGGAGGCAAGTAAATGCCGAATGTTGTGACTGACTCGAATCCGATCACTCTGGCGGACTTCGAAGGTCTTACCAGCGATAAGCCGGTGCGCCAGCTTATCCACACCATCAGAGATTACAACGGCTTCTTTGACCAGGCTGTCATCCAGCGTGGCAATGATGGCTTCGGTGACCGAGGCAAGGTCGTGACGTCCTACCCGGAAGGGCAGGTGCGCGCATTCAACGAAGGTTGGGATGCTGAGCGCGTGACGGGGGCAGACGTTCGCTACGCTGCCGCCATGGTCCGCTCCCGCTCCGAAGTGGACAAGTCCCTTCTCGACACCCGCAAGGCCAATGAGCGCGCCGCCTTCCGTCTTCGCACGGACGAAGGCTTCATGCGAGGCCTCTCCCGCTCCGTGCTCAAGAAGGTGCTCTACGGCGACAGCAACCTCGAGACGCGCGATCCCAACGGCATCTTCAACATCGTGTCTCCGACGAACGAGGCTTTTGCCGATCGAATCATCGACGCCAAGGGCTCGACGCCCAATGCCCAGACGGACATCCTGCTCATCAATTGGGATCCGGCAAGCACCTATCTGTTCTATCCGGAGAACGGTTCGAGCGCCGGTCTCTCCGTCGAGAACATGGGCGAACAGTACGCCTTTGACGCCAATGGCAAGCGCTTCCGTGCGGAAATCACCGAATTTGCTTGGGATGTCGGCGTCGCCATGTACGATCCGCAGCGCGTCGTTCGCATCGCCAACATCGACTCCACGAAGTTGACAAAGAAGAACACGACGGGCCCGGACCTGCTCGATCTGATGATTGATGCTCTTGAGCGCCTGCCTGACGAACAGCAGGGCCGTGTCGCCTTCTACATGAACGACAACACGCGCTCGTTCCTGGCTCGCCAGATCCTGAACAAGGACAACGTCCTTCTGTCTCAGGAAGAGGTTGCCGGCCGCAAGTGCATGACGTTCCGCGGCGTCCCGATTCATCGCCTTGGTACGGACATCCTGTCCAACAAGGGCGCTGTCCTGAAGTTCTCCTAAGGAGGGATAGACCATGATGGACATCAAGCTCGCTTTCTGCGACAAGGCTGATGCGAAGTCGAAGATCACTTCCAATGTGATCGACTTCCTTCAGAAAGCTCCGACCACGGGCCTCAATGACCGCCCGCTCTATGTGGTCTGCAAGTTCCCGAAGGCTCTTGTTGGCACTTCTCTGACCATTGCGATCGAGGACTCTGCCAACAATAGCGAATTCAAGACGGTCGTCCAGACTGGTGCCCTTGCACCGGCCGACACGACGAAGGGACTTGCTATTCCGATGCCGATCAAGCATCGCCGCTATGTTCGACTTGTGGCGACTCCATCGTCCATCTCCGACGGCACGATGACGGCGTATCTGAGCGACGTGATCGAGGTCCCGACGACGTACAAGGTCGAGGGCATTGAGTTCCTGCCGGGCGCTGCCGCCTGACGCATGAACAGCTGAAAATTCTTTCAGGAGGCGGGGCGGACAAACGTCCCGCTTTTTCTTTATGGCTACTGCTGTTGACATCTGCAATCTTGCGCTCGGCATGCTTGGCGACTCTGGTGATGTGACATCCATCACGCCGCCGGACGGATCACCTCAGGCCGGACACTGCGCTCGATGGTATCCGCTTGCTCTGCGCAAGCTCTATGAGGAGCACGATTGGTCTTTTGCGATCCGGCGCTCACGAGGCGTCGAGCTCTCAAACGTGGACGAGGATCTCTATGAGTGGAAGCATGGCTATCTCCTGCCGTCCGACTGCGTGCGTCTGCTTCGCGTGTCCGAAGTCGGCAAGGAAGGGCTGCCGCTTGACTTTGAGGTCGAGCTCTATGAGTCGAACTCGGGTCGTGCTGTCTTCACGGATGCAAAGAACGTCGTGCTGACTTACGTCTCCTATGTGGACACGGCAACGGTCTTCCCGACCTACTTTGTGCAGGCTCTGGTGATCCTTCTTGCATCCTTTCTCGTCGGCCCCGTCAAGCGCTCGGACAGCTCGAGTGACGCGGCTGTTCGTCTCCTGCAGCAGTATGAGGCTGCGCTTTCTCGAGCCAAAACGGTTGACTCGAAGATGTCTGTTCATCGTCGTCGCGATGAATGGCCGTTGCCGTCCGGCTTGCGTGCGAGGGTAATCTGATGGCAATTCGACAGTATCAACGCGCCTTCAACGGCGGGGAAGTCTCGCCCTCGATGTTCGCCCGCATCGATGACGGCAAGTATCAGACCGGCATGGCGCTGTGCAAGAACTTCCTGATCGAGCCGCAGGGGCCGATCGTGATGCGTCCGGGCTTCAAGTATGTCAATCACACGAAGCACGCGGGCAAGAAGGCCAGGCTCATTCCGTTCAACTTTTCGATCTCGCAAACGATGGTGCTAGAGTTCGGCGAGAGGTATGTCCGCTTTCATACGCAGGGACAGACCGTGCTGGGCAACAATGGACAACCGTATGAGATCGAGACGCCATATCTCGAGGCCGACCTCTTCGACATTCACTACGTCCAGTCGGCCGACGTGATGACGCTGGTGCATCCAAACTATCCGCCGAAGGAGCTACGGCGTTACGGGGCCACGGATTGGCGTCTGGTTGACATCAAGTTCGGATCGTCCCTGTCTGCGCCTACGGGCCTGTCCGCGTTTCAGACAATCAACAAGGACGTGACGAATCCGACCGACTACAAGAGAACCTACGCTGTGACGGCATTGCTTGCAGACGGGACCGAGGAGTCGGTTCGATCCTCTTCTGTGACGATTGATTGCAACCCGTATGGCGACGGTTCGTACAACACGATCAAGTGGAATTCCGTGGCGGGTGCGGGTCTCTATCGCGTCTATCGAGATCAGGGCGGCGTATGGGCGTATGTCGGGCAGACCGACACGACGCAGATCATCGATGAGAACATCACGCCGGATGCGTCCATTACGCCTCCGCACTACGATGACGCCTTCTACTCATCCAAGGGCATCACGTCCGTCAGAGTGAACAATGGTGGTAGTGGCTATGATCCGGCGAAGTACATCACGGACTTTGTCAACGTTTGCGAATATGACTGGGGCGACGGCTATAAGCAACAGAGTACGGGCCTACCGGTAAACATACAAAGCAAGGCAAACCTGACGTGGGAGATTGAAGACCCAAACGGCCATGGTTCTGGGGCGGATATCAGGCTAATCACAGGGGAGACCTATGCCGCAACAGGCGGGCCTGCTTCTGGTGGCCGAACGGCCTGCGTGACTGGTATCGAGATACGCTCGAGAGGCATCGGGTACGAAAACCCAAAACTTGTGATCAAGTGCCACAACAGGCACTGGCAATTGGCAACTCTCTACCGCTTCCCGCTGACAACGTCCCACGATGTCCCGAAAATTGCGGTCACCGATTCGACCGGGTACGGTGCCGATCTGGTCCCTGTCATCGAGAATGGTCGGGTCGTTTCAGTCACAATTCGATCGGGGGGCCAGAACTATTCGTCGCCAAGCTTGTCTGTTGTCTCAACAACAGGTAGTGGCGCGTCTCTTTCTGCCAATGTCGGTCATGCTCCTGATTACCCTGGGGCTGTCTCATACTTTGAACAGCGACGGTGGTTCGGCGGCACTCAGAATCGGCCGAACAACTTGTGGGCCACGCGTCCGGGGACGGAGGCCGATATGTCCTTCTCCCTGCCGTCGCAGTCTGATGACCGAATCGCCGTCCGAGTGGCGGCCCGTGAGGCGAATCGGATTTTGCACATCGTTCCGCTGGCCCAGCTTATGCTCATGACGGGCGCTGCCGAGTGGCGCGTGTCGCCTCTCAACTCTGATGCCATTACGCCTGAGTCGATGTCGGTTCGACCTCAGTCATATGTGGGCGCGTCCAATGTGCAGCCGCTTGTCGTAGGTTCGAGCATGATCTACGGTGCGGGCCGTGGCGGGCATCTCCGTGAGCTCGGGTACAACTACGAGGCCGGCGGCTACATCTCTGGCGACGTGTGCCTTCGCGCTCCGCACCTCTTCGACAACCTGACGATTGTCGACCTGGCCTACTCAAAAGCTCCGTCTCCCGTGGTCTGGGCGGTCTCCTCGTCAGGGAAGATGATCGCGATGTCATACGTTCCTGAACAGCAGGTCGGTGGTTTTTCCACGATCGAGACCAAGGGATCAATTGAGTCGGCTTGCGTCGTGGCCGAGGGCGACGAGGACATTGTCTATGTGGAAGTCTTGCGAACTGTCAACGGGCAAACTGTTCGATTCGTCGAACGCATGACCGAACGCCAGTACACGGATCTCAAGGAGTGCGTCTACGTTGACTGTGCCGGCACGTACCGTGGAGAGGCTAAGACGGAGATCACGGGGCTCACGTGGCTCGAGGGTGAGACTGTCAGCATTCTTGCCGACGGTGCTGTAGAGCCTCAGCAGGTTGTTAAGGACGGGAAGATCACGCTTACCTACCCTGCCGAGATCGTCCACGTCGGCCTTCCGTTCACGGCGGACATGAAGACGTTGCCGGTGGCCATGGCGCTTCAGGATGGCTCCTACGGGTCCGGCCACAAGAAGAACGTTCGCGAGGTCTTCTTCCGTGTGGTCAATTCGTCAGGCACTCAGGCGGGTCCGTCGTTCGACAAGCTCTCTGAATATCCGTCTCGTTCGACAGAGTTCGCTGGCAACGTTCCCGATCCGATTACCGACGAGATTGGCTTCCAGATTCAGCCGCAGTGGTCTCAGAGCGGGCAAGTCTGCGTCCGGCAGAAATACCCGTTGCCATTGAGAATCGTGAGCATGACGACGGTGCTCGAGCTCTCGTGATCGTGCGCGTGTAGGTAGATGGGCCCTCTAAGGTGTAGGCATCTTAGAGGGTTTTTCTATGTCTGCTACTCCTGCTCAATTCGGGTACGGGATGCTCATCACGCAGGGCATCGCGAACACCATTACGGCGCTCGGCTCATTCGGCATTTCAAAGCATTCGAACGCGGCCGCTCAGGCTCAGGCCAACATTGCCCGCATCAATGCGCAGATGATGGAGCGCCAGTATCAAGCAACTCTGCGTGCGTCCGAGAAGGCGATTGTGTCGAAAACGATGGCTGCCGGGCAGGTCAAGTCTGCTCAGCGTGCGGCTCTTGCTGCCAACGGCATCGCAGTCGGCGAGGGAAGCGCTGCCGAGATGCAGGCGTCCACTGACATCGTCAAGGAGATGGATGTCAATCAAATCAAGTCGAATGCCTTGTCTGAGGCGTGGGGCTACCGGTGGAAGGGCGTCGGCTACGAAGCTCAGGCGCTCCAGGCCGAGGCGCAGAAGGTCAACAAGTGGGACCAATTCGGCACGACGCTGTTGGGTGGTGCGTCTCAGGTTGCTAGCAGCTACATGCTCATGAGCGCTTCCGGGATGTTTAACACGAACAAAAGCAGTGGCGGATGGAACTATCCGGACATTGCGTCAAGCTACAAGAAGACGATGATCGGAGGGTACTAAATGCCGATGGTTCCGACTTTTCAGGGCGGCCTGCCTCAGGTGCAGGACTCGGGTAATTCTGGGTTCTCGCCTATCAGCGTCCCTCAAGATCGCATGGACTATGACGCTGTGATGAA
>ERZ1026903.119-NODE-119-length-44348-cov-506.849615_pt1 | contig 44348 bp, 84 predicted proteins | sample MGYA00380180_ERZ1026903 | MGnify/ENA primary metagenome ERZ1026903 (study PRJEB33269, sample SAMEA4719816) | human gut metagenome | biome: human-associated habitat; feature: organic feature; material: feces | place: Cameroon | collected 2013-10 ... | reverse complement strand
ATAGGAAATAAAATATGGCTGATTTCTGCAAACAATGCTCCATTGATATGTGGGGTAAAGATACTGGTGATCTTTCTGGTTTGATTACAGAAGCCGAAGTTAAAGAAGGCTACGGTGCAGTTGTAGTTTGCGAAGGCTGTGGAGTTATTCGAGTAGATCATGAAGGCAAGCGTTTAGAAGAACCTGGGCCAACTACTCTAATTCCATAGAGTAATAATTATTGGGATGTAGATCAATTGGCAGATCGTCGGCCTCTGACTCCGAAGGTTCCACGTTCGATCCGTGGCATCCCAGCCAAATAATTGGAGAGTAGTGTAACGGTTAGCACAACGGCCTTTGACTCCGTTAATGGTAGGTTCGATTCCTCCTTCTCCAGCCAAATAATAAGCGGTTAAGCACACGGGTTGTGTCGCAGGCCTTCCAAGCCTCGCTGAGTAGGGTTCGATTCCCTCTAGCCGCTCCAACTTTAAGGAAACGTTATGCACGTTTTTGAGTTTCGTAATAAAAGTACCGATAAACGAGTTATTGTTATTGGGGAAACATACCGAGCATACGAACAAACTGACGGTTCTGTTATCCTGAATGATGAAAAGCAAGGTTATAGCTTTTATCCCAAAGAAACTTACGAAGAATTTCGTACAAAGTTTCTTCTACCAGACTGGCTAGCAGTAGCCGAGCAACGAGAATCCGAAGATGGCTGATAACCTAAAATTAAGGGTCGACAAACAAAAGAAATACATTGAGGTTGAATTAGGCGAAGAACGCTTAAAGCTAACTTTCGAGTTTCTACAACAAATGGCAATGACAGTTATGACTGACAAGTCCCCTGTTATTGAAAAAGAAATCCCGTTGAAATAACGGGATCATCGCTCCTAAAGCATTGCTGGCGATGCAGTTGCCTTGTAAGCATCTGAACCGGGTTCGATTCCTGGTGGGAGCACCAAATTTAAAAATTCATTTGCTTTCTCTCTTATTTCTTGTTATAATATTTATATAAATTAATGAGAGGGAAACCAAATGAAACGTTATCTTTCTGTTGTGTTCCAAACTGGTGGTCAGCGTTATACCTATGAATTTCCATCCTCTTGGAAAATCAAAGAGGGTGATCAAGTAGTAGTGTTAACACCGCGTGAAGGGTATAAAGTAGTAACGGTTAAACAAGTATTCCCAAAAGATCATGAACCAGATAAAGGCATTCGCTATAAGATGATTCATGGTGTGGTTCGTCAAGTACCACGAGCGGAAGTCGAAATCAAAATAGATAAAGATGGTAAACTTAAATATACCTCTTGCTTAGACGAGTTGCTATAATGAGGATTACTTTCACAGAAAAGATCATGAGTAATGGTGTTATGATCATTACCGCATGGGATGGTAATCAGTGGTGTAGTGTTTCAGGTATTAAGCCTGAAGAACAAACACTAGAAAATATCTCAAAGATTAAGCGAAGAATGGCAGAACGTGCACGACTTCCAGGTGCACCTAGAAATGGCAAACGTTCTGCTGTAAAATGTTAATGCTTCGGTAGCTTAGCGATCTAAAGCACTCGGCTGATAACCGAGAGATCGGGGGTTTAAATCCCTCCCGGAGTACCAAATTTAGGAATTAAGACTATGCGTCCAGGAAAGTTTAAAAAAGCTAATTGGTCTAAAGAGTATAAAGAATACTTACTTAGTCTAGTAAAACATAATAGTTAGTTGGCAGAGTGGTTATGCACCTCCTTCATACGGAGCGACTACAGTGGTTCAAATCCACTACTAACTACCAAATTCTAACATCGGGGAGATCTAATGAAAGCATATCAAAACCTTAAATCTGGTGTAATTAACCTTGTTCATGAAAATCAGATTATTCAGCTATACTCCGACAACGGTGAACTTAAACAGAAAGTTCTAGTTGAAGATCTAGAAGGTATCACACCACAATTCGATCCTGAAGCCTTCCGTGAAGTTAAGGTGGAAGTCGCCCCTCAAATCGAAGGTGGTCAGCACCTAAACGTCAATGTGTTAAGCCGTGATCAGCTTTTGGATGCGCAGAAACATCCTGAAAAATATCCTCAATTGACTATCCGTGTCTCTGGCTATGCTGTTAGATTTAACGCACTGACTCGTGAACAACAGAACGACGTTATTAGTCGTACATTTACTCAGGCGATGTAATGGGGTTTGGATACGATTTCTCCCAGCTACGCAAGGTAGTCGAGCAAACTCCATTTATCTCCCAAGTTTTAGGAGAAACGTGTGGATCGAGCATTAAGACGCCATCACCGGCAACGTGTAAAGAACAACCGCAAGAAGTATTGGACAGTCTTTCCACATGAAGAAAGCCCTAAGCGGTTAGGTATTATCACTACTACTCCTTGCATCTGTTCTTGTTGGATGTGCGGGAACCCTCGCAAATATTATAAGAATAGTAAAGCAGGCATGAAGACCTCGGAGATCAGGAAAATGGAAGCAATGATTGCGGACATCACCTATACTGGTGGTATTTCAAATGATGAATTTGATGGCTTCGTAGGATTCGGAGAAGGAATTAGCTCTGGCTGTTTCGAAGATGAACGCCCCGATCTGTAATTAATAACAAACCCCAGCTATTGAACAAGTAGTCTGGGGTTTTTCTGTATACAGGTAAACAATTTATGTATAATAAAATTCATCCACATTAGGTTAATTTTAAAAAGACTTAATGGAGGTAATATGAGCCGTACTTATCGTAAACAATCTGGTGATCAGTGGTGGAAGTCTAAAGAACAATTCTCTCAAGAATATTCTTTCATCAAAGAAAATGGCTACTGGATTCGTGTTATTTATGCCAAATCTTGGGACGACATCAAAAAAGAAATGAAGGAAGCAACCATTCGTAATGAGAAAAAGGATGGTTATAACTGGAATTCCATTAGTAAGAATGTTAAGTGGCATTCTAATAAAATGGTTCGTCAAGGGAATCGTCAAGAACTCCACCGCGTGATGAAAGATCCAGAAAATTACGACTATAATCGCGACCATGACATGCGTAAGCGTGGATTATGGTGGTGCTATGACTAAATTCTGAAATAATTCATTTGCTAAACCTCTCTTTTCTTGCTATAATATATTTATAAATTGATGAGAGAGGTTTGAAATGAAAACTCGTCTAGACTGTGCCCTCCATGTTCTTGAACATGATGTTGCGGGAACCTGTATGTCTTACCACGAAGCAGATCGCTTAATTAAAGAACGTGTGGCAGATGTGTGCGGATTGAAGATTACTGCTGAGGAAGCTGATGATCTTTTAGGTCAAGCACTGGAGAAAACCGAAATGTTTCTCTGCGATTCTTGTTCTTGGTGGTGTGAAGCTCACGAATGTTCTTTCAACGATTATGATGTATGTCGTGATTGTAGCGGGGAGGATGAAGATGAATAAGTTTATTATTGCACTGATGATCTCCACTGTTAGTTTCGGTTCTCTGGCGTCTACCAAAGTTTCTATGAAAAATGGTACTGTTAAAGTCCAACAGAACGGCATTATTACCGAGTATGGTAAAGTTCGTGATGTTAAGGAACGTAATGGTAAAGTAGAGGTATACACTAACAAAAATTTCTCTACACCAGCAGTAACTATTCACCGTAATGGTAATATTACTACCCAGCGTTCGAACAATTCAAATTCCTTCACTTGCCGTTACGACTGTGATGTTGAGATAGAAGAATGAAACATAAACCACTACCGGATTATGATTATTTAGTCCAAAGATTCTCCTATAACGAAGAGACTGGAGAATTAATCTGGAAAGAGATTGAAGTTAAGGTATACCAACACAAATCTTGGAATACTAAGTATGCAGGCAAACCTGCCGGAACATGTAATAAAAGTTCAGGCTATCTCCAAGTCATACTAGACGGAGTACAATACTACTATTCTAGAATCGTATGGAAACTTATTACAGGTGAAGATCCTGGAGAGTTCGAGGTAGATCACATAGACCTAGATAAGTCTAACCATAAAAGAGATAACTTAAGACTCACTACCAGATCTCAGAATAATAAGAATAAAGCTCCTAAGTCTAATACTGGGGAAAGATATATAACTCTTACCAAATACAATACATATTTAGTACAGTGGAATAATCCAGATTTAGGAACAACAGAGTACTTAGGCACTTGTAAATCGCTTGAAGAAGCAAAAGCTCTTAGAGAAGCAAGAATAACAGAGAGAAGAACGTGAAAAGACTAAACATCAATAGTACAGTGCAGATTCCAGCAACTAAGGATGTTTTAACATTCCTACGTAGTGAGAATACCCAGTTTTGGCATGACTATATTCAGGAAAATAAAAATAATCCAGATGTAGTTGCTTTTGCCAAAAAACGTATTGGTGAATATAAAGATCCAGAGATTAAAGATGGGATGATTACCATGCAATTATGGATAGCTATGAAAACCTTTGGACCCACTATGAGTCTAGGATTTACTCCACTGTTTACTAATATTCTAGTTAATGAAAAGGATCTGAAATGATTATCTCTCCATTTGCTCTTTGGTTCGTCATTGGATCTGTGGTTGCTATTTACAGCTTGGTTGATGATCTATATATTTCTAAGAATAAGGATGTAATATTATACGTTATACATAAAACTCGACCGTTAGATCTGCCACCTCTTGATGATAAAACATTACTCAGATGTGCTAGATCTGTGATATTTATTGTGGATATTCTTCTAGGCCCAACATCTGTGTTTTTCTTTTATAGAAAAACTCGTAATATGAAAAAATTTAAAGCTGAAATGCAGAATACTTAAAGAACTCGCGTAGGACCGAGTTGCGTCACCTGCAACTGTTACGGATAAGGGAGTCGTGCCCCTTAGTGCGGTAAGTGGTGAGGTGGCTGCTAGCCCTAACTGGAGATAATATGACTATATTACTAATTCTTGTTACAACTTGGTTTTTAATCGGTGCTGGATACGCGATAGCTATTATTAGACATTTGGACGAACATTCTGCTGAATGGTTTGTTAAGTATCTACGTATTGATGGTCAAGAACATGAGTTTAAAGATGAAAGACAGGAAAAAGCAGTAAATAATATGACAGCCAAAGAATGCTTGTTCTATATGCGTATTGTAGGGTTCTTTGGACTATTAGTTGCTGGCCCAATTGGTTCTACCATTGCTCCGTATAAGGAAACAGTTGCTGACATCAAATTGTGGAGAAATGCAGGGGTACTGCACAAAGCTAGAAAAACTAATATTACATAAGATTGACACTAAGTCAGCTTACTAGCAAAAGCAAATAATGACAAAGCCCAGCCTGCACTTTTGCGACTGGGCTATTTTTATAATAAAATTTTAGTTGCTTAGATGCCCAAACTTTTGTATAATATGTTTATAGATTGAGGCAAGAGGATTAAATATGAGGATTATTTCTAAGTTCGCCGATGTGTATGATTTGCAGAACAGTTTGTTCGACCCAGATCGTGTGTGGGAACGTAAAACTGAGGAGTTACTGGTTAAAGTAACCGATGATGCAGAAAAGAACATTGTGCATACTCGCCAGGTATTTCGTGATGGTTCGCTATCTTTCCGGGGTGATTTCGAATATTTTGTAAACCCACTATTTGTTGCAGGTGAAGTTTACTGGTTACACGAGCTGTACTGCTGGCATCCAGCATCTAGCTTCAAAACGTTCAACCTTGACACTATGTTCGATAAAATGGAAGAGATGGGATTGCATGCTCGCTCTTACTTAATGGATAAGAGTCGCGGAGATGTTCGTGAAACAATGCGTGATTTGCTCGCTGAAGCAAAACCTAAAGCAGAACGTATCTTATCCGAACTGCGTGTACCGATTGCATATGTGAAAGGTATTAAGAAGAACGATAACGATGATGTTCGTAACTTCGTGATTCAGACTAACATTCGTTTCCATCAGTCAGGTATTCCGTGGCAGGAAATTGAAAGTAACTTATACCGTTTACACCAGATGATCGAGCAATATATCTGGGGCGTGTTAGGAACCGGTGAACCAAATACTATTACGATTTCCGATAAGGATCGCTTAGCTGCACATGGATTTGATACTGTTACTTCTTTTAGGAATATGAAAAGATGATCAGTAAGGAAGAGCTAAGAAGAATGTTCGATTACCAAGAAGATGGTAATCTTATCTGGAAACCCAGGGAAGGGGACGAGCATTTTAATAAGATATTCGCCGGAACAGTAGCAGGATCTAGACAAAGTACAGGGCATAGAGTAGTTGAACTATATAATGGTTCCATAGCTATAGGGGCACATAGGTTAATCTATGCATGGCATACTGGAGAATGGCCTGAAATAGTTGATCACAAGGACAAAGACTCAACTAATGATAGATTTGAGAATCTAAGGCCTGCTACAAGATCTGATAATGCTTGTAACCAAAAAGTAAGAAGCGATAACCATTTAGGCGTTAAAAATATCCATAGAAAAACAAATGGGACTTACCAAGTAAGAATTACCAAACATGGTAAGCAAGTTTCGAAAACACTTAAGAGTTTGGAAGAGGCTATAAAATGGCGGGATACCAAGCTCAAAGAACTCCACGGTGAGTTTGCGAGTACAGGCTAATGCGGAAATGGTTTATAGACTTAGTTTGGAATAACAAGATGTATATCCTGGGAGCAGGTCTAGCGATAGGCATCGGGTTCGGTGCTTATCACTTAGTAGATAAAGTGGAGACTTTAGCAGGAGATCTTGCGGTAGCTACTAAAAAGATCTCTTCTCTAGAAACTTCCCTTAATAAGGTGAAAGCTGAGAGCGAACTTCGGGAGACTCGAATGAACCAGTATTTCACAATGAATAATATTTCGCAAGCAGATCTGGACAAAAAGATTAAGCAGCTAGATAAAGCTCTTAGTCGTCAAGATATTATAGCTGCAAAGCCTGGATTGGTAACATTAATTGCTAAAAAGCAGAGTAAAGAGTTCGAGGAAAGATTAGCGTGTTTAACTGGAAACTTGGAATACTGCTCGCAGCCGCAATCACAATCACAGGCTGTGCAGAAGAAATAAAACCAGAGCCATCTCATGAGTTAAAGCAAGCTCATGTAGACTGGCCTAAAGGACTTCAACCTTGTAGCTTTGACTTTAAGTTTGAAAAGAAATTAGCTACAAATGGAGAAGATGGCGTAGTAGTTGTTGTACCATATAAAGATTGGAATGCAAAAGCAAAATGTGAGGAAGCAGTTTACTCTTACATTTCACGACTGACTGGTATGGTTTGCTTCTATCGCCAAGATTTACAAGAAAAACGTTGCTTAGTTTACTATCCACCAATTAACAATAGGAAAGATTAATGTCAGTATTAGTCGGTTTACATGGTGAAGCTGGTTCGGGAAAAGATACCGTTGCAAAATTAATTATCGATTGGTGTAATGACACGTATCCAACGTGTTTATCACGTCGTTATAGTTTTGCTAAGCCCGTTTATGAACTTGCATCCGTAATCCTCGGTGTAACTCCAGAGTTTCTAGGAGAGCGCAGAGGAAAAGAGATTGACCAATGGTTTACGGTCACACAATCTCAATTGGAGCGAGCCAGAGATGTGTGGTTTAAGTACGGTATAGATAAGTTTGAAGACTTCTCGTACGTTTGGCCTATTTTTGAGGAAAAATATCTTAATCCTCAACAACTTATCTCAGAGAATAAAGAAGACGGACTTTATAGTTTATTTATTTCTCCGAGAAAAATGTTACAGCTCGTAGGGACAGAGCTAGGAAGGCAGCTGGTGCATGAACGCATTTGGCTCATAATTCTGGAGCAATCCATCTCTAAAGACGACCCAGACGTCGCCGTAATAACAGATGTTAGATTCCCCAATGAAGGAGAGCTACTCAGAGAAACAAACCATTTAGATATGGATTCTTTGATAGTAAATGTAGTACCCGCTGAGCAGAAGTTTACTATTAAATCAGATCATCCATCTGAAAGTGGTATTCCTGCAAAATATATTACTCACGAATTAGTTAATAAATTCGATGGTATCAATAACCTTAAACTAGAAGTTTATAACTTCTGTGACTTAGAGCTAGAACCACTAGTTGGATAATCAAGGATCGCTATGACTAATAAAAAAGAAGAAAAGACTAACCTGTTTCACTCCATTCGCCAATCTAATGAGTATACCTTTTTCTTTGACGAAGAATTAGGCCCGCCGGATGAATACCGTGATTTATCAATGGTACTTATGCAGGCAAATGAGGACGACGAAATTAATCTGATGATTAATGGCCCGGGTGGTTATGTTGATACTGCTGCACAGTTATCTAACTTAATTGCTAATTGCCGTGGAACAGTTATAGGACATCTGGTTGGTCCTAGTGCTTCTGCTTACTGCACAATTTTCCTATCCTGTCATGGATGGGTAGTACATCCACATGCAACGCTAATGGGACACACGTTCTCTGGCGGATTCTGTGAGAAAGGTCAAGAAATCAAGAAAGCCTATGAATCTTACAACAAGTTCGTAGAAGATATGATGCTAGATGTCTACTATCCGTTCTTCTCAATAGATGAAATCGACGAGATGGTAAAAGACAACAAAAATATCTATCTAGATAGCAAGGAAATCCATAAGCGTATTGAAATCTTGGCAAAATATCGATCTGAGCAATATAATAAAGCCCAGTTACCTCAGTCCGAGGAGCACAATGAAGAGTAAGTAATTTTAAGCCAGGGTTTAACGACCCTGGCTTTTCTTTTATCTAAAATTCTTCTTGACAACGACAAAATTTTATGCTCCAGAAGTGATCTTTAAAAACACATTGTAATTTTCCTCCAAAATTAGTATAATGGTACTGGTTAGAGGAGGTTACAATTGGAAAAGTTCTTACAATTATTAACGGTACTGCTCCAAGAAGCGAAAGATCCAGCATCGCTTCTTAAACGTCTGCTAACTATCTTAGTTGCTGTCATTATTTTCTTATTTGTTAGTAATACTAGCGAGGTGATGTCATTCTTAAAGACTTTCTCCACGTCTGCGGTTCTACAGGATGTTCAAACTCAAAGGATAGATAACTTTCCTAATGTAGCTAGAGAAAAGAGCATGGTACTCTTTTCTCAAACGGGTGCGGATGCTGTTTTTGTCGTCAAGTATAAACCCGATGCCATTAATGATTATTCTAACATTATTGCATGGGAAAGCAATGCGCAATTAGATAGGGCTGACTTGGCCGATAAAGCGGTAAATAAAACGTCTGAGCTATATAGACGTCACTTGGAAGGCTTTAACTACGCATCGGATTTAAGTGTAAAAGTAAATAAATACATGGGGTTAAATATACCTGCGTTTAAGAACGTTACTTTTAATTACATATACACTTGTCCATATTTCAATCTAAATAATATCTATGCTGGATATATTGGTATTGCTTGGAAAGATAATCCTGTAGATGCAGCCGATTCTGAGAAATTTAACGAGTATTTAACAAAGCTCTGTTCCCCACAACAGAGATCTTTAGGTAGATCAATATGAGTTTTAAATTTGGTAAAAATAGCGAAAAACAATTAGCTACCGTTAAGCCAGAGCTACAAAGAGTAGCTCGTAGAGCTTTAGAATTATCTCCATATGATTTCACAATCGTACAGGGTATTCGTACAGTAGCACAAAGTGCCCAGAATATTGCTAATGGTACTTCATTTCTAAAAGATCCTAGTAAAAGCAAACATATTACTGGGGATGCTCTTGATTTTGCTCCATACATTAATGGTAAGATTGATTGGAATGATTTAGAAGCATTTTGGGCAGTTAAAAAGGCTTTTGAACAAGCGGGTAAAGAACTAGGCATTAAACTTCGCTTTGGTGCTGATTGGAATGCTTCGGGGGATTATCACGATGAAATAAAACGTGGTACCTATGATGGCGGTCATGTAGAACTAGTTTAATTAATAACTGAGGCGGGAATATTCCCGCCTTTTTAGGCAAAGGGGGCTTTAATAATTTTTGAAGATAGGAGAAAGCCATGTTTGCAGAACTATTCACTATGATGCTGCTAGGTATCTGGAAAATAAGTCTAGTAGTATTCGTTTTAATGATAGTCTTTACTATCATTGCATTAACTACCCGAAATAGCTTATTAATAAAGGTTATTCACGGACTAGAGTATATAATTATGGGTTCATTCGGCGTTTGTAAATGCAATTGCCATAGAGATACGAAATATTGTTGGTTATGGATGGAACTAGAGAATCCTATATCCATAGCTTTGGCTGTTTCATTCGGCATGATTCTTATGGCCCTTACTCTAGCATTAATACCTTTGATGTTAGCTGGGGGAGTTACAGCGTATTTCACCCTTTTCTCCCCGATACTTATGTACTCAATTTACCCAATAACTATGTATCTAGTTAGGAAAAGATTTATACATGCAGTAGATTAAGATAAAAAAGTAGTTGACTTTTAGCCCTAGTTATTATATAATATATACATAAATTAGTTAAGAGAGGTATATATTATGTCTGATCGTTTCTATACTCAAATGGCGGAACATTTTCGTATACCACATTACGAGCTAAACATTGCACTCCGTGATCATGACTCTCCTGAGTACAAAAAGCTCGAAAAGAAAGCGGAAAAATCTATTGATACAAAGGTAGGTGCATCTATGTCTAAGGGCAAAAAGTTAACTCGTCTTGATCTTAATAAAATTTTAACTGAACTTTTGGGTACTGATATTGAAGGTGCTAAATTACCGCTTCTTGTACTAGAGACTATGATTAAAAAGGTCAAAAATAAAGAATATAAGAAGGTAGAAGTCCCGGAAGGCAGATTAAAGGCTCCTTATCAGGAAGCATTAACCGAGTGTTTGGATGTAAATCTTGATCTGAGCACCGCAACCGTAAAAACTATGAAAAACTTCTTAGAGGCCATTAATAAATTGTGATTACTAGGGAAAGATTATTAGAGGTACTAGAGTATCATGAAGACGGTACTCTAACCTGGAAACCTAGACCGGAAGGTACAAGAGGTTGGAATACTAGTCTTAACAATATGCCTGCTGGGTCTATTAATGCTGATGGCTATCTAATGCTCTCTATTGATGGAGAACGAATGCTTGCGCATAGAGCAATCTTCTTTATGCACAAAGGCTATTTACCTGATATAGTAGATCATGATGATACCAATACGCTAAACAATCGTATTAGTAACTTAAGAGAAGCTACAAAAGCTCAAAATGCTTTTAATAGGAAATCGGCTAATAAAAATAACCTATTGGGATTAAAAAATATATCTCAAAGAGGGAAGTCTTTTAGAGTAAAAATCTCTAGGGCAGGAATCAATTATATGAAAACGTGCAGTTCTTTAGAAGAAGCAATTGCATGGAGAGATGAAAAACTAGAAGAACTCCACGGTGAGTTTGCCAGCAAAGGAAATAAAAATGTCTAAATTAGTCTATCTATTAAAAGGTTCCACTTGTAACCCGTGTAAACTTTTCGAACCTGTGTTTGATAAAGTAGTCAATGAATATAATTTGGAAGTCCATAAAGAGACTGATAATACAGAATTAATGCAGAAATTTGGTGTGCGCCAAGTTCCTGTAGTAGTTCTGGCAGATCGCTTACCTAATGGTCGAGTAGAAGCTAATCATATTTTGATTGGACGTCAGCTTCGTAAAGAAACTATGCACGAAGCTATTAAAAATTTCCTGGATGATAATCCAGAGGATTAATAAACCAAGCCTGATCTTAGCGGATCAGGCTTTTATTTTACTTGCTTTCAGCTAAAAATTTTGATATAATACTTATATAAATTGATTGGAGGATTAAATGTTAGCGGAACAAGCAAAACGTTTAGCTAGGATAAATAGAGCTGCTCTTCTCAAGAGCAGAAAGAAGCCGTATAGATATGTTAAAAGACGGATTCTAGCTTCTGTAGAGGCTGGGGGTTCTTTTATACAATTTAATCGTGATGAAATTAGTTATGAAGCTATAAAAGCCCTCTATAAAGATGGTTATACTCTAAAACTATCAAATAATTATGGTACAACTATTTTAAATGTTATTTGGGAATAATTATGAAAAAAGAATTTAATGTACATAAAACACTAGTAGTACCTGATGATGTTAACTTATTCTTTGTTGGTGATATTCATGGATGCAACGATTTGCTAGAAGATGCACTACAATTAGCTGGATATAACGGCAAGAAAGATTGCGTTGTATGCGTGGGGGATTTAATTGATCGAGGCACGCAGAACCTACAAGTTTTAGCTAAATTCCTGTATAATCCACGCTTTATCAGTGTCCGTGGTAATCATGACCAATTTATGATTATGGGAGATTGGGCTAACTGGATGTATAACGGTGGTATGTGGGCTATGAATGAACTAGATGCAGATACCATTAAAAATATTGCCGAAGACATGGCTGAAAAAATGCCAGTATTTCTGACTGTTTTGCATCGTGGTAAAAAGTATGGTGTTGTTCATGGTGGTGTACCTTTTACGTACAAAGAATGTGGTAATGAAGTAGAAACCCCAGTATGGGATAATCTTATTGCACAAGTAGAAGCAGCTAAGGAAGACCCACATGACCATCCTGGATACCATGTCGAGCCATACTTATGGGATCGAGATGTAATCCAAGAAATAGGTTTTCACTTAGCTAAAAATGGTGAAGAACACTCATATTTCCAGCGTTATGCAGGGTTTAAAGAGAAATACATGGTAGAAGTACCTCCAGTTAATGGAGTAGACTTTGTATTTCATGGGCATACCGGAGTACCTTACCCGATTTTATACCAGAACCGTGTTTATCTTGATACTGGCGGTGTTTTCAACGGGCAGTTGACGGTTGCGCAAGTTAATGATGAAACTGGGAAAATCACAACATTTACCACGCTTCGAGAAGATAGCTGTGGTGTACAGAGGATTCTTTAATGAATGATAGAATGAAAGAAGTACAAGAAGAATTACGAGCAATGCGTATTGATGCCCTTCGTTGGAGAGCATTAGTTAATGCTTTCGTCAAAGGAGATACCGGAGTAATATATTCTGGAATAGCAGTCAATTTTTGTTTTAATTCTCCTGCTGAAATAGAGATAGAAACAAGGCTTACTACCTACCTTAATGAGGTAGACCTTAAGGAAGGAGAGACTCCCGAGGAGTTTAAAACTAGAGTATTAACTACCTGGGTTGATAATTTAATACAAAAAAGGAGTGAGTGATGAAGGTTAAATTCTGGTCAGACTTGCACTTAGACCACCCTGGAGCACTACGTTTCCGTCCGTGGTTTAAGAACATGAAAGAGCACGATGAGTATATTCTAGATACTTTATCCAAGCATATTGGTAAACGAACAAAACTTATTTTGCTAGGAGATATTGCAGTAGGTCGTGAAGGTCTGGCCAAATTAAAGTCGGTTATCCACAATGTCCCTAATCAACTCATTATGGGTAATCATGATGCGGAGCGTCAAGGACTGAGTATTAGGGACTTAGCGGAAGTTTATGACGATATTCAAGCTCTAGGCAAACAGACTGGAGGTGGCAAAAAGTTTTGGCTATCTCACTGCCCTTTGCACCCTAATGAACTTCGTGGCAAACTAAATATTCACGGACATGTACATACTACTTCTTTACGTGATCCACGTTATATTAATGTCTCATTTGAAATGAGTAGAACTCCAATTCCACTAGAGGATATTGTGTCTGGTAAGTTTACTAGTTACGATAGAGTGGTTAATTGTACTACCGGCGAGGTATTACAAATAGGAGAAGACGTAGCTGCTGTATTGCGTGGCGATATAAATGTCTAAGTATATAGCTGAGGTTATTATTAAACGAATCATACAGGCGATAGCAATACTTATAATCATTTGTATTGCTATTGGCACAGGATTAGGCATTTTAATTGAAAGTTTTATTTGCTAAAATGCTTAAGTTTCTGTATAATTACTTTATAAATTGATGAGAAGGAATCAAAATGAACAAAGTTGATAAAGCTCTAGTTTTCGCAGCAGCAGATAAGTTTGAACAAGTTAAGGCAACTTTCCGAACCTTGTTCCAGTCTTACGTTCAAGATAAGTCTAATCCTATTTCTGAACGCTTAATGGTCTGGGAGTGTCATGCTTGCAATGCCCTGCTAATTGCTGATTACCGTAGTGATATAGATAAAGATCTTTGTGAAATCCTCCTCCCTGAGGAAGCAGAACGTTATCAGCTAATCTCTTTTCAAGATTTGGCAGAGCACATAATCCCTGATGATCTTTGGGACAAGTATTACGGAGACCCTGAAGATGAGGGGATGACTCCAGAAGCATGTATTGAGTTAATCTGTAAGGATCATCCTGAAATTGCAGAAAAATTTGAAAAAGTTTTTGCTTCTGAGTTCTCCGGCGTTGTTAACGATTGGTAAGTAATTAAAAAATTCAGTTGCTTTAAGCCTTAAAATTCTGTATAATAAGTTCATAAATTAATGAGAGAGGAAATTCTAATGGAAAACATGACTAAAAACGAAATGGCTAACGTTCTGGCAATTCTCCTCGACATGCAGGGTTTTGAGGGTCAGCTCATGAAGATGTCTATTCCGGCAATGAAAAAGATGTATGATTCTCTGAATAAGAATGCTACGGCATTCAACCTTGCAAAACAGGAAGCACGTTTTGCTAAAGAGCATCAAGCGACTGCCGAACGCCGTGCAGCATCTTTTGAACGTGAAGTTAAGCAACTGAAAGGTAAGAAATAATGGAGAATAAACTAGCATTAGTAGCAATAATGGTAGTTTTCCAAGCGATATTTTTGGGACTTATCCACAATAAAGTTTCTAAACTAGAAAACTCAGCAAAAGAACTGAGAGTAGAAATGTGTAAATTAGTCCCGGATAACGAAAAATGTAGAGGTATTTAATGTTGATTGAAATTCTCATTGGATTGCTAGTGCTTATGACACTAGCAGCGATTGGTGGGGTTATTGGTATTGTAAGCATGCGAAAAAATATAGAGAGTATGCTTATTACTAATGATGGACTACACCACCGTTTGCTAGAGCAAGAACAAGATATTGAACTAGCACAGAGACGCTCAGATATTCTAAAAGAAAAACTAAACAATATTGAAGCAATTGCTGGGAATACAAAACTACCTAATAAAGTAATGCGTGCTCAGATAATTACGGAGATTAAAAAATGATGATGTTTATTCTAGCGTTTTATCTAATTGTGGTTGGTGTACTGGTTACTAAGTATCACACATGGACACCAAAGAAGGTAGCTAAGGTAGCTTTATTTGTTATTCCAGTCCCTATTATTATCTTTTCTATGTTACTGGTGATGTTAATCGGTAAAATAACAAAAACCGATATTAAACGTATTGCTGATGAATTGCAACAGTCTTGTGATATGGTAGAGGATATTCTTAAAGATGAAGCTTAATTTTAATGAATTAAATACCTTACATGAGATATTACAGTTTGTGAATAATAATATTAGTATTCCAGATGATACACTAGAAGTTCTCATGTTAATCGAGAAAAAGGTAGGAATTGAAATTGAGGACTCTTGGAAACCACTTTCTGTATTAACACCTCTTAATATGAAAGTGATAGTTAAAAATATTGATACTGGTGAAGAGTGTGAAATGATTCGTAAAGAACTAGCTGATAGCTATTCACCAAAGTCTGTAGTAATGTACCATGATGATACCGCTAAGACTCTACAGACAGCTAATTACGTATGGCGTCTCCCATGATTGATTTAGTACCAATTACTGCGGGGCTAATAGCACTATTAGTGCTTGCAGTTTTTATTATTGTGGAGCAGGCCAAAGTAATAAGGAGACTTAAAAACAATGATAAAACGTCTTGTTTATCAGGCACCAAAGATTGTAACTGAGTATTTTGTACTACTGCCTCAGATTGTATTTCTAACAGCACTATTTAATATAATTTTTCAACATCTAGGAATAACGGAAAATATCTTCTACACTTCTGGGCTACTTCCTTTTATGTATGAAGGCATTATCATGGCAATTAACGGGGTTCGTAAATGACAGCACTACAACAACTACAGAATTACTGGTTTGATAACCAATTTAACGATCTCTTCATCCAGTTGTTTGTCGAAACGAACGGACGCTTCAACTACCGATTCTTTAATAAGTTTCACGAAACAAAATTCTCTCATACAGAAATTAATGCAGCAATCCAAGACCTAACTGGTTCTAAAGTAATCCAGTATCGTGAAGTAGACTTCACACCAGATTGTTTTGGGTTTGAATTGTTTAAGAAAGCGTATAAATTTGGTAAGTTTGAGGATGCTCGTCAATGGGTTCATGATTTCTGGTATAACACTGATATTGTTCCTAGTCGCGTGCTGATTCTTAACTGGATTGCTAAGCAACATCCACCTAAAACGCAATCATCCTTCTTACCTACTGACACAGGAAACCTCTACCATGACAGAAAAGAAAAATCCATTATTGGAGCAGATGAAGGAGTGGGAGAGTAATATTGAAACTGGTCTAATAGACGGTGAAGATATTGTCAACTCCATGCTAGAAGTAACAGTAGATAATATTAATCCTATTTTGGCTGGAGAAACCTCAGATCTTATAGGACTCTCTAGCACATTTGATTCTTTAGCTAAATTAGCTTTAGACGATGAAGAGATAACCAAAGAAGATCTCGCTACAGCTATGAATATGGCTATTAATGCTTACATCAGTAAACGTACTGATGAACTTGGTAAACAGATCAATAAGCGTGATGCTACGCTAGCTCTTATGGAAACGGCCACTATATTAAGAAGTGGTAAACAACTTCATTAATTCTAGAGGCCAGGACTTAACTGTTCTGGCCTTTTGTGTATATTATGAGAGAAAAAGTAAATGAATTATTAATCGAGGAAGCTAACAACTTCCCAATAAATAGATTCATCAAATCGGATGGATCTATTAATAGAACTAAGATTAAGCAGCTACATCCCGACTTCCAGCAAGAAGCACTAAACCTTATATTTATCAAGAAAGCAGTTGCAGCTCATGGGGCTTTCTTCGGGTATGAGCGTGTAAATTATAAAACAATGCAACAGCAGATTGAGATCTATTGTCCAGACCACGATGGTTATTACTGGCAAACTGCTAGATCTCATTTAGAAGGGCATGGTTGTCGACTGTGCGCACACAAGGTTGTGCAGCGTGTCACGGATTATGGAACTTATACCGTACCAGCATGTTATCATAAATTTGTAATTGACGATAATCATATAATTTGGTATAATAAGTTTTCAAAGTTAAGAATGGAGATAAATGGTGAGTAGCTACATTGTATGGTCAAATCCATTAGCAGCACTTAGTAATAAATTATTTAAAACAGAATGGGGTAAAAACGAAATAGACTTAGGTAGTCGCCCAATACCGAACAAGCATCCATTAGTCCCCGAGCTATATAGGGTAGTTATAAATGGCACAGAGTATTTGGTCGATAAATTTGACAAAAAACGTTTACTAGAGGGTATCTACGATAATTCTACATCGATAAATGAATTAGTAGAACATGCCCAAATATATGATAAAAGCTGGATGTTAATATGGAGATCATAGTAATTATTTTAGCAGTTATGTTATTTATTGTAACATTTGTATCATTTGCTATTATGCGCAGAGCTAGAGAACTAGCGGAAGATATAACAAAATTACGTGGTGAGTTGGCTGCTCTTAAATTACAGCGTGAGGCTTTAAAGTTGTTTGTGGTTCAGGGTAGCGTAGAACACACAACAGAAGACTTCATCACGTATCTCAAACGTTACATGGGAATTAAATAATGGAAACTCTTTTTCTTTTAATGCTCGTAGGTTCGTTAGTAGTTATATTAGCACTTCTACTGATCTGTAATATTCTTAATAATAAGAATTTAGGACTAAAGTGTGAGAACCAAATCCTTAACCGTGAACTTAAACAATATAATTTAGCAGCACATAAGCTGCTAGACAAACTGGAGAATAAGTAATGACTTTATATGCACAACAACCTGTTCAAGTAGTACCAGACCATGAGTTAAATACTTGGGATTATAGCTTCAAAGACTTAACTGCTACTGTACAGTTCAAATCTATGAAATTAACCTTTGCACACACTGATATTAAAGCATGTAAAGATTTTGAAGATAAATTAAAAGAAGCTCGTAAGATCTTTGGAAAAGCCCGCATCCCAGCAGATAATCTTATTAATACACTAATCGATGCTGGCTATAAACTCGTGAAGACTGAGGTGAACCGTCCTGATACTCCTATAACTGTTGGAGGTTACTGGGCTAAAAGTGGTATAGCATTTAATTCTAAAATAACGTCGGAAATGCACAATGTTCCATGCGGTGGCACTATAGAAAATAGTTCCTCATATCGAGTTGGTGAAGATTACGGCCCATCTGTACAGTTGAAACATACTCAAGAGGCTTTTGAATCTGACATGAAAAGCGTAGCACCTGCGGATACTAAAGGTTTTAGAAGTCCCATCTATGTTACTCACTTTAATAATCTTAGGCCTGGGAGTATAAATGATACTATCCTTGAAGCGTTGGGAGCTGCTCTTAATGAATATAAGAGAGGTAGTTAATGAAAGATTTGGCTGTAAAGTTTAAGAATATTCTAGCCCTCGCTAAGGGGGCTGATCATCGCTGTTTCTCTGATTTAACCACTGAAGAGAAACATGCAGTAATGTTTGTTTGCGAAATGTTCCCAGCTAGATGGGAGGGTGGTAAGATTAAGTATGATAACAAAGCAGCAAAAGCTGACCTTGCTTATTCTTACGTTGATATGAATAAACTCCTAAAGTCTTTAGACCCCACTGCTAAAGGTCACATGGGAAACTATATTCATGTTATCATTGATGAACCTCTCCCGGCTTATAGAGAAACATCAGCTAGAGAAGCATTAGAAGCATATCCAGAACAATTATACATTCCACCTAAGAAATGTAAGTTCGATCATCTTCCAGCATTAGCATTTGAAACTAGTATCACGTTTGAAGATATTTATAGAACGATTGGAGCTGTAGTAGCACGGATTGCAGTGGCACATCATCGTGGCATAGAACTTACTACAGCGGAAGATTATATTCTATACGCTATCCATGATGAAAAGGACTCCTTCAAACGTCTAATGGATGCTCTAGGATTAGGCAGTCTCACAGCGCTTGTGCTTAACCAGGCTCCTAGAACCAAGCGTTATGCAAAAGGATCTATTACTCTTGAAGAAACAGGGTCTACATCTTCATTCCTTGCTACATATATTTATTTAGCATCTAAAGGAATCTATCTAAAGGCTAGAAAGAATGTCACTATATAAAGTATATATTCTTGCAAACAGGGATCTGACAAAGATCCCTAAGAGAACAAAGATCGGTATTAGCATGAATCCACATAATAGGATTCAAACACTAAACTTAGATAAGATAGTCTATCGAGGTTTTGACGATTTATATGTGTATGGGATCTATGAAACCCATAATCCTAGAGATCTAGAAGCCGCTGCTCATATCTACTTTAAGAAATACCGCTGTAATTTAAAGGGATTCGAAGGATGTACAGAGTTCTTTGATATTCACCCACAACTTGCAGAACGATTCCTATTAAATACAGGAGCCAAGAAGATTTACGATCCCAATACCAATCTCGAAGGAGATGTATAAACATTAACAAAATCTTCTTGACAACTCATTGCGGCACATGTTATAATAATCTCATAGATTAAAAACAACTCTTGTTTTGAACTCTAGGGGCGATGATTATTACACTTAGTATTACGTCTATACGTTGCGACAGCACGAGTATAGATCTAATTACTAAGTCTTCCGTAATACTCACGCGCCCCACGAGTAAGCTCTCATGAAATGGGGGTATATTTACTTTTATTTACCTTATAATATTTAAAGGCAATATCTGTGTTCAAGATGATACACCGGTTGCCGCTCATCTGCTAGGATGGCACAACACTTTCCTAGAAACTCCAGAGTTCTCACGAAATACTCACGAGATATCACACTTCTAGTGGGCGGTTCTCCTAAGTTTCTAGGAACATATACTAGGCGGTTTAATACAGGGCGGTTTTAGGGGGGCGGTTATTTCTAGACAACATTTTTTGAAAACACATTTCCAGAAATTACTGTCGGATTTGCACATTGTGTTTTTAGAAATTTATGGTCGGATTTGCACAAACGCCTAAGTTTTTAGGAACTTATAATCTCCTGAAAATAGCAGCATTATTTCGGGCCGAAGGCCCATGATTGCCTGAGTTTTTAGAGCCACAGAAATTTTCACTTGTCAAGCTATTTTGCCCCATTTAGCCAGTAAAATTTTACTTTTTCTGCACTTATCTCAAATTTCCCCAAATTATCTCACCTCTTCCCCAAAATCCCCGCAAATCAGGTGCTCCGCACCAAACATGCGCCTCATCCTTCTAGTCTCCCCAAATTTCTCTCGTTCTCTCATCTTCTCTCCAAACCTATACAATCACACACCCTCTAATCGAAGTCATAAAAATCTTGTCGGATTCGCACATCTTAATCCTAGAAAAACCGTGTCGGATTTGCACATATCCCACAGGATTCGAACGCAGTTCGAGATTGCTGGAGTTTTTAGGAAAATTCATTGTCGGATTTGCACACTATAAAAATTTTTAGGGTCGGATTTGCACACTACCAAAAATTGTCGGATTCGCACATACACGCCAGCACGTAACCCGTGGAGCAAATGTCGGATTTGCACAAAAGCGCAGGGCAATTGCCCTGCTCGCCTGAATGCGAATGATAATAAGAATCATTATCATTTAAAAAGCGGAATGAGAATGGTAATAATTCGCATTTAGAAAGAGGAATGAGAACTATTCAGGAAGTGAAACTATTCTCATTTAAAAAGAGGAATGATTATTAGTTAGATAGTGGAATGCAAATGATAATGATTCGCATTTAAGAACGGAAGTGAGAAACACTATTATTTAAGTTATCCACAGACTTATCAACAGCACGATTTGACTTGACAAAATCCTAGCCATTTTGAGGCGTTATTAACAGACTTATCCACAGCTTATCCTACTGTATAAATATACAGTATTCCTACGTAGTGAATAATTCTAATATACCGCTAAAACGTCCTGAATCGCATTCTAACGCGTTTAATTTTGGTGGGGATACTAAAACAAAGGGGTATTTATCTGGAGGGGCGAAAAACGGGGATTAGCTCCCCGTCGATTATTAGAAAAGAGGGCAATTATCCCGCTTTGCCATTTCGCGCCACTCATCTTGATGTCTAGACTTGCGACGGCGTACTAAAAACCGTTTGTACCAGTGATTAAACCATCGTTTCATAAACCCTCCTCTGGTAGTCGATGCGTGATTTTTTCCTCCTCCCCGTAGGAATCGACCAAATGCTGGTAATAACCATCGTGATCATAAATCACTTTATCGTATTCGCCACGCTCGACCGCTTGTCGGTTTTCCGGCGTATCGGGCACGTAGAAAACATCAACCATTGTGGTAGTTTTGGTTACAACAATTACATTGCTCATAGTAACACCCCGTTATTAAAAATCACCATATATTCCCGGCCAAATTTTACTAGTAACATAAGTTACTATCCCGGCAACAATTACGCTATAAACTACTAATAAGGTAAACATTAAACCAGACATAATAACTCCTAGTAAATATATTTTTGCCAATAGTGGCGAACGTTATCGCCACCAGCGGAATCATTAGCTGCCTCAGCATTGCCAACGAAAATAAATAATCTCATTGCGCCGCCTTTCGAAAAGCTGTTTCAATGCTTTCCGCAGTTGATTGAATATACGCGTCTTTCATTACTAGGCGCTCAGTGCATACCTTGCGGAAGATATTAATAAAATCCTCCTCATTTTCTGCAATCAATGCTTCCCCCATGACCTGAACGTCACAAGATGCAAAGGTCAAAAATTGAAACGCTAGTTCACGGGCAACGACCGCATTAATCTTATAATGCGCCTTTCCCTCGTAAATATTAATAACGCCCTTGTAAGCTGGGGAAAGCTGGTTTAAATAGTTTGCTAATAATGCCGGACGGCAATTAGTAACAAAGCGATTGCCCTCATAAATTATCATTTGCATAGCTCCCAAATAGTTCCGCCTATAATCATTAGCTGACTAATGATTATCAGAATAAAACCGATTGAAGGCAGGACGCCCCAATATTGGAACGCCCTTTTAATTTGTTGAATCATTTGTTAGCCTCCCAATCAGATAGCCAGATAAAAGCATAAAGATCCCCAGTAAAAGGGGATCATTTTTAAATAAGGTGGCGGTAAAACCGCCAACCATTGCAAGGATAATAATAACGCTTTTCATAGTACCCCACGAAAGGCCGCGTAAAAGGTGGCAAAATGTTTAACCGTTTCAGCGATCACGTTGCCGCGCTTATCAAATTTCTTTTCTGTAACACGGAAGGCGTTTTTATTCCGCGCTACATATTCGATTTTACAATCAGGACGCTCAAACGTGTTTACATCCACCAGCTTAAAGCCTTTCGAACGTGCAAGGGAAACGTTGCGAATCATTTTTTATTCTCCTTTACTAGTCATGCAGCCCAGCAGATAAGAAAATGCAGCGATACCCGCGCCAATAATAACCGCGTGAACACCGAAAGCTATTGCAAAAAGGGATAAAATAGCGCCCAAGATACCTGCTAGAATAGCTCGAAAAATAACCATTTTCATTCTCCTAGTTAGTGGGGCGAAAGTAACGCCCCGTTATTAATTACATTAAAACAATTTTAGCGGCTTGTTTTTTAGTACAGTGTTCCGCTTTCAGGGTATCCAGCAAAAAGCCCGCCGTTTGCTGATCGATTTTATCGGCATTATATAGTTCCTGAATGGTGTTATAGGTTTTAGCAATGCCGAACTCCTGCACCATTTCATGAATGATGACGCGATTAGATACCCAACCTTGCGCGGTGAACAGATGACTAGCAGAAGAATAAGCAACCATTTTAAGCCTCCAAATTTTTGGGAAAATTTTCAACCGTCCTCAAACGGTGTAAAGGCATTATAACAAAAAGGCCGCCATAAAAGGCGGCCTTTACAAAACTTTACATTAGATTATTTATTACTCATTTTCGGTGTTAGTGGTAAAAGTAGAAATATCGATACCTTTTACCATTTCATCAATCATCTCAGCGATGTTAAAACTTTGCACCATTTCCAACATTGCCGCTTCCATAGCTGCACCCGCTACCGCTTTCGCTTTCTGGTTGCTTGGGGCGTACTGGTCAACCGCTACACTCAGCAGGTTGGCAATCACTACTCGACCGATAGGCGTATCAATATAACCCTTAATCATGAATGGCGCTTTTTTAGCCGCTACTTTCGTAATTTGAGTCAGTGCAATTTTACCCGCTTCCAGTTTTGCAGCGTTTACAACAGCGGATTTATTAGCGGCAACAATATTAGCGATCTTGGTCATAGTATTTTTTCCTTTGTTTTCAGTAGTTTGAGTATTAACGCTTTGAGTGTTAGAATTTACAACATGGTTTTCTGTATTGTCAACTGGTTTTAGCGTAAATCCAGCATTTGCAACATTTGATTCATTCCCATACTCTAAATAATCGCTAGGGATCAACATGTTACCCGTTGACTTTTCAAAACACAAAACACCAGTTGTTTCTATTGCGTAACTATCCGCACCTTTATAGTTTGATGATAGTTCACGCCAGATACTATTTAGTAACGATTCGACACTATCAAGCCTGATATTATTTATTTTTGTTGCTATTACCTGCTCTTTTTCTTGCACGTTATATAATCGCGCAATGTAACCATTATTCGGCTCACTGTAACCAACAATGATAAAATCAATATCAGTTCCCCGACTGTTACGGAAAACGTGATAATCACGGTTGAAAATTACTAGTACCCTTGTCTGGTCTAGTAGTAATATGAAATCATTGACTGAATAATGAGTATCATTACTGTCTAAAATTTCATCATGAATCTTTTCAACCATGCTAGCGGTATGTTGTACACTTGCCGCGCTACTACCATCTAGCAGGTTGCGCAAACTACCCTTTACAATAGTTGCGTTTGCTGGTACTGCAATTCTAGTAAAAGACATTCTCTTGTCTCCCTCGTTAATCGGTGAGTGAATGATAAAGGTAATTTTCTAGCATAGGCAAATATTATTTTACCTTTTTATTTTCCTTGCCTAACTCCTAGTTTTATGCTAACCGCGCAGCGGTGTAATAAAGAGCAAAACACGGCGGAGCCACCAGGGCGACGGGTGAAGGCTTTACTTTAATATTACCTTGCAGCTTTTAGCTCGTTAGAAAGCGTTTTAGGCCGCTTAAAATTGATTGCAGTTGTTAACACTACCTTTCTACCCTGTATATTTATACAGTAGGATAACCTGTGGATAAGTCTGTGTAAAAGTCCTTATATCGCCGCCTATCGTGTCAATCAAATTTACAAAATGTATAAACCTGTGGATAACTTAAATGATAGTGTTTCTCACTAACTAATTTATGTAGTTATTATATCGTGAAATATAGTTAGTTGGCTAATAGGATTTTAAAGTGATTATGAGTCCGCTAATTAAACCTGAAAAACTCATTAGCTAGTCTGCTAATCATTTTGATATAATATAATAGAGATTAAATTAATAACATAAGGAAACAATTAGATGCCTAAATATAAACATATAGATTATGACCTTTTTAATAGTTACTTTTATTATGATGAAACATCGTTATCATTTTTACGCTGGCGAGAAGATCATGCCATCGCTGGTGGTTTAAATGGTAATTATTGGCAAGTTGAATTATTAGATAAAGGACAATTCAAAGTACATAGAATTATTTTTTGTATAATGAATGGCGGTATAGATAGCGGGCTAATGATTGATCATATTGATCGTAACCCCCGTAATAATAACATTTGGAATCTTCGCGCGGTTGATAGTTCCCAGAATAACTATAACAAGACTCCTAGTGAGTATGAAAACTGTAAGCGTGCTAATGGTATTCCTAGAAACATTTACGTTAATAAAATTCGCCCCCGTGATATTTACGGGCGTGACTATTTGACTGCTCAGATTAAGAATCCTATTACTAATAAACGTGTTAGTAAGTCTGGTTATGATTTACAAGAGTTATTATTATGGCTTGAAGCTAAAAAAGCTGAATTTGGAATTGTCAATTAATTTATTTTATAAATTAACTTGTTTAGTCTTGATTTTAAAAAGTCAATACCTTTTCCAACTATTTTTCAATTTTGCGGTTGTTAAATATTTGTTAAGTCAAAAATAAGCGGCCTAAAACGCCCTAGAACGCGATGAAAGTTTTAGCCATGCCATTGCATTGCCTTCCCTCGTTTATCGCTACCACGAGCTTTTTAGATTTTGTCAAGTAGGGCAAAGCAAATATAAATGAAAAAATTACTTGCCTATCTGCTATGTTTTGTGGTATTCGCGCGCCCGTTTCTTTTAATTTTAGTGCGCCGCGCCCAGGTCGCCGCAGGCCGTCCGATGAATTTTGTCTTTACATTTCTTTACAAAAATAAGGTTGCGTCATTTTCGGGAATACCCTATTATTTATCACGTAGGGCGGCAATGACGAACTACACGGCGGGAAGTTTACCGCCACGCTCTTTAAAAATTGGGTACATCTTAAAGCCTATCGGCGGTAAACTTATACATTATAAGGAATCGACGATATGAAACAAACGCTTTTGATAACTGGTAAACCTAGCAAGGCACTGGATACCAGAACAAAAAATTTGTTGACAGTAGCGCAAAGATCGGTAAAATACAGATTCATGCAGTACAAGAAAGGCCGCCAGCAAGGTTTAGAAATGGTCTGGCGAAATATTATGATTGACCTGAAAGAAAATCATAAAAAATCTCAAAAAACTGTTTGACAACCTAGCCGATAGGTTTTAAGATGTACCCAGTTCGATGAGAGCGATAACTTGATACAATTTGACGGTCGGCACTTACCATAATGTGTCCCGCCCCCTAACTGGGATATAGCGGCCCGCGTGGAGTTCTTTAAATTGATTATAGTGGTGAGCGGATTGTTGCTTATTACCTGCTACTTTCTAGCAGGTAATGCGGAACAATCCCCAAATAACTAGGAGTTTATATTATGAAAAACGTTATTACCGCGCCTAAAATTGGTCAATCCGTTTTCATTCCTTTTGTTACTAAAACGGATGAATTAACCGGAAAAGCCGAACGTATTAAAGGTGCGGCGCTTATGCCGTTCGATACAATCGATGCGGTATACGCTGAAAATGAACGCAGTAACAACGGCAAGCCCGTTTTTAGCGTTCGCGTTAAATCCGGCGACGTTGTAAAGGTTGTTCAACGCAACGAAAAATGGGAAGCTGTTTTATAATTTAGTGTTAACTTTATATCCCCCTGAAATATGGGGGATATAACGATTAACATTAAGGTTAATCATTAAATCCCTTAAATTAAACAAATAGGAGTTTTTACCATGACTAACGTTAAAACCGCAAAATTTGCTTGGAATGAAGAAAACACTCAGAAAGCTGTTTCTATGTACCAGCAATTAATCAACGAAAACGGTTTAGATTTCGCAAATAGCGACGGTTTAAAAGAAATTGCAAAAGCTGTAGGTGCGGCTTCTCCCGTATCCGTTCGCTCAAAATTGACCAGCGCGAAAGCATATCAGAAAAGCGATAAGCCGCGCAAAGTTGGCGGCGGCAGTTCTGTACGCAAGGCGCATTATGTGCGTGTTATCGCTAAACATGCCATCGATTCCGGCATTATCAAAGACGCCGATGATCTGGCAAGCCTTGAAAGTGCTAAACTTGAAACGCTGGACGCCGTGGCGCAACTGTTAGGCGTTGCCGATGAAGTGAAACAAGCCGCAGGAGAATAATTATATACATTGCCCTTCCTAGTGGGAGGGCAATAATATAACTGTTTAGCGATAGTTATTTTCTTCCCTTAAATCAGGAGTTTTAAAATGATTTTCTTTCCTACTGAATCTTTAATTTTGGGCTTGTTTATTATGGCAGCCTCATTATTATTCGCTTATTTTCAAAATGATTTAGATTCGTATTATTTTAAACGTAAATCTAAGTTGGCAAAGCGTTTAGGTCTGATTTGTTTTATTGCCGCCGTTGCTTGTGGTGTTAGTTCTAGTCTTATGCCTTTAAATTAATGTTGCAAATTATAACGCTGTAAACAAACGGCGTTATATTTGGCAATATTGCCGTTATTAATCTAATCCCTTTAATGGAGTTTACTACTATGATTATTTCCGCAGAAAAACAAACCGTTATCCTGAAAATGGCCGCTGACTTTAATTTCTATGGTAAACGTCTGCGCGCTACTAAACTGGAGGTCTGCGACGATATATCAAAAGCGGTCTACGATACAACAAAACATTCAACCGCTATCTGCGACTGGCTGGAAGCAAATAAACCAGTTAAACCGAAAGCGGCGAAAGTAGCAAAAGCCATTAAAAACGATGAGCGCCCCGAAGCGGCTGGAATCGTTTCTAGTACGGTGGAGCAATGGGAAGTAAAACAAGGTAAACGCTTTATTATTACCTCGATTCAGAATAATACTTTCCCGCATAAAAACTTTTTAGCCTCGCTCGAACAATATGCCCAATATATCGGTGCTGATTTGCTTGTTTCTAAGTATATTTATAATAAAAACGGCTTCCAAAATGGTGAGGGTGCGGATGGAATCAAATATGATTCCGCTTTTGATAAATATATTTGCAGCAAAAACGTGTTTTTAAATAACCGCCGTTTTGCTTTCATGGCTGAAATTAATGTTTTGCCAACCGCTGACTATCCGCTTTCTGGATTCGCTGAAACTGCAACCGCGCTTAATCTTGAAGGTCTGGCAATTGGTCACGCTAAAATCACCGCCGAAAGCGTGCCAGCTTTAAAAGGTGAAGTAGTGCGCCGTATGTATTCAACTGGCACGGCAACGCTTAAAAACTACATTCAGCAGAAAGCAGGGCAAAAAGCGGAAGCGCTGCATAATTACGGCGCGCTTATTGTCGAGTTCGACGAAGACGGTGAGTTTTTTGTGCGCCAGCTTGAAACAATGGACGAAAGCGGCATGTTTTACGATTTGAATATTTGCGCGACCCCCGCCGGATGTTTTGAAACGTCGGGGCATGTTTTAGGCTTGCAGTATGGCGACGTGCACGCTGAAAAATTAGATGATGAATGCGCCGCAGCGTCATGGGCTGGCGAAAACAGCTTGCTTGATATTCTCAAGCCTAAATATCAGTTTGTGCATGACGTGCATGATTTTACATCGCGCAATCATCATAACCGTGCGTCAGGTGTATTCCTAGCGAAACAGTATGCAGCCGGACGTGATAAAGTTCTGGATGATCTTATCGATACGGGGCGCGTGCTGGAATCGATGGAACGTGATTTTGCTCAAACAATCATTGTTGAATCGAATCACGATCTGGCGTTATCCCGCTGGTTGGATGATCGTAATGCTAACATCAAAGACGATCCAGCAAACGCGGAACTATATCACCGCCTGAATGCCGCGATTTATGGAGCTATTGCAGAAAAAGACGATACTTTCAACGTGCTAGATTATGCGCTGCGTGACGTCGCAGGCTGCGAGTTTAACGCGATTTTCCTAACGACTGATCAATCTTTCAAAATTGCAGGCATCGAGTGTGGCGTACACGGTCACAACGGCATTAACGGGAGCCGTGGCAATCCGAAACAGTTTAAGAAATTGGGCAAATTAAACACGGGGCATACGCATACGGCAAGCATTTACGGCGGCGTATATACGGCGGGCGTTGCTGGTAGTCTGGATATGGGCTACAACGTTGGCGCGTCAAGCTGGACGCAAACGCATTTAATTACCTATGCAAACGGGCAGCGCACTTTGATTGACTTTAAAAACGGCAAATTTTTCGCATAATTAAATTTATAAGCGAGGTATATACCTCGCTTATATCCCTTATCAAACTAACTGGAGTTTTATAAATATGAAAAAGCAAAATATCCCATTCGACCGCGCTCAGTCCTCAATTGTTCTGGTTTATTCTAATGGCGAACGTTACCACGTCGAGGCGGGGCACGTTGTTGATGATTTAATCGAGTTTAACGAGGCGCTACAGATCACGACTTTCGCCTATACGCAAGGCCGCGCAAGTAGTCACATCAAGGCGAAAGGCGTTTATGTTGACACGGTGAAACAAGAAACGATTATCATCGACGCCGTAAAATCCGGTCTAGCCTTTGCAGTTGTCGCGCCTTGCCTCGCTTGCCTTGATGATCAATTGATTAGTGCAAAGGTCTACACATGTGCGGGGATTCGTTCCAGCGTATCCGGTGAGGATGTTAGTTTTATCGCTGATGCGTTGGCTTATGGTCTTTAATAGTTGATTTATTATTGCCCGCTGATAAATAGTGGGCAATGCTGGATAAACTAAATCCCTTTAATGGAGAACGTAACAAAATGAATAAAGTCAGCATGAATATTACCCGCTCTTTCCCGCATATTTCCCGCGTTATGATTTGGGATTTAGACGGCACTATCATTAACTCTTTCCATCGTGTAGCGCCTTGTTTTGATAGCGAGGGCAATTTAGATTTAAATAAGTATAAAAATGAAGCCTGCAAACATCATTTAATAATGCAGGATTCATTATTGCCATTAGTTGAATATATGCGCCAGTGTATGAATGACGCTAACACGTTAAACATTATTTGCACCGCTCGACTAATGAGCAAATCAGATTATTATTTCTTGCGTAAACAAGGATTGCGAGGGCGTGGAAATAGTAATATCCGCGTGTTTTCCCGCGATACCCTGCACAAATACTTTAAAGCTGATAAGGTTAGCGAAATATACCACAGCAAGGACGCAGTATATAAAAGCCATTATTTTGAATTATTTAAACAATTATATCCGAACGCTGATTTTACAATGATTGATGATCATAAAGGCGTGTTAGCGGCGGCGGCATCATACGGATTTAAAACGCTGGATGCACAAGCCGTTAATGATATTCTATCAATCGGTGTTACATTGATTGGTGAAACCTTTATTGATGAATCGCTCGATGATGATAATGATTATCAATTCCTAGCCGACCGCCTGCAATTATGTTGGGAAGGTATGACCGAGGAAGAACGCGCAGAATATAGTTGCAGTCCTCAACAGTACATCGAGAAATTAAAAGTTGCGTAATAATTAAAGTTGAAATAGTTTCATCCTGCAATTAAAATGGTTGCAGGATGAAACAGTTAGCAGGGTAATAGTAACGGGGGTGGCGGTTAGCAGACTAAGTATTTTTGCCGGAGGCAGTGAGCACACCCTCATGTGTAATCTTATGAAATTTGGCAAAAAGGTTAATTAGCGCATAGAAGGGTCATCAAACCTGTGTTCTGGTCTAAACTCACGGAATCTCTTCCGCGACGCCCGAGATCCATCCGACCACTCCCGCTCAAACTCCGCACGTTTCTCGTCAAACCTCCGCTCTCTTTCCGCAATCTCCCGCGATACTTCCGCAATATATTTACGATGCTTATTGATTGCCGCAGTCGTCCCGAAAACTCCCGCGAGTATCCCAATAATAAAAGCAATTATAATACTAAACATCTAATTCCCTCTCAATTTGCAGAATACGGGTGCTGTCACAACGTTGCAGTTTTACTGATTTTTCTATAGCTAGTTGTTGCTGCTCTACCTGGGCCTCTAGAGTTTTTAGGCGAACATACGCGGTATAAGAAACAATGAAAATTGCCCGGACTAATATTACTATTAGTGTAGCTGCCAATTCCATCATTTACGTTTCTCCGTTAATAAAGTTTCAATTCTAGCTAAGTGATTATCTAAAATACATTGCCCAATAATCACAATCCCTAGTAGTGCAATAATTACCCATTCCATTATTTACGCTCCTCTAATAAAATTTCAATCCTAGATAATCTGTTACTCAACTGCATTAATTTAGCTTCTACTTGTGTTATAGAGGTATCTATTACACGTAAGCCTACAAAGAGAAGTATCAGTAAGATGAATATGCCAATAATTACCCATTCCATTAAATCCACCCCGCCATAGCTGCTAGCCAAAAACCTACGAAAATAAAGAATAAGATAGTTCCGAACCCAAAACTATTTATCCAGCTATCATACACCTCTCCACGTCTGCTCTTTCTTTTGTTTGACATATCTTTCATGCTCCTATAAGTGTGGTATTTAAAATATTCTATAATTTGTGCACAACTAACCATGCTTATAGACCCCTAGAAGGACTTCTACTTTTCCTACCTAGTGGTTTCTGCCAGTACACCATCCAAGAAATAAAAAATTTAGTTTACTTGGATGTCTTTTTGTTTTATACTAATTACAAGTAATTAGATTGTTCTAGTTTAAATTTACAGTCACCATATTTAAGGTCAAACTGACTGAGATCCCACCATCCAAACTTAGTACGGAGCTGTACTACTGGAAAGCGATCTCCCTTAATACGAACTTTTTGAACCTTGAGACCGTAGTGTTCTTCTCCCGCACCCCCAAAAGATTTTACAAATCCCGTACAAAATGGTTTAGGAGCAGGTGCACAACCAGACAACATAACTGCGGCAACTAGTGCAATCACAAACTTTTTCATATTTATCTCTCCATTTCTAATTTATGAATCTATTATAGCAAAATAGAGAGATAAAAGCAAATACATTTTTATAATAGGAGATTATATGGGTTTTTTCGCTGGAAAATATAGTGATGGTAAAACTGTACTATCACTAAACAAAGTGAATGGTGGGGATATTAATGCCCACAAAACTCCTAATGCCAATACTATATTTCACTCTGATATGCCATTTGTTCTAGTTGAGAGTACCTATGAGAGTGCGTTAAGTAATGCTGGTAATGGGTTCTTTGTATGCCAAATGCCTTCTGTAATAGCTAATTTAAAGAGTAATGACCCTGGTAGGGTTATACTAACCGCTGTTGAGATAAATGGTACTCATCGTGGTTTTTTGAACGGTACTCAATCCCAGGTTGGACAATTTCTTGCATTTTTTGAAGATCCTCCTATTGGCAGAGCTGGTGCTGAACTAGGCCTTACATCAGCTTTTGCATCTGGTAATAGTTTGGCACATGGTACTTATACTTATAACTCCAGTCTAGGCCATGAAGAGTCAATAGCTAGACAAGGTACTGGGGGTACTATATCACAGGCTTCTGGATTTAACTTATACAGACCTGGAGGAGCATATGCCGGTGAAGCTATAGGCAGAGCATGGACTTTAGCAGGATTTCCAGCCGGAGCATCTAAAGTATCGATAAATAGTGGTAATGTTGACTTCTGGCATCCTAATTGGCAAGCTCCTATAGGGGCAGGAAAAAGAGGTCATAATTGGTTTTATGTTTGCAATTCAAATATACGTGGATATGCAGGTAAAAAAGGTACTACGCCAAGTAATGTTAGTGTACTATATAATTCTTCAACCTATCCAGATAAGGTTTATGTATGTAGAGGCTCAACGTCTAACTTAGCATCACAAGCAGCAAAGAAGCAGTATGTGCAAGATAGTTATAATATTACTCCAACCAAAGTTATCTGGTATGTGCTGAACCTTAGATACTCTAATGGTGGTATGAGCGTTGCTAGTAACCCCTTTACTGGATCCGATATTCTTATAAGCCCCTCTAACTTTACTATAAAAGGTGTTAGTCTTCCAAACACTAGTTACAAATTCATTAATCAGAATGCCTTTGGTAACTTATCATCTAGACCTGATATGGAGTACATTGGAAATAACGTTGCTTATACCGGAGTATTTGGAGATACTACAGCAAGATGCGAAATTGTAGGTTCTAATAAAGGCTCTTTATGGTCACCTGTAAGTTATGGAGGTTCTAAGTCTCAGATAAGTATTTACAAATTCTCTGCTGGTAAACAATGGTATGTTAATTCCAATAATAATACTATAGGTAATGAGCATGGGGTTGTTTGGGGACCTTCTTCAGTACCTTTACGATTACTGCCAAATAACGTAGCTAGTACTTATATAGGTGATGACATAAACCCTTCTTACCCCGGTACAGGGAATAAGTATGTAGCCTTATCTACAGTAGGTCTTGGATTACCTAATGCAAACTCTACAGTAATCCTAACTACTGAGGTAGTTGCCGGAAATCTTAATACAGCAGGAGGTCCTATACGAACATATGGTGGCACTGCGTGGCAGGTGCAAGGTAGAAGACAACAAAGTTATACAGGTGGTGATGGGGTATTCCATCAAATATTAACTTTACCGCCTAATCAGTTAGTGCCTTTCCATACTACAGCTTCTTATAGTTATACACAGCAGTGGGCTAGTCGACCTGATGATTTAACATTTACTAGAAGTGGATTTATTTATACTATTAAAAATTTGGGTAACGGTAACGCTGAGTTAGGTGTAGTTATACATGCAAATGAATCCGCTGCAGTTTTCTTACCGAGACTACGAGTAACAGTTCAACGCCTTACCTAAAGGAGGAAATATGGCAAATGATGTATTAGTACCCGATCTTATGTCCCCTGAAGGGATGGATGTGATTGAAGCTTATTTACAGTGCGGCAGTGATGTGCCTTCTGCCGCACGTAGCCTTGGAATGTCCGAAATTGCTTTCCGAGATATTATGAATCGTAGTGAAGTTAAGAACTACTTAAACGATATTTTTATGGAGAGTGGATTCCGTAATAGGGATCGTTTGTTCGGTGTTCTAGATGAAGTTATTAAACGTAAACTAGAGGAGCTAGAAGAAACTGGCATGGGTTCTGACCAGGATATTATGGATATTCTCTGGAAGGCGCACAAAATGAAGATGGAAGAAATGAAAATGATGGTAGAGTTAGAAAAAGCTAAAGCTGCTGTTCGTGCTCCTGCTAATCAGACCAATATCCAGAATAACATTATTGCTGGAGCTGGGGATCAAAACTACATGGACTTAATTACTTCCCTAGCTACTGGAGGTAAGAAGTAATGGAAGTATCAAGACCCTACGTTAACACAGTAGACGTTATTGATTTCGGAATAGACAAACGTTTCTTTCGTCTACCTGTTTCAGGAATACTAGCACAAGAGGGTATTACACCTAATGGTCCCCAAATAGCGATTATCAATGCGCTAGAAGATCCTAGACATCGTTTTGTAACGGCGTGTGTATCACGCCGTGTGGGCAAGTCTTTTATAGCGTATACACTTGGGTTCCTAAAATTACTGGAACCTAATGTGAAGGTGCTAGTAGTTGCCCCTAACTATTCACTGGCTAATATCGGATGGTCTCAGATTCGTGGTCTTATTAAAAAGTATGGCTTACAAACCGAACGTGAGAACGCTAAAGATAAAGAAATAGAGTTAGCTAATGGTTCTCTATTTAAACTAGCTTCCGCGGCTCAGGCTGACTCCGCGGTTGGACGTTCATATGACTTTATCATCTTTGATGAGGCGGCAATTTCCGACGTGGGTGGTGATGCTTTCAGGGTTCAGCTGCGTCCTACTCTAGATAAACCTAATTCTAAGGCTCTATTTATTTCCACCCCTCGTGGAGGTAACTGGTTTAAAGAGTTTTACGCCTACGGATTTGATGATACGTTGCCTAACTGGGTATCTATTCATGGTACATATCGTGATAACCCTCGTGCTGACCTGAATGATATTGAGGAAGCACGTCGTACAGTTAGTAAAAACTACTTCCGCCAAGAATACGAGGCTGATTTCTCTGTATTCGAAGGCCAGATCTTTGATACCTTTAATGCTATAGATCATGTTAAAGACCTCAAAGGTATGCGTCACTTCTTTAAAGATGATGAAGCCTTCGAAACGTTGCTCGGTATTGACGTTGGTTATCGTGATCCTACAGCAGTTCTTACTATTAAATATCATTACGATACGGATACCTACTATGTGTTAGAAGAATACCAGCAGGCGGAGAAAACTACAGCTCAGCATGCTGCGTATATTCAGCACTGTATAGATCGTTATAACGTTGATCGTATCTTTGTTGACTCTGCAGCAGCTCAGTTCCGACAGGATTTAGCATATGAGCATGAAATTGCATCTGCTCCAGCTAAAAAGTCTGTCCTAGACGGTTTGGCATGTTTGCAAGCTTTATTCCAGCAAGGAAAAATCATTGTAGATGCTTCATGTTCCTCCTTAATCCATGCATTGCAGAACTATAAGTGGGACTTCCAAGAAGGTGAAGAGAAATTATCACGTGAAAAACCACGTCATGATGCTAACTCTCACCTTTGTGATGCGCTCCGCTATGGAATTTACTCTATTTCCCGTGGTAAATAAATAAGTATAGGATGGGATACTACTCAGTTGGTATCCCATTCCTGCATTTTAAAATCCCCTTTACAAATTCGATACGATTATGTATACTATATTCATACAGTTGAGGAGAACACTATGGCAAGCAATGTAAAATATAAACGCGATGCTATATCCCTTATGAGAGACGGAATAAAAAGTCAATATAAAAAAGACTCTCAATGTGCTATCTGCGGTTGTGCTGAAGAATTAGAGCTTCATCATTACCATACGGTGTCTCTACTAGTTAAAAAATTTGCTAAAGAACTCCAGTTGGATTTCACTGACGAAGAAACAGTCCTCTCAAATAGGACGGCATTCTATGACCGATATAGGCATGAGCTAGTAGAAGACACTGTTACCCTTTGTGTACACCATCACCAATTATTACATAAGGTTTACACAAAAGAACCTCCTTTATTTTCTGCTAATAAGCAAAAAGTGTGGGTTCAAAAGCAGAAAGACAAATTACAGAATCCTCAAGAAAAGACACAAGTCAAGACTGAAACAAAATCAGGATTCGCAAGGTTCTTATAATGGGTTTTAAAAGCTGGATTACTGAAAAGCTAAATCCGGGTCAACGTATTATAAGAGACATGGAACCAGTTAGTCATCGCACTAACCGTAAGCCTTTTACCACTGGACAAGCCTACAGTAAAATTGAGATTCTCAATAGAACTGCTAATATGGTTATAGATAGTGCGGCGGAGTGTTCTTATACTGTCGGAGATAAATATAATATTGTCACGTATGCTAACGGCATCAAGACAAAGACTCTAGACACTCTCTTAAATGTACGACCTAATCCATTCATGGATATAAGCACATTCCGTAGACTTGTAGTCACTGACCTACTTTTTGAAGGTTGTGCGTACATCTATTGGGATGGCACAGCACTTTATCATGTCCCTGCTGCACTAATGCAAGTAGAGGCAGATGCCAATAAGTTTATCAAAAAATTTATATTTAATAACCAGATAGACTATCGCGTAGATGAGATTATCTTTATAAAGGATAACAGTTACGTGTGTGGCACAAATTCTCAAATTTCTGGACAATCTCGTGTTGCTACTGTTATTGATTCTCTTGAGAAGCGTTCTAAGATGCTTAACTTTAAAGAGAAGTTCCTCGATAACGGAACCGTGATTGGTCTTATTCTTGAGACGGATGAAATCCTGAACAAGAAATTGCGTGAGCGTAAACAAGAAGAATTACAATTAGATTATAATCCTAGTACGGGTCAGTCCTCTGTCCTGATTCTAGATGGTGGTATGAAAGCTAAACCGTACTCCCAAATATCCTCTTTTAAAGATCTAGACTTTAAGGAAGACATAGAAGGATTTAATAAATCTATCTGTCTAGCCTTTGGTGTTCCGCAAGTACTGCTTGATGGCGGTAATAATGCGAACATTCGACCCAACATCGAACTGTTCTATTACATGACTATCATTCCTATGCTGAACAAACTGACTAGTTCTCTTACTTTCTTTTTTGGTTATAAGATTACTCCTAATACTAAGGAAGTAGCTGCATTAACACCAGATAAAGAATCTGAGGCTAAACATTTAACCTCATTGGTTAATAATGGTATTATAACTGGTAACGAGGCTCGTTTAGAGCTGAACCTTGAACCTTTAGATGATGAGCAAATGAATAAGATTCGTATTCCTGCTAACGTCGCTGGTTCTGCAACAGGCGTATCCGGTCAAGAAGGTGGTAGACCTAAAGGTTCCACCGAGGGAGATAAAGAATGATTGATTATAGTGGTCTAAAGACCATTTTTGGTGAAAAACTACCAGAATCTCATATCTTCTTTGCTACGGTTGCTGCGCATAAATATGTTCCTAGCTATGCTTTTCTGCGTAGAGAACTAGGACTTTCATCTGCGCATACTAACCGTAAAGTATGGAAGAAATTTGTAGAGGCTTATGGTAAGGCTGGCCCAGTAGACGTTGTCCCTGGAGCCCCTACGTTACAGGTAACTCCGGGTGAAAATTCAGTAACCTATACAATTACTGATGGTACTAATACCGGCTCACCAATCACCCAGTATAAAGTATACTATACTGACGGAACTACTCCAAAAACCCATAATTCTGGGTCTTCTAAAACTGGTACTATTTCTACCCTAGAAGCAAAAGAGTATACTTTCCAGGCAGTAGCTGTTAATGGGGCGGGAGAATCTTCTAAGTCTGCGGCAGTAAAAGCTACCCCAACTGCACCTGCACCTGGTGTTGGAGGCTAATAAATGACACAAGCTGCGATTGACTATAATAAGTTAAAATCAGCACCGGTTCATTTAGATGCTTATATTAAATCTATTGATAGCGAATCCAAAGAAGGTGTTGTAAAAATCCGTGGATTCGCTAATACAATTAGTAAAGATCGCGCTGGTGATGTAATTCCTGCTTCTGCATGGAAAACGTCTAATGCACTTACTAACTACATGAAAAACCCGATTATTCTTTTCGGACACGATCATCGTCGTCCAATCGGTAAGTGTATTGATCTTAACCCTACTGAAATGGGTCTCGAAATTGAATGCGAGATTTATGAAAGTTCTGACCCGGCTATCTTTTCACTAATTAAAAACGGTGTACTGAAAACTTTTAGTATCGGATTCCGCTGCCTAGATGCAGAGTGGGATGAAGCTACTGATATATTTATTATTAAAGATTTAGAACTATACGAAGTTTCGGTAGTTTCTGTACCTTGTAATCAGGACTCGACATTCAATCTCGCTAAGAGCATGAATGGTCATGATTATACTGAATGGCGTAAATCTTTTACTGCAATAAGTTCTAAAGCTGTCCCAGCTCAAGAACGTAATCTTTCTGAACTAGAAAAACTTGCGATAGCTTTAGGCTACGTTAAAGAATAACGGAGAATTATTTAAAAATGACTATTGATATTAATAAGCTGAAAGAAGAACTTGGTCTGGGTGATCTGGCTAAATCTCTGGAAGGTCTGACCGCTGCTCAGAAAGCTGCTGAAGCTGAACGTATGCGTAAAGAGCAGGAAGAAAAAGAACTGGCTCGTATGAATGATCTGGTTTCTAAAGCAGTTGGCGAAGATCGTCAGAAACTGGAACAAGCTCTGGAACTGGTTAAGTCCCTGGATGAAAAATCTAAAAAGAGCGCAGAACTGTTTGCACAGACTGTAGAAAAACAGCAGGAAACTATTGTTGGTCTCCAGGATGAAATTAAATCTCTGCTAGCAGCTCGTGAAGGTCGTTCCTTCGTTGGTGATAGTGTAGCTAAAGCACTGTATGGCACTCAGGAAGCCTTCGAAGATGAAGTTGAAAAGCTAGTTCTCCTGTCTTATATGATGGAGAAGGATGTATTTGAAACTGAACATGGTAAGGCCCACGTTAAAGCTGTTAATACCTCTTCCTCTGTACAGGTTTCCAGTGAAAACTATGAAACTATTTTCTCTACTCGTATTCTTCGTGACCTGCAGAAAGAGTTAGTAGTTGGTGCGCTGTTCGATGAACTGCCAATGTCCAGCAAAATTCTTACTATGCTAGTTGAGCCTGAAGCTGGAAAAGCTACTTGGGTAGATGCTGGTTCCTATGGTACTGATGCTACTGTTGGTGAAGAAGTTAAAGGTACTTTAACTGAAATTAGTTTTAAAACCTACAAGCTGGCTGCTAAGTCCTTCATTACTGATGAAACTGAAGAAGATGCAATCTTCTCCCTGCTGCCACTACTGCGTAAGCGTCTGATTGAAGCACATGCTGTTTCTATCGAAGAAGCGTTTATGACTGGTGATGGTACTGGTAAGCCTAAAGGTCTGTTGAAACTGGCTGAAGACGATGGTGCTAAAGTTACTACCGAAGCTAAAGCTGATGGTACTGTTTTGGTAACTGCTAAAACCATTTCTAAACTGCGTCGTAAACTGGGCCGTCATGGTCTGAAACTGAGCAAACTGGTACTGATCGTATCTATGGATGCTTATTACGATCTGCTGGAAGATGAAGAATGGCAGGATGTTGCCCAGGTTGGTAATGATGCTGTTAAACTGCAAGGTCAGGTTGGTCGTATTTATGGTCTGCCGGTTGTAGTTTCTGAGTACTTCCCAGCTAAAGCAGTAGATAAAGAGTTCGCAGTTATTGTTTATAAAGATAACTTTGTAATGCCACGTCAGCGTGCTGTTACTGTTGAACGTGAGCGCCAAGCTGGTAAACAGCGTGATGCATACTACGTTACTCAGCGTGTTAACCTGCAACGTTACTTTAGTAATGGCGTTGTATCTGGTGCTTACGCTGCATCTTAATACAGGCTTTTCAGCCGATAAGGAGAGCTTCGGCTCTCCTTTTTTATTGGGAAAAATAAATGCAAATAATCACAGCTGAAGATTATAGATTATATGGCGGATTAAAACGACCTGAACTAGAATCTGGTGTAGAAATGATGATTACTGCTGCCAATGCGCTGATTACTAGCCTTCTAGGCATGGATGATGCTGATGCGGTAGACCAGTTAATCAATACAAAACCTACCCGTAAAAAATACTTTTTAAGTTCTCCCTCAGCTACTTCAGTAACCAAAATGACTATTAATGATAAGGAGATAGATCCCGAGCAATACAAGTTATACTCTGATGGGGTTATACTTCTTAAATTTAATCCTCCAGAAGGTTATATGGATGTAGAGTATACGCAAGGTGGATTTAATCCAATGCCAGAAGATCTCAAACTGGCAGCATGTATGCTAGTAGATCATTGGCATAAGCAGGATTATCGTCAAGCTAAAACAATTGGCGGAGAAACAGTTACCTTTAATAATACTAAATCTGGTATTCCAGAACATATTCGTACTATTATTGAAGTATATAGGAGAGTATAATGTCTCTTTCCGATCTAGCTAAACAAATTATTAAAGAGCAGCTAGATACTGCAGGACGATCTGAAAATAATAAGAATACTGTTGTATACTCTGTTGAAACAGGGCTAAAAGATCCTACCAGAGATGGTACTATTGCTCAAGTATCTTTTAAGTTTTCAAAACCTGTATCACAAGATCTCCTTAACATTAGAACAGCTTCTATATTAAAAGCTGTATCCTCTAGCTTAGATCTTTCTGGAGATTTAGGTGCTCTGGAGAACCTAATACAAGCAACCGCTGGTAAAAAATCCTCAGTAGGTAAAAAACGTTCTACTGGTAGAGTGCAGGTAAACTTTGGGGATCCTAGAGACGTAGAAGATGGGTATTCTGGTGCAGTAACAGGTGCTTCAGGACGTTTTGTATCTAATAGCAATATGAAGGTTATTCTGGAGTTAGTTGCAAAAGAGTACCTTATAAAGGATATGAAAAAGGCCGGAGCTCCACTTAAATTTAGGACAGGTCGTTTTGCGAACTCCTTAAAAGTTAAAGATGTTATGCTTAGAGATGCTGGAACTAGCAAAGGCGCTCCTGAGTTAAATATTACATACAATTATATGGTACGTCCATATTCAGTATTTAATCCTGCAGTGTCCACATATCGAAGACTATCATTACGACCCTATCCAGGTGCTAGAAACCCTCAAAAACTAATTGGAGAGGCGATAGCTAAAGCTGCAAGAGACCTAATTCACTCCAGATACAAAATTAAGGTTAATCAAGGAACCTAATAAATGGATCACAGAACAAGTATAGCACAAGCCCTGGTTGACCGAATAGCCAAACAAATGGATGGCTCCCAACCAGATGAATATTTTAATAACTTGTATGGAAACGTCTCACGTCAAACTTATAAGTTTGAGGAGATACGAGAGTTTCCTTATGTTGCAGTTCATATCGGAACTGAAACTGGGCAATATCTTCCCTCAGGTCAACAGTGGATGTTTTTAGAACTTCCTATCCTGGTGTATGATAAAGAGAAAACAGACATTCAAGAGCAACTTGAAAAACTCGTAGCGGATATAAAAACCGTTATTGACACAGGTGGAAATTTAGAATATACTGTTAGTAAACCTAATGGATCGACCTTCCCATGTGAGGCGACTGATATGAGCATTACATCAGTTAGTACAGATGAGGGTCTACTGGCCCCATATGGTTTAGCAGAAATAAATGTAACAGTGAGGTATCAGCCTCCACGTAGGTCACTTCGCAGATAAGTTACAGATTAGGAGAAAATAATTAAATGTCTTTACAACTATTACGTAATACTCGAATCTTCGTGTCTACGGTTAAGACTGGTCATAATAAGACCAACACGCAAGAGATTCTAGTTCAGGATGATATTTCTTGGGGTCAGGACAGTAACTCAACAGATATTACTGTTAACGAAGCTGGTCCGCGTCCTACTCGTGGTTCTAAACGTTTTAACGATTCCTTGAATGCGGCTGAGTGGAGTTTTTCTACTTATATCCTGCCATACAATGATAAAACTACTAACAAACAAGTTGTTCCTGACTATATGCTATGGCATGCACTTTCTAGTGGTAAAGCTATTAATCTTGAAGGAAATACTGGAGCACATAATAATGCTACTAACTTCATGGTTAACTTCAAGGATAATGCTTATCACGAATTAGCAATGTTACATATATACATTCTGACTGATAAAGCATGGAGTTATATCGATTCCTGTCAGATTAATCAGGCAGAAGTTAACGTTGATATTGAAGATATTGGTCGTGTAACTTGGTCTGGTAATGGTAATCAGCTAATCCCACTAGATGAACAACCATTTGATCCTGATGAATTAGGCATTGATGATGAAACTTATATGACTATCCAGGGTTCTTATATTAAGAACAAACTAACGATCTTGAAGATCAAGGATATGGATACCAATAAGTCTTATGATATACCTATTACTGGTGGTACTTTTACTATTAATAACAACATTACTTATCTAACACCTAACGTAATGTCCCGTGTTAATATTCCAATCGGTTCTTTTACTGGTGCTTTTGAGTTAACTGGTTCATTAACTGCTTATCTAAATGATAAATCTCTTGGTTCTATGGAGCTGTACAAAGATCTTATCAAAACTCTGAAGGTAGTTAACCGCTTCGAAATTGCTCTAGTACTCGGTGGTGAATACGAGGAAGAACGTCCTGCGGCTATTCTAGTGGCTAAACAAGCGCACGTTAATATTCCTACTATTGAAACTGATGATGTACTTGGTACTTCAGTAGAGTTTAAGGCTATTCCATCTGATCTGGATGCTGGTGATGAAGGTTACTTGGGCTTCTCTAGTAAATATACTAAAACAACTATTAATAACTTGATTGTTAATGGTGATGGTGCTACTGATGCTGTAACTGCAATTACTGTTAAATCTGCCAGCGATGCTACTACAGTAAATAACTCTGCTACTCTTCAGATGAGTGTTGAAGTTACTCCTTCTTCCGCAAAGAATAAGGAAGTTACTTGGGCTATCACTGCCGGTGATGCAGCTACTATCAATGCAACAGGACTGTTAACAGCAGATGCTAGTAAAACAGGTGCGGTAACTGTAGAAGCTACTGCTAAAGATGGTTCTGGAGTTAAAGGTACTAAACAGATTACTGTAACAGCAGGTGGTTAACTAAATGTTTTATTCTCTCATGCGAGAGTCTAAAATAGTTATTGAGTATGACGGTAGAGGGTATCATTTCGATGCCCTCTCTAACTATGATGCTAGTACGTCTTTTCAAGAGTTTAAAACTCTCAGACGTACTATCCATAATCGTACAAACTATGCAGACTCTATTATTAATGCTCAAGATCCTTCATCTATTTCATTGGCAATAAATTTCAGTACTACGCTTATTGAATCTAATTTCTTTGATTGGATGGGATTCACGCGTGAGGGAAATTCTTTATTTTTGCCAAGAAATACTCCCAATATTGAACCTATTATGTTCAATATGTATATTATTAATTATAATAATAGCTGTATTTATTTCGAAAACTGTTATGTATCAACAGTTGATTTTTCTCTAGATAAGAGTATACCAATTCTAAATGTTGGTATTGAGTCTGGAAAATTCTCTGAAGTATCTACTTTCCGCGATGGATATACAATTACACAAGGTGAAGTACTCCCATATAGTCCTCCAGCTGTGTATACTAATAGCGCACCTTTGCCCGCATTAGTTTCAGCATCTATGTCCTTCCAGCAACAATGTTCTTGGAGAGAAGATAGAAGTATATTTGATATAAATAAAGTTTATACTAATAAACGAGCTTATGTCAATGAAATGAATGCTTCCGCAACGCTAGCTTTCTATTACGTTAAGAGATTGGTAGGAGATAAGTTCTTAAATCTAGATCCTGAGGCAAGAACTCCACTAATTATTAAAAATAAATATGTTTCTATAACATTCCCTTTAGCACGTATTTCAAAACGCCTGAACTTCTCGGATTTGTATCAAGTAGAATATGATGTTATTCCTACTGCTGATTCAGACCCTGTAGAAATAAACTTCTTTGGAGAAAGAAAATAATGATTAACTTAAAAGATATTACCCTAGAAACTCGCACTGTTACCCTTTCATACCCAGGTATGCCGAACTTTAAGCTAGAGCTTAATTATATGTCTCGTGCTACTTCTAAACGAGTTATCACTTCTGCTAAGCGTGATGAGTGGGTTAACGGTACTTTGATTCAGGTACAGGACGATGATAAGTTTATTGAAGCTTTCGTTGATGCTGCGATTAAAGGTTGGACTGGTTTGACTGTAGGTGATGTTGAAAAACTGATGCTGATCGAAACAGATGCTGATCCTGCTACTGAAGTTCCATTTAGTCGTGATAATGCTGTAATGCTTATGCAGAACTCTGCTGCGTTTGATTCTTGGATCAACCAGACAGTGTTCCACTTAGATACTTTTCGTAGCTCAAAAGCGTAAAGAATTACTAGATGCTGTTGCTGATTTTGCAGATAAGTGTATTAAAAGCTCAGCATCTAAAATGACTAAACAACAATATTTAATACTTTGCGAGTCAATGGGTATAGAGCCTGATCCTAAGGCTATGCCTGTTGAACTTGAAGACTTTCCACCTATTGTAGCCATTAGTATGAATATTTATAATAGTCTAGTTGACTGTTTCATACCTGGTGACTTTC
>ERZ1026903.115-NODE-115-length-44727-cov-138.690746_pt1 | contig 44727 bp, 25 predicted proteins | sample MGYA00380180_ERZ1026903 | MGnify/ENA primary metagenome ERZ1026903 (study PRJEB33269, sample SAMEA4719816) | human gut metagenome | biome: human-associated habitat; feature: organic feature; material: feces | place: Cameroon | collected 2013-10 ... | reverse complement strand
TCCAATATTATTATCTGTTAAGTTAATTCTCATCGACCAATTCGTTATCATTAATTTTTGAGTTGCTTTCTTTGGTATCGAAGTAAGCACTTCTCAACTTTACCATGATTTCGTCTGATTTGCGGAAACCACGGCTATATTCTCTAAGCAATGGTTCGATATTCATATCCCATAACTTTTCAAAGTTTCCACCATTATCACCCAATTTCAAGAAGTATGATGGTCCAACCTGGTAGGCAGGACCAAGCCCATCAATCTTGGATATCTCATTATTCAATCTTGCCATTACACTCTTTGCCTTAGTGGCAGATTCGAGTTTGTCGAGCATAGATTGTGTATCTTCTGGCTTTATCTCTTTCCAGGTGAATCTGCGACGCATAGCAAAGTCCATGCTCTCGATACTACGGTCTATATCATTCATTGTACCAAGAATGAATACGTTTTCAGGAATATAAAATCCTTCAGCAAATACATCTGTTTCAGGGACAAGGTTCTGATATTGAGTCTTTACTCGAATATCTTTCTTGCCTCTATAACCAGGGTCAATGGCGTAGAATAACTCTCCAAATATTTTTGAAGCTTCTCCACGATTGATTTCATCAATGATGAAAACAAAATCTTTTTTGACTACGTTACTTGCTGTTAATGTCGAAATGTTCTTTTGTTTGTACACTTCTTTAAGTACAGCCCAGTAAGCAGAAGCATGACAACCTCCAATAGCATCCCTTACAGCATCGCTAATGTTTGAAATATTGTTCAAAGACTCTGTTGTAGTAAATACTTTTGCAAGTTTTGCCAATCTGTCAAAAGAAACGGTATAAGTACGATTACTACTAGTTCCAGGAGTTTTCAGTTCTATGTTATTAAAGTCTGTAACCTTAACCACCTCCATGGATTTTCCGTTTGTTTTGAGCTTAAATTCATTCAAATCACCATTATTAATTTTATCAATAACTGTATTATATTTATCATTCAGTGATTTTTCTTCCGATAACTCAGTGAGAGTTTTTTTGCTGTCCTCCAAATTCTTGATAGCTTTTTTGCAAAACTCTTTAAAAATGCCATCTTTACGCTCAAATCCCATCTGTCCATCAGACATCATAATAGGTCGCAGCCCTTCTACAAAATCTGTATAGTCATAAGAAGGATGAAACTGCACAAAGCACATTTCGTCCTTACCACATCCCATTTCTCTTGCTATGGCCTGAGCCATAAAGGTCTTACCGGTACCAGGAGCACCAGTAAGAACTAAGTTCTTGCTTTCTTTAAGCAAGTCAATATATTTTTGATACATCATATCGCTGTCTATTTTTGTTTCAACAAGATCATTTTCATAATCTTCCTTGTCAGTATCTGTGTTATTTAATAATGCTCTATTATAGTACCATAATACCGTTTGGGCAGTAAGTGGCATACTTTGAATACATCCATTATTCTTTATTTCGTCATTGATGGACAAAATCAATTCATTCTCTTTCTCAATCTCTGGAATAACGTATTGATCCAGTAATTCGTAAAAATGAACAAGCTTGTGACCAGCCTTTCGTGGCTTAACCTCTAAAACCTTACATAAATTCTTATATACGTCATTCTTATAAAATGTATATTTCTGAGGATTATAGAACGCCAAGAAACAGCTGATAAGTCGTTCATCACACATTGCACTCGTGTGAGTAGTGAACTTTGCCTTAATCTTATTATCCCATAATGTTTTGCAACTATCTGTGAATTTTTCTATTCTTTCTTGTAGATGGATGTTTTCATCAAACAGTGCTCTAAAGAGTTTTCTATACTCTTCTGGTTCATATTTCGCAAAATTTCTAATTGCGGTAATCTGTGAACTGAAGCATAGATTCCCAAGATCAAGAGAATTAATCTCGCTAGAAAAATCTACAGCATTAGGATCTGGGTGTCCATTTTGTTTGGACACCAATTCCCATTTATATAATTCTTCTAAGTTAGAATCGCCATTTAGTCCATATTGAATTTGGTGATTCTTGAATAATGTGACTATATCTTTTAAATTCATTTCGTATCTTCTATTGTTACATCAAATTTTATATCCTGGTTCCTACAGATGTCTATTTCTGTATCGTAGGTGATAGTAGATAGATCGTACATCTTTCGCTCGCCTGGAGCGTTATAGATAAACCATCCGTTCATAAACCCACCGTCAGGATAGATACATAGTTTCTTTCCTGCACATTCAAATGTGAGGACTCGCCAATGCGTTAGGCTACGTCTTGGTGCTGATACGACAGGGGAGAGAGTACCTTCTATTCCATCCTCGTATTCCAATCCCTCAACCAACTCGTTTGCCAGGTTCTCCAGCCAAGAGTCACGGTCTTCTGACGTAGGCTGATTGGCTCCAAGATTATCTCGCTTTCCGTTGTCACTATTGTATCGCTCAACCAAGAACTCTAAGTTATAAGGAGAACCAATCTTCTTAATGAAGTACTTGATAGTTTGTGAACACAAGATGATAGACAGGATGCTCTTCATGTGCTCATCTTGATAAGACACATTTACTATAGATTCTCTGTTAGCCTGACAATGAGCTACAAATGCCTGAACAATCTGTGATGCTCTATCGTCGATGATACCGGCAAGCCCAGATGTTTTGATGATTGTTGGGTCACCATCCACGAGTTTGAATATCTTCGTTGTAGCATCCACAATATCAGTCTTTATAAACTTTGCCTTGCATGCGAAGTTATTGGTACGGATATAGTATATGGTGCCATTTCCCCACTTGTCATTCATTGTGATATGGTTAGGGTTGTTTGTAAAATACAATCTACCATCAATGTATGCCAAAGGGTATAGCCCATTTCCTGTAAACGGATTCTTTATTTCCATTACTTCGTTTGTCCAGCCCTTAACAGAACGAATCATGCTCATCGCCGGAGTAGGTATTGCTATATCTGTATTCTTTACTACGCAGAAAGATGTCTGCTGGCCATGAGGAGCAAAATAGTTAAAGAACTGACCTTTCCAACAATGGTCTGTGCCTTCATACTCCCAGTTAGCATAGTCATCATCAACGAAAATGAACTTTTCGTTCTGTGACAATGCAAATGTACGTTCCATCTTGGCAAGAGAAGTTTCTGTAGCACTTTCTCCGAATACACTCAATACAGCATTTGGCAGAACTTTTCTTGCAGAGCGTTCCTCTTCAATCCATGCCTTTGCAGCATCTATATCGATATGATTGATATAGTGTAGGGTGAACTTGTCTATTAAAGCCTCCTTATTGCCTGAATGTATTGCTGCCTCAATGATAGTATAGGCACGTTCTATAGCCGACTTCATCAAGTCCATAGCAGCCAGCTGGTTAGAATAACCGGAACCGCCAGGATTGGCATCAAATATACAAATATGTCCATTTGGCGTAATGGTAAAGTCGAGATCTGTACGCTCAACATTCAATTCCTCAGACAAGGCTCTTGCAAAGAGCAATCCTAGAGTGATGAGCAGACCTTCTTCTTCATTACGACTATTAATCCAGTCTTTCTGGAAATGGCGTATTCTAATCTCTGTATAATCAGTTTGGATGGTATCACCCAAAACAACATTGCGCTTGATGTAATCAGTACTGCCACATCCCAAACACTTATTCGGTTTCGGACCTTTTTTCACGAGTGCAAAGTGATAATCTGGCTTATCTGTATCTTTTGATGCGATTGGATTCATTTCGTTCGGCAGCTTATCAGGATCACTTGATGAGGCTGCAGGCCAGCTTTCAAGCACGGTCTTTCCGCATTTGGTACAATGGCAATAGCCAAATCCTGTACCTTCATTATAATACAGTATCTGACCGTTGCCGCTTTCTCTACTGCTACGGGTATCAAAGAGATGTGGCTCAATACGATCCTGCTTCCATTCATCAGCTCCAATCAACTGAGCACTTACACGAGTATAGACATTCTGGTCGAGAATTCGACTTGCCGATTCATTCATGTCTGGAATAAATTCAGCTGGTTGCAACAAGTCGAGTTCTGTACTTGCACTAACTCTCCATTTTTCTAAAGAGTCCAATTCCTCTTTTGTATCTATCACCACTTGCTCACGGTTGAAGTAAAGCTTTTTGAAAGTTACTTCAGGTTTGAAGAAGTTGGTGTATCTGATACCACGCACAATTCTTACCATACCGTCTCTTGCAATAGGATTGCCTGGCGCATATTGAGATAATGCTGTTCGAAGAGGGTATGATGGGTTCGATGGTGTAACCAATGTATATGAAGTCTGTGACGAAGCATTTATATCAAACTCTACTACGTTCACTGGCATATTGGCATTTGGCGTAAAGCGATGAGTTGCCCAATATGAAAGCAAACGGGAAGCTAATGGTTCAATGAACTTCATTTCAAAGAAAGACTGCTGTCTTGCACTCTTTGCCTTCTTGTATGGTTCTGCATAATCCTGAATGCGCAATTCCAGTTCTGAATAGCATTTCTCGTTCATTTCACGAGCTTTGGAAACGACATACTGAGGCGGACGGCTACTAAAGATTGTGCCGTCTAACAGAATTCGTATCTTTCTTCTCAAATCATCACTCAGCGACTCGCTGCATTTATTGTTGAATGCCTCATATGGTGTACCTGTCTCGTCACCCAATCCATCCAATGGGCTAATAGGAGCATTATCAGCCTTTTTCTTCACCTTGAAGTGGTTACTCTCACCATCAGGAACAATCTGATAATTAGTATAGTAACTGATTACTTGCTCTGTGATGCTGCCACCAGCCATTCCAAAAACTCCAAACTCTCTAATGAGGAAAGAGTTAATATGTCGTTGAATCACCTGGGCACTATTCAAATCAACTGTAGGTGAGTTGACGTTGCGCATGATGACATTCTCCATAGGATTCAGCAATGTCCTTATACCTACAGCGTCAGATCCACACAGTGTAACACAGGCACTACGAACCTGGCCGCGTCGTCCACTACGACCGGCTCTCTGTTTATAGTTTGATGGCATTGGTGGAACAGAAGTCATCATAACTAATTCCAAGTCACCGAGGTCAACACCCATTTCCATAGTTGTGGAACAAGCAAGGATATTGAGTCTATGATCCTTAAAATCTTCTTGTACCTGGCGACTAATCATCTTATCCACCTGTGCTGTATGTTCAGCCTGAATGAAAAGCTGAGGGAATTGATGAATTTGAAGAAGACGATCTGAGAAAGAACCGTTTTCTCCCCATAAATCATTATTCCAGAGAATCTTACGATTATCTTTAGCCCATTCTTCTATAACCTCATCAGCAGGATTAGGATTCATGCTATGGTTATGATAAGGGTAGGGAACCCATTTCTCATGTAGCTCTTCTTTCAAAGCTACTGGTTCGCCGCCGATGACATATGGTGAATAACCATGGAAGGTAATCTCTACAGGACGCAGGCATTCTACATGATGTCTGCTACCAGACTGGTTGGTGTCACACAAATATACATCATCATAGAGTTTAAAACCAAGTTTGGCAAGATTGAGTCGATAAGGAGTAAAATGAACTCCATCTTTTACCTCGTCTTTATCTTTTACTTGTTTGCGTAACTCCGTATCATAATGCTTACCATGTTCCAGTAATTCGTATTTTAATGTCAACTCATTCCACATGCAGTCAATAACATCCTGGATGTCTTGCTTGTAACTGTTGATAGCATTCACTATAGAAATATGCTTCTCGTTTGCAATCAGTTTTGCTAACAATCTGATGATACGAGACGGATTAGCAGCCTTGTCTCTGATGACTGGTTTGTGGACAGGACGACGCATTTCCTTTTTAGTGGCAAATCTCACCGTTTGGAATATATCAACTGAGTCCTGGTCATCCATGGTCAAGAATACACACTCACTCTGACGAGCAGTATAGTCCAGGAACAACTGCATCAAGGCGTGCCAATCCTTTTTAGAAATCTGATTTTCAGGTGATAGCTTACCATTGAATACCTCCACAGCATCTGGCAACTTAGTAGTCAATGCTGGTTGTAAGTCGGCATAGTAAGAGGCGAACAAGCCCATTGTTTCTGGAGTTGCAGCTGACAAAGGTCTGTGAGACAGATATTCCACCATGAGGGATAGAATATATTTACGTTTCGTCTCTGGCTTTATATTGCCATCTTCATCAAGTTCTGGGCTCAGTTCTGAGCGTTCGGCAAACTGCTGACAGAAAATATCTGCCAGCCTATCATTGATAAGCACATCTAAAATGTCCTGCCATGACAAGAACTGATTAGGTTTCAGCTCATTGAGCAGCGCTTGGATAGCTTTTTCATCGCTACCTTCAAGAATGTCCAGTTTCTCTTCTGCATCCTTGTGCTGAGGATCTTTTCTACCTGTAGTATCGTAAATATTTTCGAAGTGCTTAATAGCCTCTTCCTTTGTCATACTGCCAGCAGTAGCCATTCGGCATAATTCATGATATAAGGTGCCATAAACCCACAGACGTTCTTCTTCCAGGTTCTGCTTGATAGTACTGCGAGCAGCCATCTGGCGACTATCTACAAAACTGATATATTGCTGCCCCTTATGCAGGTATATCTTAGATTCATCTTTTGTTTTTCCTTCTGTCATCAAGTCGAGAGTAGAAGGAGCTATCAATCTGGAGATAAAATCTGGAGCAACACGGAACTTCTGCAGTTTCTTTGCATCTTCTTCGTCTGTTTGAATCACATCAGAATTATCCTCATCCTGCTTTGTCTGTTTAGTCAGCTTTGTACCACAATAAGGGCATTGGCAATGAGCATTGGCAATGATTCTCCAACCTTTTGGTGCAGGATTGCTTGCAGTTACATTCAGCAGTCTGTTACCCTTAATAATATAAGGTATATTGTTGTCATATTCTGCATTCTCACTTTTTGTAGTACCAAACACGTAGAGAGTTTTGCCTGTATCTTCTGTATTGTCAAGATCGAACATATCGCTATCATCCATAGTAATAGGTTGATAGCCAATGCCGTCATCATACTTCACTTCTTCTGCAATGGCAACATACTCACCGCAATGCTTACAACGACTCATTTCCAATAAGGGTGCATCGTCTTTGCTTCTCTGTCCAGATTTATTTTCTAAATAGACACGGAAACTACCATCTTCGGTATAGTGTGAGTCTGCAAGATCAACATACAGGCCATGGTTTGGTACACGGTAGAAGTAATGTACTTTCACACGCAAGTCTTCCAAGCCCATATCTTCTGCTTTTTGGCACATCTCATCCAGTCGCAAAAGTTTCTCTTCGATAGTCTCACCTTCTTTTATCAAGTCATCGAGTTTGATATATCCGTCATGATTATCGTTGATAAGCTTGAGCCAATACTCCTTGTCCTCTTCTGGAATGACATCGATGCCCTTTCGCTTACCATCCACATATTTCACCTGGTTAGTCTGCAGTCCAGTGATGCCAGCAATGAAATCCTTCAGTTCTTCCTTGGCATTCTCGCTACCATTTCCGATGGTTGCGGATGACGTAGCAAAGCGTACCTCGTCAGTAGTCACACCATAAGCCATGAGCACACGTCTGATAAGCATGGCAATCTCAGCGGCTCCAGCACCAGTATAGGTGTGAGTCTCATCCAACGCAATCCATCTCAGTGTGCCTTCGCCTTCCTCTTCCTGCTTTTCATGAATCAATTTTCTATCCTTATCACGCAGCAAGATATATTCCAACATGGTTGGGTTTGTCAGCAGAATATTAGCTGGGTGTTGACGCAATTCGGCACGAGTGGCTATGACATGAGGGTATTTTTCTTCAATGACATTTCCAGCTTCATCCCTGGTTATACCACGGATGGCATCAATCTTACGGAGAACTTTTTTGTAGTTCTTATCCTCTTCATTAGGCAGAAACTCTGGCATATCACCATTGTAAACAGCAAAAGTGAGATTTGTTCCTGCCAGCAGTTTTTCCATACGTGCCTTCTGATCCTCCATCAGTGCATTGAGAGGGTAGAGGAAGATGGCCTGTACCTGTTCAGGTATATGATGTTCTATCAGATCCTGTACAAGAGGGAGCATGAAACACTCAGTCTTACCCGAACCTGTTCCTGTTGTTACAACGATACTCATATTCTTGCCGTCAGGAGTCTTCTCTTTCAACAAAGTCTTCCAGCACTGATACTGGTGCTCATAAGGTGGATAGTAAGTATCTTCATTAGGCATACATTTCTGCCAAAGTGTACCCACCATTTCATTAGCCTCGGCTTCGTGTTCTGGATAGACAGTCTCGTAGCTGTTCATGCATTGTACCAATGGCATAGCATCCTTAGGAGCGAATACCTCAGGGATTATCATCTTCAACTGATTGATATATCCCTTTTGGCTTTCGTTCCTTGCTTCACCGCACCACATGGCAGCAAGAGTTTTCTCTACTGCTGTACGGTTATTCTTATATAGTTCTGCAAATCTGAATTTTTGCTTCATATCTCGATATTCTAATTTTCATTTGAAACTATAGCGTGACTCATCTCGCTAAATTTGTATCTGCACTCATCATAGTCTTTCAGAAACTCTTTCAAGTTTTCATATTTTCCCAAAGCATCTGGGTTATCTTGTATGAGTTTGAGAGCCTTATCTGCAACTTCCTCTATCTTTGGCCAAACATCAAAAGTCCAGTATCTTTTAAGAAACTCTTTTAGACAACTCTCCTCTCGTTCATCCGAACATTTTGGCGTCTTCAGAAAGAATGCAGTTACAGCTTCCTTCATCTTGCTTACCTCGTCAGCATCTTCTGACAAATCTTCAATCTGCCTGCTCCACGTTTCTCTTGGTAAAAGCATCCAGTCGAAGTGGAACTCTACGGCAAACTGATACAGATTTTCAATGTCGGTATCGGTTAGCTGATAACCACGCTTCTTGACAAGAGGGAGAAATATATCTTCAATTTGTCTGCCTGCTTTCACCACTTTTATGAGTGGATTGAAGAGGAAGAAGTATGTTTTGTGTTCAGCTACAATCTCAAAGCAATAAAGCGCATCGACTACAATCTGCGATTTCTTACCTCCCCAACCAGACTTTACCTTTTTTATATAAGGTAAGGCATAATGCCGTGGAAACGAATTGGATTTCATGCTTTGGAATACGATGCCGTCACCTGATAGTTCGTTGCTGTTAGCTACAGCCACAGGATCCGTTTTGTAGTTCCATGCATATAAATCTGTTGGAGCATCCAAAGCCTTTGAAATATATACTTTCAGATAATCCAGAGGAAACTCTTCTGTAAGTTCATCTACCGGCATTTCCAGTTTGTAGTTATCTACAGAAAGGTTAGGGTCATTGAAGGTAGGAAAACCATAGAACATTCTACTGTTCTTTTTGATTTGATATTCCTTCACGCCATTTTCTGAGAAATCTCTAATAGAGAACTGGTTACTGTTGATGAGAGGAATGTGTATATCCTCTTCTTTGCCAGCGTAACTCACAATATGACTTTTCCCATTGCTGTCCTTCTGCGATAGTTCACGCATAATGATAGGACGATATACGTCCACCAATATTTGTGCCTGGTCATTTCCTATTTTCAGCTGTTTGGTATCAGGCTCACGCACACCCAGCAACTTTTCAAAGTTATCTTGTATGTCATCTACTCCTTCCAAAGCTGTACAGATACGCATATGTTCGAAATCTCGCCAGATAGGTTGCTGTCCGGCAGAGACAGGAGTGAAAGGTACATAATACACGTGCGGTTTGAATACGATGCCTTTTACCGTCACTCTTAGGCGAATTGCACCTTGCTCTGGTTCTTCTTCGTCCCAATCCACATAGCGTGATCCTTTCAGCCATTCCAGATCATAGTCAGTTACAGGTTCGCCTTCCTTTGAAGCACCTGTTGCATAATGTCGTACTTCCAGACCACTGCGTCCGAAAAGAACAGGGAGATTATCTTCCTGCATTTCTTCGTCATCGTAGTCTGTATCGATATACTTGTAGAGTACAAAGACATTATCCTTATACTTGATGGTCTTCAGATATTTCTTTGTAACAACCTGGTATAGTCCATTACGGTTGAAGAAGGGTGGCAATATCTCCTTGCCATCCGGACCAACCAGTATAACCTTATCATTGATAGGGCACCAGCAATAGTCAGTACCGCATTCTTCTCCATTTCTATAATGTGCATACACCACTGGCAACTCTCTGTAAGGTTCAGCAAGATGATAGGCCGAAGAGAATATCACGGCTGTTGCAGCCTGTGCATTCTTTCTCGTGCTGAATCTGTTGCTTGTCTTAGGCAGGGCATACACCTGCATATAGTCTGCTACATGTAGTTCCTGCACAACTCTTGTCACGTTAATGCTTGTGCCGTCAGCTTGATTTTCGTCGTACTTCATCACCATCTCAACCTTGTCGAAATGGCATACTGGAACATCGGTAAAGGTATTCTCGTCGATTTTGTTTACCGATAAGAAACCAGTCTTTTCACTTCCTGTATTATCATATTTAAACAGAGGTTCCTCTGTTTTATCTATTTTCTGTACATAGCGACCATTATCCTTGAATCGCAGATAAAAGCGTATTCTACCTACTTCCTCAGGATGTTCAATTCCCCATTCCGGTTTAAGCAGTCTATCGTAGCCTATGTATTGTTTTTTACCTCCACCAATCTCTTCAGGTTTCAGTTTTACTCTCAGGTGGCGAACCATCTGGTTTCTGCTTGCAGTATAGGCAATCACCCATTCAAAGTCAAATTTATTTTTCTTTGCCACCTCGTCAGCTTCCAGAATCTTGTGGAGTAACTGCGGTATGCAGGTTTCTTCACGATTCATGTCTTCCTTGGCAAAAGGAGCCTCTTTTTCCTTGCTGAGAATACAGTCCAGGTATTCATAGAGACTATGCTTGCGTGCTATTGATTCTTGGAAGGCAACAGCACGGTTACGGTCTTTCAAATCATCCAGTTCTATTTCTTCACCATGGAATATTTTGCAAAGCTGGGGTAGGAGCGCATCATTCTTATCTCGTTTCAGCTCTGCTTGTACAGCCAGTCCACCCAATACCTGCAACGATTCCAACCATCGATAAGAGGTCTTATCTGGATTAGTTGATGCGTTATAAACGAAGGTGTTAGCATCAATCTTTGCCAGTTGGTACAACTTCTTCAATTCTTCTGTACTAAGGGTTATAACCTTGTTGTCATCCATGGTGTCTGCACCCTTATAAAAGCGTTTGTACCACTCTGCCAGATACATCACTAATATAACGGCGAAATCCTCACTTAGCAAGTGATGATAATCATTACTATGTGAGGAGATGCTGTTTGCTATAGCCGTTTCAAGGATATAGAACTGCTCTAAAGAGAGTCTGAGCTCCCAGACGTAGGGGCGACCTACGTCTATTTGCTTTCTAAGTTGCTCTTGACACTTAGGTAAGCATGCCAGCAGTTTTTTATCCTCTTCTGTATATGGAGTTATTGCCATAATCCTTATTCGTTTTTATAACGTATTCCTTTATATTTTCTTTTTAACTCTTCCAAACTCATGCAGTTACCTTTGCCTCCCTGCCCATGATGAATCATCCTATGGCAGTTGGCACAAAGGGGTACAAGGTCGGTTTGAGAATTCACAGGATGTTCGCCTTCTGTTTGTGAGAATGGAAAGCGATGATGAATCTCAATATATTCGTCATCAATGTCATATGCCTTGGTGAAATCAAAACCACAACATTCACAGAAGATGTGTCCACCATGTAATGCCTTATAATAGTTGATACAGGCTTGTCTGAGAATCTTGTTTCTCTTTCTGAGTTCCGTTGGTTGTGCTTCACCGGCTTCACCTTCCAAGTATATGGTAGTTTCCACCATAGGCTTGGGTGTAACAGGCGGTTCGGTTGCCTTCGTTCCAGAAGGATGATTGGTATCATCATATTCACCATATACTGGCATAGGAACAGTATTGGCATTCAGGGCTTTCAAGAATAGCCGGTACCATTTCAGAACCTCTGTGTATCGTGGTTCCACACTCATGTCGAGATTCTTCAAGATAGGGTGCGTCTTGATCTTCCTGCGGAATTCTTCGACGTCATCTATTTCTGTAATATCGTAGATAGACTCGTACTTGGTGCCAAAGTAGTCATTGAGCGTATTGGGTATAATATGCTCTGCCGTTTCAACGGTCAGACTTACTTCTTTGGCATCACCGTCAAAGCGTTCCGATAGATAACTTCGGAATACTCTGCCAAGTTGCTCGTATGTGAAATCACTTTTATGCATATTCTTTTTTAAGATAACGTATTCTCTACTATTTAATTGTCCATTTCAGTCTAAACATAATCTTCGAACTGATGGAATTCTCCATCGACGATTGAAGTTTACTTGTCATGGAATCAACTTTGTCTGCGTATTCATCTTCTAATTGAAACAACTGTGCTCTTTTCTTGCTGAGAAGTTTTGCTTTTGTATTTTCTTCTTTTTTAAGTTGAATTTTTACAGACGCATTATGTTCTTTTCTTATCTGTCGGCGCAAGGCTTCATGTTCCTTGTTAAGTTCCATGACCTCTTTTCTAAGAGGTACTAATTGGTCTTCTGCCCACATCTCATACTTGTTGATTTCATAGTCAACATATTCATTTGTCCTTTCTTCAACCTGAAATTTATAACCATTAAGTTGCTTCTCATATTCTTCTTTGAATATATCATCGAGTGTAGCAAGACTTGAATCCTGTTGAGACAAGCAGTCAAGTTCTAATAGTTTAAAGACAAATTCTGCCGGCAAAATTTCTCCACCTGCAGTCTTTGCACATGCTATCAGTTGTTCTTCTCCATCATATTGATTTGATGAGGTGACACGATATACGCAAGCTAAACCACTTTGTCCCTTATACTGCTCAATTAAAGCTGTTTTATACGGATAAGAATCTAAGTCAAATACTAATTCTTCGTCCGAAACATCCTCAGCAAGGGCTTTTTCAACAACAAATCGTCCTAAAGGATGTCCATATCTTAATTGAATATATTGCTCTGACTCCTTATTTAATATATAGGTGCCTGTAGGAATGTTGGATGCAACTTTGTCATTCAGAGTGAAGATATGCTTGTCAGAATCGATGTTGGATATGCTATCTTTAAGAACGTTTACTGCAATATGCCACAAATGCTTATTATAGGTGTCCAGACGAACTGAGTCTTCACTTTGTCTCATGCGCAATTTATTGACAACCTCCTCATCGAAGTTTTCTAACAAGGATTTTCTTGTACATGCTATGCGCTCTTTAATAACTTCCTCCAATTCATTCTGGAGTTCATCAAATGCTGCAGCGATTTCTCGCTCTGTACGACATGTACTATAAATGCTATTCAGTCTTCTTTCAAAATCTACTCCTGAGTCAATAGAACCAAGAACCTCATCACTGGCTCCAAAGACACCATCGAATAGGGAAAATTTATCGTTCAATAATTCATAGACACGTCTATCTGCATAATTGGCCTCATTTACGAAGTTTACTACCACGACATCACTCTTTTGTCCATAACGATGGCAACGACCTATTCGCTGTTCAATTCGTTGTGGATTCCAAGGCATATCATAGTTGACTACCAAAGAACAAAACTGCAGGTTGATACCCTCAGCTCCTGCTTCTGTGGCGATGAGTATTTCTGCTTTATCCCTGAAAGTATCTACTATTGCTTGTTTTCGGTCAATAACAGTACTTCCTGATATTCGGTTTGTTCCTGCATATTGCATGAGCCAAAGACGATATATGTTTTTAGCGTCTTCGGAGGTGTTTGTGCCATTAAAACAGATGACCTTATCTTTGTAACCATGTTCGCTGAGGTACTTGTACAGATACTCTTGCGTTCTTCGGCTTTCTGTAAATATAAGAGCTTTCTTCTGCCCACCAAGACTTTTTATCTTCTCAAAGGACACTGATAGTGCATTCAACAATTCCTTGGACTTTGTCTCTTCACCAATGCTACGAGCCAAATCACAATAACCTTGAAGTTCCGCTATTTCCGCATCAATATCGTCAAAGTATGAATTTGATTCTGATGAATTCTTGTCGTAGATATCGTATTCATCTTCTTTGTTATCATAATCATTTGTCACACAGTCTAAAGCGGAAGACATCATGCCAGTTTCTTTATAAACTTCAAGTCTATGGATAAAACGTTCAAGAGTATATCCCAATGCGTATGCAGATGAAGACATGATTTTTCTAACCAATAGGGAAAGAAGAGGACGTTGTCTCTCAGGTACGCCATAGGTTCCTTCTCTCATCAGATAGTCACTAACCTGTTGGTAAAGATCTATTTCTGCTTGTGAAGGATAATATTCTTGAACCAAGGCTGTACGCTTGGTAAAGTTCACATATTCTTCAACCTGATTTCTCAGTGTGCGATGAATGATATGGACTATACGTCCTTTCAATTCTCCATATTTGGCTTTGTCTCTTGTTGATACAGCATTATACTGTTCTGCAAATGTATCAAGACTGGAGAAAAACTCTGGATCGATAATACTAATCAATCCATATAGTTCCTTTAAGTTATTCTGTAAAGGAGTGGCAGTTAACAGAATCTTTTTATAGTCTCTGAAAGCTGCTCTCAAAACGTTTGCCATTACATTGCTTTTCTTGTAAACGTTTCTGAGTTTATGAGCTTCATCGAGAACAATCAAATCCCAATTGATACTTTTGAAGTATTCAGCATTGCTGACAGCAAAATTATAGGAGCAGATATAGATACACTTTTCGTCTTTTGAAATCTGTATCTTTCCTTCTTGGAACGACTCACTATCCAATATAAAGGATGGCAAGTAGAATTTATCGATAAGTTCAATATTCCATTGGTTTCGCAATGATGCTGGGACAACAATGAGTATGTTTCTTTTGTTCTCTGCCCATAATTCGGACAATATGATGCCTGCCTCGATAGTTTTACCGAGACCAACTTCATCTGCAAGAATAGCGCCCTTGCTCAAAGGAGATTTGAAAGCAAACAGTGCCGCCTCAACCTGGTGTGGGTTGAGGTCAACACGTGCTTCTGACAACACGCCGGTAAAACGACTGTCATCACTTACGGACTTTTTATGTGAAATGTCCCAAGCATAATATAGTTGCTGAATGGGTGATAGCATATCTTATCTGTTTACTTTTTGTTCTATTCGGATTGCGTATTCAGGTGAAAGAGCATCGAACTCTTCAATCTGAGCGCCTCTCCAATATTTTTTCGCCAAAGCTTCGCAACGGGCTCTTAATCTTTTGTCCTCCATAGGATTTGCCTCCTTACCATATGTGTCACGCAATTCCTCATATGACTTTTTAAGATTCAAATCTATAAGAGAAATACGCACAATGTGGTATTTGCTGTCAGGATGCTTTTGCATGAAGACATTTTGAGAACGGTGCAGATAGAATGGGGCAGTGCCATCTTTGAGACTGTAGAGAGTTGTTTTGACATCAACATATGTGTTGTCTGTCTTATTATGGAAATCATAATCTCCTACACCTTCTAATGCAGCATGCACAAATTCCTTCTTTTTGTTTTCAAGATAATGAGCATAGATGAGTTCTCCAATAAATCCTATAGTCTGACGAACTTGAGATTCTTTCTCTTCTTCAACGACATCATCAAGGATTTGCTTAACCTTGTCAATGTTGTCTATAAGGTCTTTCATCTCGTCCTCATCTAATTTTTTAGCGATCTCATTGAGTGCTCCTATCTTATCTGCAGCTTCTTCTGTAATATTATCAATGACATCCTGAATTTTATCTTCACTAACTTCAGGATTTTTCTTTATAACAAGCTCATCCTCTGCAATTTTAACACCGTTGTCTGCTGTAGTAGATTCTGCATTCTTCTGTACCGAACGATTTTCCAGTTCTTCTATATACATAGCCTGAAGATGAATGAATGGCTTTTTGAAGAAATCAATCTCTGCTGCTATAGAAGAGAGCTTTTTGATAACTGTTTTATCTATACTTTGTAAGTATTTTACAACAACCAGTTTGTCATAGATGTAACCGAAATCACTATTTTTAGTCTTCTCTTCATACAACTTTTCTTCGCCTGATAGTATGACTATTTTTACATCAACAGGCTCATCAGACAACTTGATGATAATACCATTTGACTCTTCGGTATTCTTCCATTTTTTATATATATCATCGTCCCATTCGCAATACTCTTTTTCGTCTACAACTGATGAGATCTTCCAAATAGGAGAAGGCATTAAACCTCTAGTCCATAGTTCGTTTTCACTGCTAAAGATGAACACTTTGTTGGACTTTATGAAGTTTTGCAATGAAGAACTGTCCCCAATTTTATCGAGCAAAGATGTTGTAATGTCCAATACGGAGAGGAATGCTGATCCTTTTTCGCATGGCTCGAAAACAAATAGGGGCTTCGTGATACTGTCAGAAGTATTTTCTATTTCACCAGTCATTCTTAAAGAATAATATGGCTGATAGTTTTGGGGCAGTTTATCGCTTATAGCACGACATACATTATATCTTTCAGACAAATATGGCATGCTCATTTTTTTACTGCTGATCCATTGTGTAGTTCTTTCTAACATGTCACGTTCATCGCCATTCTCATAGCCATCAAATTTTGGCATCACGTAAACATTCTTAATTAATGCATCACGCAATGCAATAAGTGGGTGTGAAATAGTCATGATATGGCTAAATATGCTAAGACCATTTTCATGATCTTTTATCCACTCATGCATCTCCTCAGGAAGACATTCTTCTTTATTCAACAATTGTTTGTCAGCATAAACCTGAACTGTCTTGTAGAATCCCGGGATATTTACAAAGTTGTCAATCTTCTCAAATTTATTCTCCCAAGCCATATCAAGTATGGATTTTATAGAATCTGAGAAGTTAAGTTTATATGGTATCTCTGTAATATCTTTTGAGCGACATACATCCAGCATAAATTTAACTTGGATTGTAGTTAAGCTTACTGGTAACAGTTTTCGGTAGAGTATAGCAGTATCTACGACCTCTTCCTTATTCGTATAGAATGTATGTTTAAACCAGTTCACGCAATCTTTTGATGGAAGATAGTCAAAGAATGCCTCAATACTCTGATTATCGTTCTTTATATCCTCATCAAGTAGGTAAGCGTCATACTCATTGTTACCAACTTTTAAATATCGCTGTTTTATGGTCGATGGCAAAACGCTTGAATTAAATCGTATCTTGTTAAATACGATTTGTCGTACTTCCTTTCGATTCCCACCAAACTTAATTACCTTCCATCTGATATCTTCTTCTGTAAATGATGAAGATATTTCAATAGTAGGAATAGATTTATAAAAATCCTCGACAACATCAGAGTTACATTCCTTTATAATTGGGAGAAGTGATAATTTATTATCAATCTTCTGGATTGCAAGTTCCATTAGCTTCGAATTCTTTATAAGACTGAACTCCTGATTTATCCTAATAGCCGGCATCAATTCCTGAACAGCAGTTGGAACACTGAACAGACCTATGGATTCAAGTTTTAATTGAAGACTCTTATCCATATTGTCATAGACATAATTGTATTGTTCAAATGACTTCTCTTTGATGGTATATTTACCACCATCTTCTTCCTTTACCCAGAAACCCGACAAGAATGAATAAGATATTTTTACAAGTATCTCTAATACCTTCTTATCTATAGTATCTACACTGGCTATAAGATCCTTCGTACTGATGATATTCTGTACAAATGGATCCAATGTTATATCTTTGTAAAACTCTTCACTGATGAAATTAAAGTCAGAAAAAGTTTTGATAGCCAATTCGTACTCTTCTGCTTTTAGTGAAGATTTGTTTTGCAATCCAACACATTCATCAGAAGTAGGGCATCCGTTACTGTCAATATAGAAGTTCTTGATTAAGCGCATCTCATCCTTAGGATGATCTTCTGTAATATTTCTTTTATATACAGTTCTTAAGTCTTTGATGAAGGCTTTAGCATATTCTTTCCAACCTTCAACCTTCTTTATGCTTTCTATGTTCTCAAGAACCCAAGTCCACGTATTATATGGACGTTTGTCTGGCAGTATAAACCATTTCTCTTTAATCTCCGATGGTAAATATCCTTTTACACGGAATTCATCAAAAAGAGTTGTGTCTTTAGGACGATCGATAAATAAATTATCAAACGACTTGTACTCACCGTTCCAATTCTGGAACAATGGTATTTGACTCGGAATTTCACTCTTAATGTCTGGGCACAATTCTTCCGCCTTTACTAAAATATGAATAGCAGTATCTTTACGAGCATTGGAAGTTCTGTAGAGCGCTACATGCTGTTTCAACTTATAGTAAAGTGAACGATAGTATTCTTCAGAAAGAATACCAGGGAAGGGCTCGACAATATATTCTATATCATTATAGACGATATTTTCAGTGTCGGTACTATAAAGTACATTTTCCTCTCCTGTTATTTCTTTATACGAATAGATATTATTATTGTTCGATTTGAACAATTTGTATTCTTTAATGCCATCAATATGACGAAAACAATAATTATGGTATTCTTTATAGTCTTTTTCTGACAAGCCTATAATCCATTTATTCATTTTTTCTTCGTCACTTATATTTAAGACTTCTGCGAGAGTAAGGCTCTTAACTTCTATGCCAAGATAAGTGCGTAGTTTTGGCAATATGTCGTAATTTGCCCAATGCTTAGAAACACCTATGCTGTCCAGAGGCAAAAGATAATCTTCTTTTTCTTCTACAGGAGTGATAATTTCTTCTATGTTGTAGAAGTTTCCATCCATAGAAAGATAATTTTCTTTAAAGAATGGCAAAAAGACAGATCTGAATGCTCCTTTTACATAAGAAGCCGATTCTGGTATTGAATAAATACTAGAATAAGCTAATGATTTATATATGTAAGTAAACAAATCCTTATTTGTATCTTTCAATTCCAAGAGTTGGTCCTTTAAGATAGAAAATGCTTCTGTAAGCTGATTTTCTACTTTTTCCTTTTCAATATTGATACGTTGGCGACTATTGTCTATACCAAAGCTTTGACTATCTATGATGAAACCGAGTTTATACTGAGTTTCTATGATAGGCAGTCCTTTATAGAAGTTTACAAAGTTTTTTGTAGCAAATTCCGGGTTGAATCCAAATACATACAAGAAATCAGTATCGCCCTTTGTATATTCAACCTTCATCGACTCAACTTTGAGCATGTCAATTTCTTTGCCTTGAATATATATATGCTCAATGTCACGTCCATCACTATATTTATTAGCATTAGTTAGTGATACGAAGCCACCAAGACCACGCATTACTTTGTCAAGATTCTCTTTACTGTTAATCTTGTCATACTTTCCTTTACCGAGAGGTATAATGAGGGCTGTTCCACGATCCAGGAAACTCATATTCCTACGAGGTTGTACTAACTCCTCAAAGACTTGAAGTACTTCTGCAACCTCATATTTAGGAAATAATTCTTCTGACTGTCCTGGAAGTATAGGATAGTAACTATATAAGATTTTGACAAAAAGAGGGTATTCCTCATCATTATCTACCTGTGAAGGCTCCCATGAACCATCATTCAGGCACAGATTTGAAATTTGTGCTCTCGAACTCCATGAAATTAACGAAGGTCCTTTTTTATGATCCTTTATTGCATTAAGCAACAAGGAACTATTATCTTTCCATTCATCAAGGTCTGCCAACAGGGTATAAAGGAGTTTCGAACCTTGTCCATGTTCTCCCATTTTGTGACTATCACCATATTTGTCAGACTTATTCTTTGACAGGAATGTATATAGCTGTCCTTCTCTATGTTCTGGATTTGTTTCCAAATCGAGATCAGTATAGAAAGGAACACCATTGTTTAAGACAATAAGATAGTTTTCATTGAAAAAGAAATACAACGAGTCTGCCTTTGCGTCAAATGCATTTTGAACAAACTCATAGAAGAGTTGTTCTTCTGCATTTGTCGCAAAAGTTGCAGCTTCTGTTATGGAAGCATCTAGCTTCTTATTAGGGCCATATACATATTTGAACCACGCTTCATTATCTTTTCCGATAAGTTCAGGTGTTTCATTCTTACATAGCTCCTTTATATATTGTCTTATATTACGTATTTTCATTTCTTGTTGTATGTTATATATGGAACAATCTGAATAATAAAGGTTTTGTTCAAACCTTCTGGATCCCGGCTGTTTTTGTCGGTTTTATGGGTATGGCGACCTTGACCTCCATAACCAGATCCAGAAACGAAAATCTCGCCATGTAATGATTCAATATTAGTCAAGATTCCGTTTGATAACCATAAATTCTTCAAGTTTCTCGCTCTATTGTAACTCAATGTTTCGGCATAATTTCTATGTGCCAAATCTGGATTAGTACCAACCTTTTGAGCAGCTCGTCCTTCAATAATAACCTTGAATGCTACATCAGTAGTTGTAACAAATTTTCGGATAATACCCTCCAACTCTTTTCCTGCAGCAATAAGTTCTGCCTTATTACGTTCAGGTATGGTTGGATCTTCTGGTTTGAACAGCACATCAACAGTACATTCAAATCTGTTATATTTCGGACTATAAGCAAAGTACTTACTCTGTAATTGTTTTTGCGCTTCCTGGAACTCCTTGATTTGCTTGTACAATTTAGCATTGACAACAATATCATTGATGTTAGCTTCTGTAACGCCTACACCATAATAAAGCTCGACGAAGCCTCTATAGCTATTATATGCTACAAGACTGGCAATGATGAACACGATAAGGAATCCTGACATTAAGTCTGTGTAGTTTTGCCAGAAATTATGTTCCTCACCATTATCTTTAAACTTTATTCTTCTCATTTTCTAGCTATTCTATTGAGTACGGATTCAAGTTGCTGTAAAGCTTCAATCGTACTGTTCAATTCCTTGATATTAGCAACAATCTTATCAATATTGGCCTGTTTTGTTGCTACCGAAGCAATTACCTTCTCGATATTTTCGTTTGTTGCTTTCATGTTTTCAAGTGCATCAGTAACCTTAGCAATGATGTTTTCACTGCTCTCGTTAGTTCTGTGAGCCACATTAACAGCATCCTTAAAGCCTTCTGCAGATTGTTCGTAATTCTTGACCATTTCTGCAAGATGGTCATTCATGAATGAATATGTACCATTTAAGGTTGTTACGTTATCTGCTATCGCCTTTGACAAATGGGTACATTGAGCAGCCATAGAAGTTTGGAGTTCCTTAACAAACGTTCCAAACGAACCCTTTATTTCGTTAACAATATCTTCGTTGGCCTGAGTACTCTTATTTAAGAGTTCAGAACAAACGTTTTGATAAGAATCCTTTAATTCTGTCATCTTGGCGATACTCTCTGAATTCTTGGTTGCAACAGCAGCAAACTGCTCATTCATGAGGGAGTTAACTTGCTCTGCAAAAGTTTTGTTTTGTGTGACAAGTCTTTCGGCAAGTACATCATATTTACTGGCAAGACTTTGTAATTCTGCAGATTGATTGTCACCCAAGTTTTTCAAAGCTTCAGTTGTTGCTGAACTCAAAGTTTCAACAACACCTGACAGTTTTGACGAAATATGGCTAAGATCTGTAGAGGTAGCTGTAACCATTTTCTCTATAGAACTCTTTTGCTCGTCAAGAAGAGCGGTTGACTGAGTTGTGAGTTTATTGATTATACCATTTAGTACCTCGCTACTCTTAACGAATTGTTCTTCGCCAAACTCATGAATTTGGTTCTTGATGGCTCCATTCATCTGAGTAAATATTTCATCCATACGATTAACAAAGCCATCTATAAAACCCTGAAGAATCTTATTCTGTTCAGCAACATTGTTGTTAAGATTTTTGTTGTACTTCTCTATGGCCTGCATATTCTGTTCTTCAACGCTTTTCAACTCAACCATTCTTTTAATCATAAGATTGGAAGCCTCCAAAATTCCTCTTATATGGTCTTCTGGCGTATCTCTTTTTTCTGATTCCTTTGCCTCGTCTATAAAGTAAATGTATTTGTTGACGATAGTGATTATAAGACCTGCGACAAGACCTATAATAGATGTCGTAAAGGCAGGAATTATATCACCAATAATCTTTGTGATATTGATAGAGGTAGAACCAACATGCTTCAATACTTTACCTTCCATAGTATCTACAGATGGAGCATTTTGCAATTCTTGCATTGAAGCGCAGATTGCAACGAAGGTAAAAAGCAAGCCTAATGAAGTCCAAATACCAGGCAAACTATTTAATAGCTGTTGAGATCTATATACCTTAAAATATCTGTTGTAAAAATATATTGTTACACAGAGACCCACAATAATGGTAATCCAGTCGTATGGACTTTGAAATAATGGTATGCTAAACATTTTTGTATTTTGTATTTTCGAGTTTATAATTCATTTTTTATAGAAATAATGGGATGCTAAGAATTTGACAACTTCAAAGCAGACAACCTATTTAACCGTCATTCGTAGTTCCCAATTTATAATACTTTTGTCTATCAGTGTCAGAAACTGCAGTAAACAGCAGTATGTTTCTTGCAACATTTTTGCTAAAAGCCAGGTACATTTGTACTCGGCAGAAGTCAACACTACGCACGGCGTTGGTGCGTGCAGTATTGATGATAGTCTTTATGTCGTTGACAAAACCTTGCAAGGTGATGTCTTTATTGTTATGGTCATTCATTTTTTATTCTATATTATGTATTACAACAAGCTTGATATACCCTCGTAGTACCACTTTTAGTACCGCTTAACTGGTACTGGAGTTTATCTTAAGTGGTACTGGAGTATCAAGTAACTGACACTATAGTAACACTTATGTGGTACTGATAGGGTACTTTGAAGGCATGGATCAGACACTCCAATTGATGTGCTCCTCGTATTTATCGAAGTCCATTTTGGAGTCAGCTCCTACCTTTTCAAGCATCAGTCTTATCACCTCTTGCTCCTCAGGTGGAAGAAGAATGTCACCACGTCTGCGCTTGAAATATTGGTTGCGTCCGAAGTGGAGGATGAGGGTAGTCATGAACTGGTCATACTGCTGTGGGTACATCCGCTCTTGAAAATTGGTAAATCCTCTGGCGAATATCACTGGCTTTTTATCCCGATAGTATGTGCATGCCTCGTCCTTGCTGCATCTGGTCGGATTGATCAGACGCAGATACTCTGCATTCTGCTCAAGCATCATGGAGTAGGCTGTCTGATGTAAACAAGTAGCTGCCATAGGGCAGCTACTATGCTCACATACCGGATAGTCTTTGGGTAGAGACGTATATTCTTTCTTTGGCATAATCTATATTGTTATCGATACCGTTATCACTTTAGATGCTTTTGCTTAGAACTTAATCCATTGGCTTAATCATCTTCTCGATAAATTCAATCTCATCTTCATCAAGTTTGTATTTACGATAGAGTTGTTTATCTATGTCTGCAATGCTTTGAGTCCAGTCGATGTCTGAGATGGCAGTGAAATTTTGAAGAGGTACATTAGCCCAAGTATCACGTGGATTATGTTGCGTTGCTTTGAGTGTACCCAATAAACATCTGGCAAATTTTGTCTTGACGTAGTTCAAACATGCGGATGCCTCCTGGGCATCGGCAAACTTGCCGATGCTTAGGAAGGTATCCGTATGTCCGATTACCGGCACGCCGATTACCGGCGTGCTGAGCACTTCGCCTATAGCACCAGTACCATTTGCTTCAGGAACGAGAACATTATAATAATTAAGATATTCACATGGCTGAAGATATGATGCATTTACCCATTTTGTTTCTCGAGAGCCCTTTATTCTTCCGATAATTTGAACACCTTCACCTTTGCACTCTTTTTCTGTGTTGACAAATATCTCTGATAAGTTTTCAAAAGCATTTGACGTTATCTTTGAAGCTGTTCCTTTTCCTTGTACTTCATATATTCTTGGAAACTCACTCAAAGCTTTCTCTGAGAAGCGGTAAATGCCTTGGGAGGAAACTAAACTGGCAAATTGCCCAAACTGGAATGAAGGGTGTGCAAATACTTTTGCCATTATGGATTTTAACTCTGGATAATCTGAAAAGAACCCAATTGCTCCAAATTCTTTATTTGCGTTTCTTAGTCCAATAGCTACTCCTCCCTTAATGTCTACAGTTGGGAATACGTCACTTGATTTTTGGAAGTAATCAACCACTTTGAAATGAGTATCAGATAACATCTTCTCCATCCATTCCATAGGTGTTTGTCCAGCCTTAAATAAGAATCTGCCAGGAGTAATAAATGTTACCAATGGTGACAATTCAAAGGCTGTATCGTAAAACAAATTGTAAATAGGAGTCTTTCTTGTACTTTCTCCTTCTATCTGATATGGCGGATTTCCCACAATTGCTTTAAACTTCATATTATTTATATCTTCGTTTTCTGATTTTGGAATAGAATTATATACATGCCAGAAGTCCTTGCCACGAACGATGTCGTTTTGGAACAATTCAGGTTTTGCACGGAGCACATTAATCATGTCACACTCCAATGACTCGTGATCATTATAGAAATATGTCTTACCTTCTTTGGTAACATGCTCGTCTGCTGCTTTGAGTACACCTGCAGATACAAGGTCTGTTACAGGCACATCATGCACATAGCAACGAATATTCATGCGGATATCCTTGCGGAAACCTGCTAAAGTTCGTTTTGTAATGCTTACAGCCATCTTAGTACGGCACACGACAAAGATGTTGTCCTGCAACACATCCTTCCAAATTTCGAGATCGTTACCTGCTTGGCGATAATACTGTTCTGCGTTCTGGCTTTTGCCACGCTCGCCAGTAAGATGGATGTTGCGATAATTTGGCTCCTTGGCACCCTTGAAAAGAGAGTAAGCCATATAAAGAGGGTAAAGACCAGTCTTTGAGTTGATTTCAAGAATGCGAGAATTGTAATCACCGAAAATATCCTTGGTAATCTCGTTGGTGAAATGCAATTGATTGTTATCATCCACCGTTACACCTACAGGTCTTGCAGCGTTAACATTTTCTCCATACTTATTCTCTTCAGTATAAGGCGCAACAAAATCCTCATCCCAGAAGCACCAGCCGCCAACAGTATCGCTCATGTGCATGTTGACAACACGCCATGGAGTAAGCACGGTCTCCTTGTCAGGATTGTGGAAGTAAGAGAAGATAGTAGCAATTTTAGCAATACGATCTTCTGTATTGAGATTGTCAGCCTCCTTAACCATTTGACGTATGCGCTTGGCAGCACCTGTAAAGATGCTACGATCGAAACAGTCTTTCAGGATATTGAACGTTTCCTTGGTAAAGCCCTTAGGCATAAACTCTTCCCATGAAGCCTGGTCAACAATTTCTTCACTGGCAAAGTTGTCAATAGTTATCTCTTCTCCAGCTTCATCATTGATTTCTGCACCATATACCAACAAAGGAATACGGATAGCCACGCCACGGAGCACAGACATACGGGCACGCTTTTCCTTGTTTTCTTCGTCACGTTTTTTCTTTACCTGGTCAGTCTTATCATCCTTTTCTTTGTTCTCCCATTTCTTCCAAAGCACAGGATTGCTAAATGAACTCCATTCGCCGTTCAGAAGCTGGCTATGGCTGACAAAAAGGTATGGGAATATCTCTGCAGGAGCATTCATCTCATCGTTCCATCCTTTATCTTCTGTCGTTGGCTGACCATTCTCGTCAAATTCAGCTGCCATAGAAGGGCGAGGAGGAAGGGCTTCGCTTTCAGACAGATAGTAAATGTACTTGATCTGCTCTGCGTTTTTGTCGCCTAAGCCATTCTTGTTGACATTGATTTTCTCTGGTTTCCAGGCATTTGGCATAGAGCCTAGAAGGTCGTGTACGTCGCCAAGAGCCTTTTCCTGCACAGGACTGAGATTCATCAGTTGATCAGGATTATAAAGAGAGTTGTCGGCATAGCCACTACGTACAGCACGCTCGATATATACATTTGAGAGTTTCTCGAATATCTGAGTAGCAGAGAAGTGCTTGCCCATCTCACCTTCGTCCATAGAGAGAACAGGACAGAGTTTGATAAAGGCGGCAAGATGCTCTTCTTCCTTCTTCTTAGTAAGCTTCATCTGCTTCTTTCCCTTTTCTGTCTGTGCATAGACTGCCATCTTTGCAGTTTCAGCTACTGCAGTAAGGGCACGGTCTGGAGCAAAGTCAAATACATAGCAGTCGGACTTCTGACGGCCTTCGAGTACGGCATGAGTCTGCACACGGAAAATGGTCTGCATGTAGTTGGCTGCAGGAGTATTCTCAGAGCCTTTCATACAGAGTACGGCAGTCCACTCTGGAACACTTACACCGGTGGTAAGTTTTCCACAAGAGAGGGTGATGGTATAATCCTTTTTGGTAATATTTTTCTTAGCGTTGCCACGAATATTATCTAAAACATCAGCCAAAGCACTACCATTCTTATCCTCGATATTGCCGTCACCGGCAGCATTGATGATGTGGAACATTCCGTTTTCTTCGCCAAACACATCATCCTTGCGTAGAAGTTGTTCGAGAGCAGCAGCTTCTTTTACACCCGGTAAGAGCCAAAAGGTATGACGGAAGTGGTCACGGAATACGTCAGTTGAAAATGGGTAGAGGCTGGTATCTGATTCTTTCGTAAGTTTGCTAAGAAAACGTTCAATAGCTTTCTGATGCACAAACTTATCTATCTTTACCTCACTCACTTTTTCCTGATATTCAGCCTTTTTCACTGCATTTGGCTCGTTGTCAATCAACTTCTGAAGCTGCAGTTTGTCTTCCTCAGTATATACTCGGAAGAACTCGTGGAACTTGAAAACCTCATTATTCTCGATAGCCTGGTCACGCAGCATCTTAGGCAACGTGAAGGTGAGTATCTGCATACGTGGCAGGTCAGCGTATGGGTTTGGGTCACCATAATGATGCTCATCCCAGAACAACTTGGCACGCTGTTCCATAACGTAGTCCCAAGTATAGATTTCACTTTCCTCGTATTTGTCAAGCAGGTTGAAAGGTGTTCCCGAAAGTGAAAGAATTCGGGTATTATCCTTCTTCAACTTGTTCATCACACGCACACCGGCAGCAGCATCAATGCCTTCGTGTGCTTCGTCAACCATTACGAAGTCCCAATCATACTCCATAATGGCACGTTTCAATGGATCAAGTCGGCGCTCCTTGCCACCAATAAATTGTGACAGGCGCAGATATTGCATGCTGACAAAGAATACGAGTATCTTTTTGCCAGCATCCACCTCGTTTGTAAGTGTATAGAAGTCACCCTGAGAGTCATTGTCATCCATCATTCGGCGACCATAAGCAGGTTCAAGACCTTTTGCATGATAGTCAGCGAGGGCTTCCGGGGTACGGAATATCTTCGCAAAGTCATCATGCCATCCTTTATCTACAACAGGGCGATGGGTGATGATGAGCGTAGAGCGGTAGCCACAACGCTTAGCTACTTCAAGACCAGAGAGGGTCTTTCCAAAGCGCATCTTGGCATTCCAGAGATAGTGCTTACCCTTATTAGAGTCTTTGAACTCCTTTTGGAAGTATTCCACGGTATCATGGATTGCCTTTTCCTGCTCTGGGCGGAATTTGATGGCTCCATGTCCAGCTCCCTTGCCTTGCTTTATCTTGCTGATAACATCTTGTATATCAAAGATTGTGCAGGCAAACCAGATGTCAGCATCCTCTGTTTGGTTGGTAATGGGATCTTTATATCTGCCAAGTGTCTTTGAAGGAATATCCATGGCACGCAGGGTGCGATAGACATCATCAGCCTTATAGCATTTTGAGTCCTGATCGTATGTGGTACATTCCACATATTCTATATGGTATGAAACTCCCTGCATGTAAGGACGAGCATCGAGTACAGCACGAACAGCCTTACCCAACTCCTGACGGTTTGGGGAATCAGCTATATCATTATCAACAAAGACCTCACCAATTTTGAGAAGTCCTTGGTGCTTCCTGTCGTTGATGCTGAGCACGTACAGGAGGCGTGATTGGGTTATAGTGTATCTCATTTATCGTAATATTAAGAATGTTCATTAAAATGTTATATCTCGTCATCATCCGTCTCTTTTTGATTGCTACGGAACAATGAACGGAACTCTATCTTTTGCCATGGCTGCGATTTTGGGTCTTCACCAGGCGATGGTTGCCAATCTTTTGGCTTTTTCAGATTCCAGTCTCTTATGATGCATTTTACACCAATGTGGCCATTTGTCTCGCCCTTCATGCAGGCTGGACATTGCTTCTTGGTAGTTTCTCCAAAGAGATCGGTTTCATATACCTTATCGCAAGAATCAGGAACAACCATCTTGATACCATCCATCTGCCACAGATTCCATGAAATCCATCGGGCTGCATTGATGATCTTGTTTCTTGTTGGAACCCTGAGGTTACCATCTGCATCCTTGATGTAATTGCCATCTGCATCCTTTGGATTGAACTTATCCATGAAGTATTCTATATATGTATATAGTAGGGCTTCACGAGCTAAGAGCAGATTGTCGCCCTGCCATTCATAGCCATATGTATGCTTGAAGGCTTTTTCTGCCATCATATACCAGTCCTTTTCGGTTTCGACATTTTCGTTGATGACACGCATCTTTCTGTCGAGAATACCAATGCGGTGGCTGATAGGGATAGGCTGACCTGTTGTGGTGTCGTAACGACTAACCAGATAAGGAGCTTCTCCACAGGTTATTTCCATGCAGTTGTCAACAACATACTTCTTCCATGTCTTTTGCTTGTTGCCTTCCGGAAACTGGATTTTTCCTTCTGTAGGAATCCATGAATGTGTACCGCCTTCGTTTGTTACTTCACGATTGAAGACGTCTTTGCGGCCAAACCAGTTTTCATCGATGAGATTGTTTTGTGCATTACATACCCATGATGGAGTAAACACCTCTGCCTTGTCTTTGGTGCGGTCAAGCTGAGCTTGCTTGTCTTTCAGTACACGAGGCATTACGATGCGACGGAACCGTCCGGTAATATGCTCAGGCTTGATCTCATCATCATATCGGTAACCTTCTTCTATGAAATTCCCGTGTTCATCAAGAACCGAGTTTTCATAATCTGATGTTGCCCAGAAGATGTTAACCACCTTCTCCTGGTCTGAAGCCTCTGCACGGGCTCTTGCTGACATGGTGTGATCAATGAGAAGTTTGTCAAGAACTACAGGGTCGTAGTCCATGATGTCTTGCTCAGAGATGTCAACATCACTGATATGCTCAAAGATTCTATATGTTGTATTCTTTTCTGCCATTATTCTTTTTTGCAAAATTATCATTCTATGTTGCAGTCTTTCTGCACTATTGAATATTTTTTCAATAAATTCTCAATTTTCTCAGCAATTTGCAGTCTTAACCACTCAGGTTTGAGTACTTCAACCTGATTTCCGTATGAAAAGATGCGTGCTTCAAGTTCCTTATTCGGACGAACCATGAGCTTGATAATTCGCTGTTCTTCGTCTTCAACCTCCTGTGAAGGATGGATGGGTTTGTTCACCACATAAGGGAAACGAGCTTCGTCAAACTTCAACAGTACTTCCTCTGCCATTGGATGGTCTTCGGGTAACGTCACTCCAACGATGTCCTTGAAATACTCATTAAAGTCTATATCCGTATTGGGAATAAACGGCACATTGGCACGTGAAAACTTCACGATACGGTCGAGTGCTTTGTTGGTGATGTAGTGACCATGACTACCTTCCTGCAATCCGATGAGGAACCAGCGGTTGTTGAATTGCTTGATATGGTAAGGATGGAGGATGGCAGTTCTTTCATTGCCAGCGAAAGTGCGATAGAGCAAATTCAAAGGCTGATGATTCAATGCGGATTCTATCAGTTCGCCCAAGAACTCTGTTCCCTTCAGCAGATCATTGTGATCAAATGATACGATATTCTCAGTATTGGGCTTGACACCAAAACGAAATTCAAGATTTGAGATGACATCTTCCAACCATGCGTTACTCGGCACACCACGGAAACGACTGAGTATGTCGATAGTGGAGCGAAGAGACTTTACTTCTTCCGCAGTCAACTCATTATTAAAAATGGAGAAGCTTGGGTCAGAATAACGGTAGTAACTTTTCCTTCCATCAAAGGGATATGTTTCGATAGGGGCATTGTAGGTGACTCTATCTCTCATGTATTTGATGTCTTCACGTATCTGACGGATGCTTACCTGTGAGCCATAGAGATCCATGAGGGACTCATTGACTGTGTCAAGGAGGTCCTCAATACTATATGTTCTATGAAAATCGCTAAAGCATCTGTCCAGAATCCGGTAGCGAAGTTGCGCATTCTTGTTTGTTGGCATAGAGTCTTTTCTTAATTTGTTTATTTATCTGTTTTTATAGTAACGACATCGTCCAGTCTGACAAGGTCGTTCATGTCGCATTTGAGACAGCGAGCTATCTCAATCAAATTCTCTAAAGTTGGTTGTGATGTATTGGTGACCCACTTTGATATTGTAGCAGGATCCTTACCGAGCATCTCAGCCAGTTGCTTGTTGGTTAGCATGCGTTCTGCAAGCATCACCTTAATCCGATTTAGAGGTTGTTTCTCCATATTTCTTGTTTTTATATATTATCAATATGCAAAAATAAGGTTTTTTCTTCGAAAAACAGACATTTTTCATAAAAATAACACTCCTAAAGCAAATAAATTGATGTTTTCGTCATGTTATTCGAAAAAATATTGTATTTTTGTAGAAAAAAAGCTGCATCTCAGCAATCGGAGCAAGCTCCATTGCGTTAGGTTTGCACTTTTTTGCATGTGAATGGCGTCTTTTTTCTGAGAGTGCAGATAGATTGCATAATGGCTTTCTACTTTTGCATCCAGATTGTAACTGTTAGACCTTTAGGTCGTGGTATAAACAAAATCATAAGAACGATGGAAAAGACGAACATCTACACAGATGAAGAGCGTTATTGGATGACAGGAGGCAGAACAGGAACATTGCCTACACGTATCATCCCATCTGTGATTTACAGCTTGGCACCAAACGAAATCTTCGTGTTTGGAAGCAATGCTCTGGGTATGCATCATGCAGGTGCTGCTCGTGTTGCCTACAATGAGTTTGGTGCAGAATGGGGAAATGGTGAAGGATTGCAAGGTCAGTCATACTCTATCCCCACGATGGAGGGTGAGCATAATACAAAGCTTGCCATCATGAGATTTACGCAATATGCCAAGGAGCATCCTGAACTAAAGTTTCTGGTAACTCCTGTAGGCTGCGGTATCGCTGGATATACTCCAGAAGAGATTGCTCCTATGTTTAAGGATGCAGCTTATTTGGAGAATGTGTATTTACCCATCAGCTTCTGGAAGGTGCTGGTGAAATAATAATTGAAAAATAGTTATGACAGAAAGAGAAATTTTTGAAATTGAAAATACTCGTCCACATGTTGTGATTCTTGGTGCAGGGGCTACTATTGCCACCATACCTAATGGTGACAAAAATGGTAATCCTTGCTCTGTTATGCATGGTTTCATTCACAATCTTGGGCTTGATACAATTCTTGCCACAGTTAAACTGAATACTAAAAGTGAAAATATTGAAGATATATATTCTGAGTTGTATGAACGTGGTGATGAATGTAAAGCTGTAAGAGAGCAACTTGAAGAAGCAATATTTTCCTATCTTTCAAGGTTAGAATTACCTGCAGAAATAACTGTTTATGATGAGATAATACTAGCACTGACCCAAAAGGACATGATTGCCACATTTAATTGGGATCCTCTATTGATTCAGGCATACAATAGAGCAAGAAAACTTACAACCAATCTGCCAAAACTTACATTTCTACATGGAAATGTAGCTGCAGGATATTGTGAGCGATGTGGGCATTTTGGTGCTTTACAGCGTGTCAAATGTGATAATTGTGGTGCAGCTTATCATCGTTCACCTTTACTTTTCCCAGTAAAGCATAAGGATTACAACTCAAACCCTTTTATTAAGCAACAATGGACTATCTTAAATGAATTCCTAAGTAGGGCAAAAATGCTTACTATATTTGGATATAGTGCTCCTAAAACAGATGTAGAAGCAGCTCAAATGCTAAAAAGTGCGTTCGAGAAATATTTACCTGCTCAAAGATTTAGTCACATAGATATTATAGAACGTCCGAATTTTGAACATGAAAATCTAAGTAATACCTGGAGAGAATTTATCAATGATTCCAGTTGCAACTATCATATTCATGATTCTTTCTATGAAAGTTATCTAGCTAACTCTCCTAGACGTTCTGTCGAATGTTTTTACAAACGTAATATGACTGGATGGTGGGGTGATTCAAAAATTAAATTTAAGAAAGAAGATAGTTGGAATGATATTAAAGAACGCATAATGTTTCTTTTAGCAGAAGAAAATGAAGGGAAAAAGGTATTAGATGTGAATCCAATTTCTCCCAAAGAATTAATTGATGAATTGATACAATTAGATAAAGATTCACAGATGCTCGCAGAAGATGATTTTTATAATAAATATGAAAATGCGAATATCAAATGTGCTTTTAGAACCCCTGTTTCACTCGATAAACTTGCGTTTTATCGTTCAAGAATGGCTGCGACAATAGGCAAAGACGAAGATTTAACTTCGCCATCTACGTTCTCATATGTACCTATTGAAAAATCAAGACATATAAGAAGAGGTAGGATGAACAAGAAGGGACAATCCATGTTTTATGCATCTTTATTTCCAGACACTAATTATCGTGAAATATGTCATGATATTAAAGAAGGCGATGAAGTGTATTTGTCTTTATGGGGGATGAAACAGGATTCATCGATGATGGTACTGCCAGTATATCTGCCTCAGAACATTAAGGAAAATGTCGACTTATCTAAATATCTTGGCATCGATAATGATTTCTTTACCAAGGGCTTAATGGGAAAGTATTTTAAAAAATTCAACGAGTTGTTTACCCGTACAGAAGAAGACGAGAATCGGAGATATTTATGTTCTAGTTTCTTGGCTAATTATATGTTTAAGCAGAGCGGTTCTGTTGTATATAAAGATCGGGAACTTAAATATAAATTTGAAGGTATAATTTATCCAAGTGCAAGAATTGGGGAAGGAAAAATCCGTTTTTCTAATATTGTTATACCTCCATCTGTTGTAAATGATAAAATGGAACTTATATATGTAGTTCGAGGTAAGTTAAAAGAGGATTTATGTTCAATAACGGTTGATGCTTTAGGGTTTAACAAAGAAGGAAAGATCATATGGTATGAGTTAAAAACTTTTTCTGAAAATGTAGCAATCAATTGTATTTGTGTAGTAGATGACAAAGGAAATTCTTTTGATTTAAATAGCCATGAATGTACAGACATAGATGGGAAAGTAGTTCATGAGAAAGACTTAGCTAAGATTATTAAGGATAAGTTATGTGATAATATTCTCGAGACAGCAACCAATAATAATTTGTTTGAGAATTCGGTGTCATATTCTAAAGCAAATAATATAGATAATCTAGTTAAAACGGTTCAGTTGATATGTAAGTGGTCTGTGGATGGTTGGCATGTTGATAAAGGTATTTTGTTAAAGCATATTCAATTTGAGATTGAAATTGCAGAGGAATTATCAGAAATTGAAATGTAGAATATAGTATCTGAAATGTATTTTATATAACATGAAATGTTCAAAAGAAGAAAATTATATTGCTCAGATTCTTTATAACAAGATGAAGACTTTGTCCATAGGCACAGAAATATCCGTTTCGGAACTGAGTCTTATAGCATTGGAAGAACATCAAACAGAAGATGGTTTTCCAATGTTTGATTTGTGGAATGTCATGAATGCTTTGCGCTATATGATGAATAAGGAAAGGAAATTGCGTATGGACTTTACTAAACATGATTTTCTTTGTGAAGGTCTTCCATTCCATATTCCTTTTGTTCTGCTAAAATGGGGACAACGTATCTATACCAAAGAGGCACGTATAGCAAGAAGTTTTGCTAAGGCAAACAGCTTGTATGGTGTTAAGTTTGTGTGCTATCTCGATGAAAAATGGGTGTTTCGCATTACAAATGAACCTGGATTGGTGGTTGATCCTGCATATCCTCCAAAATATATAATTGTTACAGAGGAAGGAGAAGTTCGATTCTCTACTCCAGAAGAGGGTAATGATGTTTATCAACTAACAAATGTTCTATAGCTTATGATTGGTGCGATAATTGGCGATTTGGCAGCATGGACGTATGAAAATGATAAAGATACGTTTTGGAAGCAACTCATTTCTGAAGATTGTGAGAAGATTGAGTTGTCGGTGTATGGTCATGCCTACTTCCGAGCTGCAAGCAGAAATGTCCTTGATGTTCCTGGCCAGGATGTAAGTATTATTAGAACAAGTGAAGAATTATCTTTAAGCGAGAAGTTAAAGGTAAATGGCCAATGGTTGATGTGGCAACTTATGTGTGCCTGGCATGATAATTTAGAAACACCAAGGAACTTGGAGGACGTTTCTTCTACAGATAAGGAAGAAGGATATGCTCGTATGTTTATCATTGATCTTATTAGATGTCTGAGAATGGGAATGACAAAAAGTGAAGCTTATCATTCTGTAGATGCTTTTGAAAATCTTAGTAAATCTTGGGAATGGAAGTCTTACCAGCAGGAAGCAACTGAATGCAATAACAGATATAGTATTTTGTCTTGTGTGTTCCGTGCATGGGATTCGTTTTATCGTGGCTTTGACTTTACATCTTCGGTACATAATGCAATGAAATGGAAAGGTGATAGACATCTGATAGCCATTCTTACTGCGTCTTTTGCAAGTGCGATGTATGGTTGCAAGTATAACCTAATCAAAAAGAAGTATGCAAAGGATGGAGAAATAACATATACTTTTGATTTGCTACAGATAGGAGAAAACTTTGGCTATCACCATGCTTTATGCAACGAACTTATTGGCGATTACTCTAAATACAGAATGTTTTATCCTAAAAATATGGCATTGACGAATGTAGAGCGTCATCATTGGAAAGATACAGCAAACCTTTATGAGTATATATTTTTCTCAGAAAGTCAAAAGCAATCAATTTTAATGTGCTCACCAACTGGATGGGACAACCGATATGGATTATATCTTGACGATGGTTGGATGTATGTGTACAGAAGTGGTTGCCTTATTGGTCGTTTCCAATTGAAAGAAAGATCTGAAAAGTGGCATATATCAAATACGCAACTTTCAGGAGAACGTTCTTGGGCAGAATTTTGTAATGCTTTATCCTGTGCATTGAATGAAAGTTGTCATTTAATAAACCTCCCGATACTTGCTGAAATACAGACTCGTGCATCTATGTGTAAATACTACCAAGGCGAGAAGGATTGTCCGTCTGAATGGAAAGATACAACGAAAGGAAAATTTTGGTATGGGGAAATGAGATTTTGTACAGGTCGTATCAATATCAAAATGTGGTCTGAACTTGCAACTGAAACTATCGAAAGTTTAACGGGCGAGGCTCTGCAATTTGCTCAGTCAATGTCTGTTGAAAAATTAGGTATGGTTCTCTACATAGAAGCATTATTCCAAAAGTGGTGTCCTTACGATGATACCAAATGGATATTTGAGTATTAAGGAGTTTGTACATCTTCAAGTCTCATTATAAAATGCTCACATTGTGGGTCATTAAGAAATATACAATAGCGACCACCTTCCTGCTTGTGGGGGCAACGACACAGGATAAGGTGCCCGTCTAAAGCTTTGCTATGCCAATCGTAACTTTTAGCACAATCCTTACAATGGTAGATTGTTGCAGTTGCGATTGGCTTTATTTGTTTTTTTCTTGGTTTGGGCATAATTCAATCTCTATAATTGTGTTATCGGCGAAGACTTCTGGTTTCTTCTCTTTGCAGAAGAGTATCGCTCATAGCAAATGAAGCAACTGTTCCACTGCCAAGTGCTTTGACAGCTGCTTTAGCGGTATTGCCTGTATCTACTACATTGTCAATGAGATAAGGTGTACGATTCGAGGGCAAGTCTTTATGTCTGTAGAACCCCATATCTTCGGCAGAAAGGGTCTGGTCTCTTTTCTTAGCATCATATTGTGAGTCTCGCTCTATGCCACGGAGGGCTTCAACGATAGGGAGGTGAGTATATGACGAGATAGCCTTTGCCAACTGCATGGTCTGTTCGGCTTTGCCATGATGTCCTGGGATTGGAACAAGAACCGCATTTTGTGGTAACAGCTTTGCAATCTGGCGTGCAGCATAGTATATTGCATCATTGTCTCCATCTTTCAGTTTATGAGCTACCCACCGGTTGATACCCTCATAATATCTACCAGTGGATAGGAATGTAATACCGTCTGAAACTGTTTTGATTGGTTCGTTCTCTGTCATGGAGTAAATAATAACATGAGTTCTGCATATCGTCTGCGCTCAATGGAAGGGATTCGTTTCCCTCGCCAATGGCAATGGTTCACATAATCGTCTCTGATGTTCCGGTTACCAACTTCGAGTTTCTTTAAAACAGAACTTTTCGGGTATTTGCCCTTATATCCAGTCACCTTGTATGGTCCGATGTTATAGGCCAAAGCGGCAAGGAGTAGGGAGTCCTGACCATAGGAACGAAACATTGCACATAACTCTCTGAGGTCTTTACGAAGAAGTTGCTCTGCTTCATATGTTGACATATTAGCAGAGTAACGCTCTCCAGGTCTGAGCTTATGCCCATAACCAACATAAGGATAGTCCTTAGCCCGGTGCATTCCTTCATAGAACCTGATGCAGCATACTGCACGTTCGAAAGGTGGCAACTCAAAAATGGAAGCCGACGTTGATGCCGGTCGCTCTGTCGGCATTCGAGCCTGAACATTCGCAACCAGACTCAATGATATAAGCAGGAATAATATTATCTTTCTGAAAGTCATTTTATCTTGAATTTGTTTATCTCGTCAATCATATTCTTGACATCGAGGTTTACACTTACGAAATTCTGATACAGGATTCGCTCCTTGGCATCCTTGGATGGGAAGGTGTAGAACTTTGGTATCTTGTAGTTCGCATAGTCAGCTTCTTCCTCAGCAATCTTCTTCATATCGAAGTCCGTCTTGCAATAGAACTTAGAGGTCTGGAACTCTGCCGACTCCTGGATATTCATGCTGTCGCCTCGCCCTGTCTTTGTCTTTATGAAGTCACGAGCAGACTGACCGCATATCCAACCTGTAGGCATGTCTGAGATTTTACTTGCAGGAACAAGGCTGTCCATGTTCTCATTGAGATTGATGGAGGTCTTGTCACGGTCGATGGTCACACCTTTCTTTAACTGAACCACCTTTCCGAAGATGTCGTTGGAGAGCCATTCCAATGTCTCTTTTGCTCTTGCTGAACCACTCACTACGTTACCGACTGTGGTGATAACCTTCTGCATACCCACCTTGCCATAGTCGGATTCAAGCTGTGGCAGTTCCTGAAAACCGAGAGCCACGCTTACCTTGTTGCTTCGGGCAGTACCGATAAGTCGATCAATCTTGTGAAAGTAGAGCGTAGGCAACTCGTCCACTATGATGCTGACAGGTATGTTCTTGCCTTGACCGGTATTGACACGAGTAACGAGACGGTTCAGAATCAAAGCATTCAATGCACCAATGATACTTTCCATCTCTGGGTCGTTGGCTATGAGCAGATATGAAGGATTCTTCGGATCGGACACCTTCAGATCAAAATCATCACCATCCTTATGGAATATCCAATACGACTCCTTGGTAGCCAATCGAGAGGTATAGACACGGAGAGTACCAATCATACCTTCCAACTGTTCCATAGCCTTATTCTTCATGGCTGTCTGGAATGGACCAAGGAGAGGAGCAACCTCTGGATCTGTTTCCAAAACCTCAAAGATAGTCTGGTAATCGAGATTGAGGAACGAAAGGATATGTGGCATGTCACTATACTTTCCCAGCCAATACTCTGGCTCCACCTCTCTGCCGGTATGGTCGAAGACTCTGCCAGTTGGTTTCGGACGATGAGTCTTTGGCTCTGTTGTCATCTCTGCAATAAGAGGATTGCCGTTCTTGTCGTATGGCACCTTCTTGTAGTTGACAAAGAAATAGATACAAGCAGCCAGGAAGTTGACCGCTGATGTTTGGAAGAACTGGTCGCTACCGCCACCACCTTCCTTCTTTCCTTTCTGCAGAGACTCCAAAAGGGTTTCAGCTGTTTCACTGGCTGCAGCAAGATTGCCGATGTATTTCTGCTGAATAGGATTCACACGTCTGGAGTATTCCACATCCACAAAGTTGATGATATTGAACTTGCATCCTTGTGGTACCTTCCCGGCTTTCTGGTTTATCTTATAGTGATAATACAGCTTCTGCGCAAGCGTAGGGAACTTGTAATCATAGACAACCATAGCAAAGCCCTTGGCACTGTGCTGGCGGATGAACGGCTCGATGATGGAGAAGGTCTTACCGGAACCAGGAGTACCAACTACCCATGTTCCACGGAAAGGGTTCACGATATTCACCCAACCTTTGCGGAACTTGCCCTTGTAGTAATAGCGCATCGGGATGTTTACGCTATACTTGTTCTCCTGCAGTTCCTGGCATTGCTCAAAAGACTCGTTCTCGAAGTTGAAACGGTCTTTGAGCAATCCTTCCTTCAGGAACTTTGAGATATTGTCGAGGGCAACATGGATGCAGATGGTACCAAGAATAGAGGCAGCCATGTAAAGCCAGATGTTCAGACTGATGGTATAGAACCTCATATCCATTCGATGACTGAAAAGCCATATAGACAGTATGGTAACAAACAGTCCACCCACCAACGGATAGAACACCTGACGACGAGCATCAAACTCCAAGTGTTTCTTGTTTCGGGTGCCAATGCAGGTGATACAGATAAGCACTATGGTAGCAAGTTTGCTCCATACAAGGTTTCCATCCATATAGATGAACCACCTCTTTACACGGCTATGTATGTCACAAACAATGCCACCCCAATAGTCAAGCAACGCTGGGTCTATAGCATATTCAAAGAACTCCACTATCAATGATAAGTAGATCAGACAGCGGAATATCTTATACATGGTCTGTAATTCTTTTGTTTCCTCCATGAAACCTTATTCTTGTGTTATAGTGAATATTTAATGCTAATTATATAAAGTGATGATAGGACGGACTTTATGTGCTTGCGTTTTGGGTGTTTCTTGAAGTGCTCCTGAGGCTAACGAGTATAACCAGGCTTTGGCTGTTTCCTGGTCTTTCACCTCTGTCGAAGTCCAATACCAACACTCATCCGGATTGTCTGGAATCACATCGCCTCCGCACTTGCGAATATACGTATTAACCGCACTGCGTGCTTGATACAAGAGTTTTATCTGAGCAACGGAAGGGATGTAGGCACTCTGACCATATTGCCACATGTCAAAGACTGCTGAAGCTGCAGGCGAAGTGCCAGTGGAATACATGGCATGCGTATTTCCATTGCCATCGAATGCTGCAATATCAGCTGATGTGTTATGCTTCATTCCGAGAGAGTCTGAGTATGCAAACGGCTCAATGTCCTTTAGATAGACAGCATAGCCTGTGCCTTGTATGTCCTCGTTCTGATTCACATAGAACACTACGGCAATAGGAGTCTTGTTTTGTGACATAACTTCCTCGAACCTTACGACCTTGCCATCCGTACAGAGGATGTCGCAGGTCTTCATTGCCGTATCAGGAAAGTCTCGATGCTCATCGCATGAGGCAAATGCTACTGCCATGAGAGTAGCACAAATGATATGTAGTATCTTCATTGTTGCTATTTCTTTAATGTGGGTATCTTGAATCCTATCACGATGCCAGTACGAAACAAGTCTTCCCGTTTGGGAAGAGTGAGATCACATTTGGCTTGAACAAACAATCCCCATCCATGACGTAGGGCAAAGTTATGCTCGTAACCTACATGCAAGCCACCGACGAACTTGTCTGTGTCACTGCCTGCACTTGCGCCAATACGGAGGTTTCCGTAGTTGTTCCTTCCTCTTGCCACACATGGTTTGTAGGCAGCACCTATTCCCCATGTTCGGTAGTTGTTCCAAAACGACTCTGGGCAGACGTGTCCGCATGACGCACATTCATCCCATTTGATGTAGCCGTTGACAAAGTACTCCCATGCATTGTGGTAGCGTGTTTCATGTTCCCATGAGATTGTGGCATCCAAACCCCTCTGATACAAAGCACCTACACCTACGGATATGCGGTCGCTATGGCTCTGGGCGAATGATGAGACTGAAACGCACAGTCCCATCATCAATGACAATATGTATTTCTTCATCGTCTTATTCCTCCATCATTAAATATGAATTGAATGAGTCGGCATACAGAACATCTTCGTAGTCTATATCCAGACTGATAGTTCTTCCGCTAATCTGCTTCTCTGAAATCTCAATAGTCAGCACCTTGTCGTTAGGGAATGTCATCTTTTTCAGGACGAGAACGTTTCTATAACCATTTTTGAAGGTCTTGGACTGGTCAAGCACCATAGCTGGCGTAAGCTCAATCATCTGGGCATTAGTTGCCTTGGAAACCTTCTTGTCATTCAGTTTGATACGCATCTCATCAATGTCAAAGCGGATATTGGTACGGTTCTCAATGCTGAAATCAATGAAGAAGTATTCTCCAACAGAGTAGATGTTGTTCAACCTCATGGTCATTCTGTGCTGCTTAGTGCTCACGTTTCGTATTCTTGCCGGTGAGTTCCATATCTTTCGGGCATATCTGGTCATATCCTCAGTACTCATTGATACAGAAGGATTATGGTATGGAATCTTCTCAGAGGCAAGAATCTGTTTGTCTGTGACTGCTTCCTGCATTCGTGTAGTGTATATCAGAGCATACTGGGTTCTGTAACGCTCGGTAACTATCGTCACTATAGCAAGGATGTCACCATCGGCATGTACGGCTGCACCTTCCTTGGGTTTCAGACGGATGGTATTGTGTATTGGTTGGTCGCCGACCACTGCATCCGTAGAAATATCAACGAAGCGTACTGGCTCAGAGGCGGTAATGACTGTTGTGACATTCTCATTGATGGTTAGCTGCTCCATTTCCTGATACGTCTGTTGTGCCATGGATGGGAGAGAGGCTAATGCGCATACTACCAATGCGCAGAATTTCTTGATAGTCTTCATATTCGTATATGTTTATTATTTATCTTTCTGGTTTGAACGTGAATTGATGAGATACACAAAGGTTCCATATTTCAGCTTGGCTGAGTTCTTCTTGATGGCCTTGCTGATGGCGTTGCTTGTCTTCTGAACGGCATTGGTAACGGCTTGTGCTCCCCAGGATGCCAGATTGCCACCTCCAGTAGATGTACTGTTGGTAAGGGTTGAAGTGTTGCTCAAAGCACCGCTACCAACATCTTTTGTGGTCTCTCTGAACTGGCTGCTTGGTACATATAATCCTTCAAGTCCGTCGGTATCATAGAGCGAAAGGTTTACCTTGACGATGTCATCATCTACCATGATACTCTTGACTGTGCCCTTGACACGCTGTGAACCGAAGCCGCTCATAGTGGCATAGATGTAGGAGCCTTTATGAATGACCGTTTCATTGATGACAATATCATCGAGCAGACGAAGTCGTACTCTTGATCCATCCACCGCCTTGATGTTCTCGTCTATGATAGCTTTGATAAGTCCTGCTTCCTTGTCATTGTCGCACAGGGTGTTGAAGTAGTCGGAAGTCACCTTGACCTTCTTGACTACCTCTTGCGGTTCATCATCGGTCTTCTTCTTTTCCGGAATTTCAACCTTTCCTTCCTTGGCATCGCCCGTTTTGGCAGTTACTTCGGCCTGCATGGATGGGGTAGAGACCTGCTGAGCCTGAATCCTTGCCTGGGCAATGGCTCGATTGAGTTCTTCCATCGCCTCCTGCTCACGCTGTTTGCCACGAGCTAAGCGATCATTTTCAGCAGAATTGTTGCCTTTGGCGATTTCCTGGCCTTTCTGTGCGCTCTCCTGTAGCTGCCTTTGCATCTCAGAGAGCTTCTCGGCTTCCTGGGCTTCCACCTGTTTACGTTCTTCATCTGAGTATTTTGTATCATACTCTTCCTTGGTATCTTCTTCATTGCGTTCAATGTTTCCTACTGCTGAATAATCGTCTATCTTACCGTATGATTTGAGCATACTCTCATACTTGTTACCAATACCGTCTCCCTTCATTTTGGCATCAGGCAGGTCTGGATTAAGATACTCGGTCGTAGTGAGACCATCAGGAATCTCAGCCTTCTCCGTATGAAAGAGGTCAATGACGAAGTAGCCGACAAACAACAGAGGGAAGTAAATGATAAGCGGTATCATATACTTTGGCTGTTTCCAGTTAATCTTTTTCAATGCGTCCATCGTTTTCTATCTTTTCGTTATTATTCTTTTGATTATCTCTATTCATGGCAGGATGCGTGGTGTAGGCATTTTCAACAGCTTTCCAGACTTTGCTGTGTCGCAGACGCAACATCTGCTCTTGCCTTTCCGTAGCACTTTGTCTTGACTGTTGATGACTATACACCACAACCAACCTGTAGATGTTCAGACCAAAACAGAAGATTATGAAACCAAATACAAGGTAGAGGAACAACAGTTTATGGTCATTAGCAAACAGTTGTACCTTGGCTGCAAGCACATCAAGCTTCATAGTCTTGGCAAACTTGCGTCCTGCCTTCACCTCAGTCTCATATCTCTGACGATATTGAGGATCATCTTTGTCCGGCATCTTTTCACCGATAAATATTTTCTTCCATCCCATATCAATATGTCAGTTTGGTCTTTTGTTCTATATCCTTATTGAGAAGGGTTCTCCAGTTGGTGATGAGCAAACCATGTGGGTTGTTGTCAGTACGGGGAACACGCTTCAAATGACCTGCCGTCACAAGTTCTCTGGTAAGAATGCTTGTGCGTCGCTCAATACGCTGTCTGCCATAGTAGGTGAACTCCATCTTCTCCTTGTCGAACTTGATACTGTCACAGAAGATACTGAATACGGCACTCGTACCCATGATGTTTGAGTAGAAGCCTTTCTCCTTTAATGTATTGTACTGCGCAAGACCCGTTTCATCGACCAGATACATGGCTTTATCCATTGTATATTTGATGTACTTGTCATCTGGCGCAAGAGTGAAGAAGTAATGATGGAACATCTCCACATGACTCTTTGCTTCCACATCGAGCGTTTCTTCCATGGTGCTGCGCTGAACGAGAATAGGAACATTGCCATCCAACACGTACACTTTCTGATGAGCATCTGAAACCATTTGCTTGGCTGTCCAAATGCTGGAGATACAGATGATGATGCAGCCCACAAGGAAGAGTGAGCAGATAATCATCACCAACTTGATTTTGTTTTCGAGATTCTTTATTACCATACCTTATTATATATGTATTATTTGCTGTTTACATCACTTTGCTAATCATGCCCTGGGTTGAAATCTTGGCTTGCTGTGCCACACCTTCACCGAAGTTTCGGGTAGAGAATGCTGTATCTCCTTCAGGAATCATCCATGCAGCAAGGTCTGGAACGAGGTTCAGACATTTCAATGCCACAATGCTTGCTGCCATCAGATAACCGGCTGAGAAGAACGAGTTCTGCAGATATGCTGCCATCGTCTGCTCACTTTCGGTAATGGCTGTAAGGTTCTCCACCTGAATGCAGAGCACTATATCAAAGAGTAAAAGGACATAAAAGCCCACGAAGTATAGCATTGCTCCATAGAAATGTACCGTGAGATAACGTATCAGCCACTTTGCCCAGGCTCCTTCCCATTTCGGCAAGAGAGAGAATGCCCATTGTATCGGACCGAATATCGTTAACATACCCAGGAGTATCTGTTGGCAATAGATTGTTGCCCACCAGCCTATACGGAAGACAATCAAAGCTATGAGCATAATCACCTTGTCTATGCCAACCACCGCACCAGCTGTGAGTGATGTGAACCAGAGCTTTGATGCATCGGTTTCCATGTTTGTCACTTCATCCACACCTGCCTGTTCCATGGTGGACTCTATCAGGTTTGGATCCGATGTGCCAGAATGGGCTACGTCAGCCTGGGCTTGTAATGAGTTATAAAGAGTATCACGTGTATAGATGAGCTCCTGGACTTCTTCAAACTTATCCTCAATCTGTGCGGACTCCGCTTCATACAAGTCGTGGGTGTATGAACCTATGCAGTTAGGAATATAGGAGAGAAAGTCAAGTACACACCAGCTGCTGCCGTTGTTTGTAATGCCGGTATCTGCAGGTGGGTACCACCAACAGAGGATCACACTGACCACAAGAGGCTTGAACAGCTTCATGATGTCTATCGGCTCATGCTTTACCATCATCTTGTTGGCCATACTGCCAGCTACGACTATCGAGAACAGCGCAGCCAGAGCCATACACATCTGCAATATCCACCAAAACGGACCTTGTGAGCCTGTGAACGTGGCATCACAAAGGAACTCGTTGGTCTGGAATATCACATCATCAATCTCCTGTTCAAGGATCTTGATACCGAAATCGGAAAGGATGTTTGAATCTGCCATGTTTTATTGTCTTACTATGTTATTGTCATCGGAGTCATCAGTTTCTGAGCCTCCAGAGTTATTTCCTACATTCTTTTTGCCTGCTTCACGCCATCTGCTGATTGCTGATGATGCGTGGCTGGCCACATTGTTTCTTCTTTCAAGTCGAGCGGCAAGCAAGGAGGAGGTCTTTCGCTTGTTGCTTAGTTGGATAAGAAATGAGATGAGTGTCTCATTCTGCTTGGTAATGTCATTATAGATGGCAAGATACTGCTGCTTGCGTTGGGCATTGGGCATATAGGCATCCTGCATCTCCTTGATGGCGGTCTTATACATCTTGT
>ERZ1026903.108-NODE-108-length-46769-cov-189.497453_pt1 | contig 46769 bp, 47 predicted proteins | sample MGYA00380180_ERZ1026903 | MGnify/ENA primary metagenome ERZ1026903 (study PRJEB33269, sample SAMEA4719816) | human gut metagenome | biome: human-associated habitat; feature: organic feature; material: feces | place: Cameroon | collected 2013-10 ... | reverse complement strand
GAAGTAGACCGAAGTTAAACCGCTCCACTAGACCGATCTTAGGCGCGCGATCCGGTCAGTTCATTTAAATTCAAATTCTTATATTTTTCGGTATTAAATTCTTTTGCACTTACAAGAAATGTATCTTCAATATGATCAAAATCATCAAGAACAAATTGCTCAAAATTATTACAGTTATTTATGTCTTCTTGATGTTTTAATTCCTTAATTTTATCAACAAAGAAATTAATTACTTTATGAGCTAAAGGCGCAGATAATTTATTCAAATCTAAATTTTCAGGAGCATAAAATTTCATATTTTTTTACCTCGTTAAATTTTCATACCACTAGATTTAGTTTTTTCAGGAGTTGAAACAGAAGGATTTTTCTTTTCATTAAGATTTTTAGTTTTTACTACATCAAGTTTAGGCTCATGCTTTAATATTTCTTCAAGCTTATCATCATAATTATGATCTGAAATAAAATGACAGAGCTGAGAATAATCATCTTTGTTAAATTTAGCTACAAAAGAAAGCAGATCTTCATGATTTTTGCATGAATGTAAATCACCATACTGATTATTAGTAAATAAGGTATAGGCTAAAGAGATTTTGTTGAAATCCTGTTCAGGAAGTTTGGTTAAATCAGGAAAATGATCATGAACTTTATCAAATTTATCTTGTAAGATTTTTGTGCAGTCAAAATAAGGAGAATCAGTAAAAGCATCTTCTAAAGTGTAAACATCTAGATTTTCTGCCATGCTTAGTAAGGTTGCTTTAACAATTTCTTTAAAATCATCTTCTGTAATTCTAGGATGAGCAGTTGTATTTTCAACAACATTAAAAAAGGTATCATCTAATGTAACAAGATTATTTTCATGGGAATAATGGGTTACAAATTCTTCTGAATATTTAGTTCCCCAAGCAAAATTATCAAAAACAAAAGCAATTTGATCTAAAGGAGTATGTTTTAAAAAAGAATGAAGATTAAACTTCATCTGATTATTCTGAAATAAAGAAAAGTCTTGACCTTTATTATAAAAACATAAACGTAGATCTGCATCAACTAACAATTCATGATTTCTATTATTAAGTTTTTCTATATATTCGTTTGAAGAGAAATAATTATTTTTAGAATACTCCAAGTCATTTTCAGAAATATTAGGTTTTAAAGTTGAACTGTCAGTACTGTTGTACATGATACCGTTAAAACAGGCTAAAGTTGCTTTACAGTCTTCCAATGAATTATGAAAATTAGCGTTGTCATCAGGTTTATATTTAAAATATTCAGAACATTTTGCAAGGGATGTAAAGTAATTATCATAATTACCAAAAGGAACGTAAACAGGCTTTAATAAGGAAAAGGCTTTCATTACATCAACAGATTTACTGATTGTATTATCTGGAAGTTTAATCCCACTCTGCTGTAGTAATCTCAGATCATACGCAACATTGTATCCAACAATATAATCTGCTTTATTGAGAATAGCTGTAATTTCTTTTTCGTAAGCTTTTAAAGATTTTTTATTAGCAACCATCTCAGGGCTGATATGATTTACCTTTTGAGCCTGTTCCCACCCCTGAACACCTTCTGGCTTAACATACTCATTAAAAAGTGTTTTTTCACTGCCATCTATAATTGAAAGTTGTAAAACCTGAGCATTTTCATTTAAACCTGTAGTTTCAGTATCTAAAACAATGATATTGTTATTAGAAAGCTGTTTATTTTCTTCACGAGTTAAAAGTTCATTATCAGCAATTTCACTGAAAAGCTTTTTTTCTTGTGTAGAGTTGCTATTTAAATTAGAAGCAATTTTAATTAAATTATTTTTTAACAGTGATTTTAATTCAGCACCAGTAAAAACATTTTTAGAATTAGCATAATCAAAATTAAAGATTTGATTATTGGCTGCAAAAGAACCAATAAGAAATTTGTTTAAAAAGCCTAAAACAGTTGTGTCACCACCACCTGAACCATAGTCAGTATCAATGTAATCAAAATCATCAAAAACTTCTTCAGCAGGAGTGCTGTTTAGATATTCATTAAAATTAAAAACTTTGATGTTATTTTTTAAAATTTCAAGATCATTGTTATCAATTACATTAACTGTAATTTGATCGTTATTATCGTTTTTAAAACTGAAAGAAAAATCACTCATTTTAGCTTTTCCTGTGATTTAAAAATAAAAAAATCTAAGCCTAATAAAATAGACTTAGATTAAAAGGTCATTACGAAATAAAATTATTCATCTTTACGATTACTCTCGTAAATAATAGGAGTCATTTTAAAATGAATTATAGTTAAATTCTTTTATATTTTCAATAATATTTAAAATATAGTAGTGTATATTTTATTTTTCTAGCCATGGCTAAAATTATCGGTGATAACCTGTCTTATTGACAGACTTCTGATTTTGAACTTTATTTTTCACGATAATATTTTCAGTTTTATCAAGATTAGGAATATAGTTCTCTTTTAGACTCTGATAAACCAGATGTTCAAAAGAGATAGCATTGTCATTTCCTTCAAAGTAATCAGCAATCTGAGAATTTAACCATTCATCTACTTTTTTGGCATGAAAAGGTATATCTAATTCAGTTAGACTTGATACATTAGAACCATCAGTACAAGGCATTCCCACAAAAGGTACGCCACGACAACCTTTAGATTTTTCAATTTTGTCGTGAAACTCCATTTTTTGTAAATCTGAAAGCTGATTAAATTTGTCGATAAAAAGCTCAGGATCTTCAAGATAGCTTCTAATTGAATTTTCAAAATTTTTTTCCTTTGAACTATCAATGTAATCAATCTTTTTACCATAATAAAATTCCAAAGCCTGATTTACAGGATCAGGAATTTCCTTGCGAGAAAATTCGGAAGCATTTTTAATCAGTCTGTTAATTAGTTCATAGCCAGTATCATTACACGTACCGCCCATAACCTGCAATTTATGCAAAACCTGCTTTGACTGCTGCTCTGGTATTTTTTGATCTAACAGAAAGTCATAAATAGGTTTAAATACTTTTTCCTGATATTCTCTGTGATCAACAATATTTTGAAGCACATTCTTAAGATAGTCTTTTGCTTCATCAACTGATTGTAATTCAGAAGACATATGCCAGGCATAATCCTGATTGTAAACAAAAAATGCTTTTGCAAAATCATTAAAATCTTTTGGAGAATTCAGGATCTCTTCAGGCTCTTTAAAAAGATGAAAATCTAAAAGAGAATCTAAATCTTCATCTACACAAAATTCTGAATCGGCTAGATTTTTATAATAAAAATCTTTAGAACGATCTAAGGATTTTAGGCATTCATTATATTCATGAATAGTATTAACAAATGGAAGCTTAGGATCTAAAGATAATTTATCAATGATCTCATCTGGAGAAATATTGTATTCATCTGCAGAACATAATATTTTTACCTTGAAAGCAAATAGTTTTCTATCTTTAAGATCATTTTCATTAAAACTTTGATTAAAGCCGTAGGAAGCGAAAAGTGAATTGATTTCATTGAGTTTTTCATCACAATGATTAACTAAATACATTTCTAGTGATTGCAGAAATACACTTTGAACTTCATTACTCATAAACATTACCTCTTAAAAGCAACTTGATCGTTATTGTCATTTTTAAAACTGAAAGAAAAATCACTCATTTTAGCTTTTCCTGTGATTTAAAAATAAAAAAATCTAAGCCTAATTAAATAGACTTAGATTAAAAGATCATTACGAAATAAAATTATTCATCTTTACGATTACTCACGTAAATAATAGGAGTCATTTTATATGAATTATAGTTAAATTCTTTTATATTTCAATAATATTTTAAATATAGTAGTGTATATTTAATTTTTCTAGCCATGGCTATGGCTGGATGAAACATGAATATTGATATTTTTAGCTTTTTTAGGTTCTTCCTGCTGATTTGACATAAAGATTTTGCCTAATTCAGATTTTTTCATAGGAGTACAAGCCAAAACATCTTCCATAGAGTTATAACAAACATAATCTAAAAGTTCTGTATTCTGGTTGTTAAAATCACCTTTAGGCACAACCCAGATGCGATCAATTTTTTCATAGTGACCTGAGGTCTTTTGTAACATTGGATCTTCACTGGAAGCTTCTACTAAGATTGAATCATCTTCACTTTCAGGGATGTAACTAATAGAATAATCAGGCTCAAAAAGATCATCATCAAATTGCTCATTAGTTAATGAAAACTTTTCAATGTTATCAATATCTGAAGTATCTAAAACAATTGCAAGATTATTTGCAGGAACTCTTTCATCATAAACAAAACCTAATTCCTTAAGTTTACCGATACATAACTGTTTAATTTCTTCAGCAAAAGAAGAAGTGTCACCAAAAGCTATTACTTGTAAATATTCAGGATCATCATACACCATTAAACTATCATCAAGAATGCTAAAAGAAGATGAGTTTTTAATATTAGCGATTCCTTCCCAAATTTTTAGTTTTAAGTCATATTCAGAATCATAATCAAAATCACAAAATAAATTTAGTTTAGAATATTTATCAAATTTTTCTGAATCAAAACATTTACCAAGTTTTATAAGTGCAAAATTTGTGTCATTAAAATTAATACAACAAACAGCAGGATCAGAGCCATCAGTTTCTATTGGTTTATTTTCAAGAATTTGTTTAGCTATGTTTTGATAATATTTAATAGCATCAAGGTTAAAGCTGATTGACACTGCATTTGAAGGCAAATCATCTACAGCTTTTTTACCAGGAGCTAATCCCCATTTACCTAATTGTAACTGTTCAGATTTTACAATTTGTTGCTTCAACAAGATTTCATTTAATCTAAATTTATTTTCAGTTTTTTCAAATTCTGGATTAACAGTCTGCATAAAAGCCAGCTGACGATCTAGAATGTCTTTATCATAGTAACCTTTTAAAATTTTGTAACCATCGTTAAGTGCTGTAAAAATTAATTTTCCATAATAATTTGATTTATTTTCTATTGCTTCATTAAAGATATTTGAAATTACGCTATCAGTATAAATCTGTGCTTGTTCTTTGGTATATGATAAAGATTCAATGAAATCTGCTTCAAAATTACCGCTACCAATAACAGAATCTTTATATTCAAGGAATTGTTTTTTATTTAGAATATCTAAATAATCACGAACATTTAGCAGAGCATTTGAAAAAATATTTGAGTTGGTCATATTTAAAAGACCATTTTTTTCATTTTCAACAAAAGAGAATGGTTGATAAGAAGATAGATTTGAACTGTTTAGATCAAAAATTGTATAAAAAGGAGTGTATTGAATAAGCTCTGGATCAATCTGATCTTTAAAAAAATGAGTTATTGATGAAAATGTAAAAACATATTCAATAAGTTTTGCTTGATCTTCAAAAGATAAATTTTTCAATTCATCAATTGGCAGAGCTTCTGAAGCATTACGGTCGATTAATTTTTCTAATTTCATAAAATATTCCTTTAACGTGAATGTATTGTTACAAACAAAGGGGATTACTCCCCTTTTTATATAAAATGGTTAATCTAACTAAGACGAGGAAGTCCTGATACTACTTCAACATGATCTCGATCTAAAATTCTTTTTTCATTAAAGATTGTTGACAGTTTAAAAGTATCAGCAGATAAAGACTGATTACCATCCATATCGTCTAAAGACAGATAGCACTGATGCTTTAATACTCTATCTAATAGAGTATTGAAATTGTCTTTATCAACTCTTCCAAAAGGCACTTCATAAGCCTGATAACACTCAATATAATCGCCTAGTGGAGCAAGCACTGGATCATCTTTTTTACCTTCAAAATAGAAACAGCAGTCCTTACTTAGAGGAAGAGAATCTTCAATAGTCTTGCTCTCTTCAGGAACGATAGCTTGTTGGTTTCTTATAAGTTTACCATTGACATCAAAATATTCATCAACAGCAGGCTCTACTGGAGAAATTTCAGCTTCTTCAACAGGACCATTTACACGATCATTAACCATCGCATCTGTTTCAATTTCAAGATCTTTTAAAAGCTGATCATATTCTTTCTGAGCATCATCAAGTACATTCTGACGTTCCCAATGGTCATGTTCTTTCAAGAAAATTGTAGAACTTTCGATCTTAGCTTCAATTTCCTTTTGAGATTTAGCTAAATCATCCATTTTCTTATATAAGCCATTTAATGCATTATTAAGTCTGGTGATATTACCGACAGCATCTGAACCAATCAGAATTTCAGAGCGAGTATTAGATGGACCTACTGCATATAAGACATTCTTAAGTCCACCAGGACAATCTTTAGTACAGGTTGTTTTGAGTTTTTTAACATACAGTCCAAAACCACAATAAGTACCAATACCAACTTCTCCATGAGAAACATCTAAAGTAGCAACTGCACTTAAAATTGCCTGACCAGCTTCCTTTTTATCAGTGTAATCTTTATGCTTTAAGTTAATAATAAACTTCTTAGGATCTAATCTGATGTCATAAGATTGATCTAGTTTTTCTAAATCAAGCTTGCAGCCTTTAGTCTGACGTTTTAGCTTGTTTAACTCATCAGGATAATTGGTTAAAACATTAGCCTTAGCTTCTAAATACTGCTTTTCCCACATTTTCTTTTCAAGCTTTAAATCATCAAGCTTTGATTCTAACTCAATTTTTTGCTTGATACGATTATCACCAACGGCAGCTGCCATACATTCAGAATAAGAGAATGTAGGCTCTTCATCTTCAAGATTGATATTTCTTTCAGTATGATTATTGTCTTTCATAATTTTATCAATGAAAGCAGCCTTAGTCATAACGGTCTGATACATAAAGGCATCAAAAGTTCCATTAGAAATGTAGTTATAAATATCTACCTCTGGATTCTTATTGCCCTGTCTGATGATACGACCGTTACGTTGCTCAAGATCAGAAGGTCTCCAGTTAATATCTAAATGGTGAACGGCTTTTAAACGTGTCTGAACATTTACGCCTGTACCTAATTTAGAAGTTGAACCTAAAAGCACACGAACTTTACCCTTTTTAACATCTTCAAATAACTGATCACGAGCATCATCACCATCATAATCATGGATAAAAGCAATTTCATTTTCAGGAATACCATGATCAACAAGTTTGGTCTTAATATCATCATAAACATTAAATGGTGCTGAAGTTGTAGGTGTTGACATGTCACAGAAGATTAACTGAGCACTCTTATTAGGAGTCTCCTTTTCATAAATATCATAGACATTCTCCACACACTTGTTGACCTTTGAATTAGGATCATCAGGTGCCATAGGATCAATGATTCGAGGATCAAGACCTAATTTTCTGCCATCAGTTGAGATTTTGAGCATATTATCCTCCTCAGGAGGAACAGTGCGCTCGTGTACCGCAATTGCTCTAGCAGCGATTTCCTTAATATATTCTTTTTGGAAATCAGAAGCTGGGCTTTCCACATAATGGTAATTAGCCTTAGGAAGAGTAAGCAGATCTTTAATGTCATGCTGAGTTTTAATATCAGCTACTTCACCGAAAATCTTCATTAAATCAGGGATATTTCTAAATGAACGCAATCTGGTCTTCATTCTGAAATTCTGACCTGTAGGATCAAGTTCTGCTTTAGCTTCAATAGAGCCAAATTGAGCTACAAATGAATCAACAGAATTGATCCCCGCTGCTTTTAATGCTGGCTGATTTAAGTAAGTTTGCATGGTATATAAATCAATTACAGAATTAGAAATTGCAGTACCTGTTGCAAAAACTACAGCCTTATTATCAAACTTCTGATTCAGGTATTCACACTTCATCTGCATATCCTGAGCTCGTTTTGAAGCAGGAGGCAAAGGAATTGTTTTAGAAAAAGACTCTAAATAAGCGTTTTTATAATTATGAGCTTCATCAACGAAGAGAGCATCACAACCTAATTCCTCAAAAGTTATAGCCTGATCTTTAAGCGTATTATCAACTTCTAAAATACCCAGTTTCTGTCTTAGCTGATTTTTTCTAGTTTCGATTTTTTTACAAATATCTTTTTCATCAAGTCCCTGAGCTTCCTTTAAAGAAAGATCAAGCTGATCAATTTTCGATTGAATGTAATCAGACTGATACTGCTGAGACATTGGAATTTTTTCAAACTGCTCTTTACTCATTAAGATGATGTTTGCATCTCCATAGGCTGCACGAGCTAAGAAATTAGCACGATTTGCCTTAGTAAAATCCTTTTTGGTCGCAGTTAAAATATTAGCATTTGGATAAAGAGTGTAGAACTCTTTAGAGAACTGCTCTAAAACTGGATTAGGAGTAACTATCACGCACTTATGAGCTAAACCTAAACGCAATTTCTCCATCGCTGAAGCACACATTTCAAAGGTCTTACCAGCACCTACCTCATGAGCTAATAATGAGTTACCGCCCAATAAAGTACGAGCGATAGCATTTTTCTGATGTGGTCTTAACTGAATATTTGGATTGATACCGTCAAAGGAGAATAAATCACCGTTATATTCACGAGGTTTAATTGCATTAAACAAACGGTTATACTTATCTGTCAGTTTTTCTCTTCTTTCGTCATTTAAGAAAATCCACTCCTTGAACTTTTCTTGCAGTAAAGCTGCCTTTGCCATACAGTCCTTGGTTAATTCTTCATCAAGGACAGATGTTTTAAAGATTTGTCCGTTTTCGTCTGTTTTATCAATAGTCTTTTTTACTTCAAATGAATTGAAGTTTAACATTTTGACGAAAAGATCAGTTGCGCTGTAGTCATCATTACCATAAGTATGGTAAAAGTCATAGTTATAACTGGACAAATCGTTTCTGTATGAGCTCTTCTTAGAAAACTGATCTACTGACTTATTATAAACAAAAGTAAAATCTGAATCTAAATCGTCTTTAAATAGCTCTCTAAAGAACTCAGTATAAATTTCAGGATCTAACCATCTTGCACCTACCTCTACTGAAATATCAGAGAAATCAAGCTTCTTTGGTATAACTTTTTCAAGATCTGCAATCTGAGCATTAAATAAATCAGTATGGAATTTCTGATTAGCTTCTTTAGCATCGTCAATTTTCTGATAAATATTGCCTGAAAGATACTCATCAGCTGTGACGTATCCTGTAAAAGGCACTACAGCATTATTTTCATCAAATTTCATCTGCTTAGGATCACGATAAATTAGCTTTTCGTCAATCAGTTTAGCGGTTACATCTCTTAAATCGGTGGTATGTAATAAAGAACCGATATAAGGAATGTCAATCTTACCTTTTTCATTAATTGACATAATTAAAGCATCAGTAGGATCTTTAGCAGAAGTCTGTTTCTGTCTGAAATTTAAAATTCTCTTACTGAAGGCATCAGATTTACCCTGATATAAACCTTCACTATTAACTTTTTCTAAAGATAATAGAGCATTAAAAGAATGATCTAATGCTACAAGCTTTTTGGTAAAAGGATTTTTACGTAAAAAGTATTCAATTACAGGTTTACTGCCAACAGGAATGTCTGGTAAGTAAGACTTGTTTTCATTAACTTCTTTTGAATGTGCATTGTAAAAATCATCATAAATAGCGTTTAAACGTTGTCTTGATGCAGTAATATCATCTTCACTGCTGTCATTAATTTCTAAATTTCGTAAGTTACGATATTCATCACGTAGTTTGATTAAAGCAGTAGCAACCTTAAGATTAGATTTTTTAACGTGATCTGTCTCAGGCATTTGATAAGGAGTTTTCTTATAAAGGATCTTGCCATTACCATCAAGATAGAAAGAGAAGTTTCTGGCATTATCAAAATATTCATCAAGTTTTACATCAGTATTATTTGTTTTAACTGTTATATCTTGTGAAGGAACATAGTCCATACTCTGATAAAGAGAAATACCTTTTAAAGCCTGATTAAAATCATTGATAACATCTTCACTTAAACTATTTGTACGCTCTGAGTTCTGAATAATATGAGCATTAAAATAAGTGTTACTTACTTTATAACCATAAGCTGTTGAACGAGCAAATAGATCGCCTAAAACCTGATTAGGATGCTCAATAAAGTAATTGTTTAAATTAACTTCACGGAAAGGCTCCTTATCAGTTGAATAAGAAGGAACACTTGGATCTGGTAAAGTTCGAGTAGAAGTCTTAACCCAAGAAAACTCAGGATCATTAAGATCAATCTCTTCTAACTCATGTTCTCTCTTTTGCAGGAAGATTAAATCAGTTACAACCTCAGTACCTGATGATGAGAAAGCTGTATCAGGAAGTCTTACAGCACCTAAGAATCTTGCCTTTTTAGCAATTTCTTCTCGAGTTTTGGTACCTGTTGCATCCAGAGTAAATGATGAAGTTAAAAATGCTACAACTCCATTAGGATGAACTTCTTTTAAAGCCTTTAAGAAGAAATAATTATGAATTGAATGATCGCTAAGTTCAGGATCATTATGATCTTTAATGATTAGCTGACCGAAAGGAACATTACCGATAGCGACATCATAGTAATTTTCAGCAGTTGTCTTTTCAAAGCCTGTATTCTTAATATTGGCATTAGGATACAACAGCTTGGTAATTTTACAAGTTAAAGGATCAATTTCAATACCTGTAACTTCTGAATTAGACATTGATTCAGGTAAACGACCAATGAATTTACCAGTACCACATGAAGGCTCTAGAATTTTACCGCCCTTAAAACCAAATTCAGCTAATTTGTTATAGATAGGATCAATAAAATTAGTGTTAGTAAAAAAAGCTGAATTTAATGAAGATAAAATTCCCTGATATTCCTCAGGTGTTATATGACAGTTATTGATAAGTTCATCTTTATCAATAAATCTTACAGGAATACCGCCCCAACCTGTGTATTTAGCGAGAATTTTCTGATCTTCAGCACTAATTTCAGTCTGATTAGAAACGGTAATTTGATGTAGTTTTTCTAATGCCTCAATGTTGTCATAATAACGATCGGTAAAAAAAGAAGCTCTAGAAGCAATTAAACTATCATCAGCTTGATGATGATTAGATCCTTTAACTTTCGGTTCATTATTAGAATTTACAATTGCAGCTAAAGGATCTTCAAGTACAGCAGTCGCTTGATCAGCGTTTTCTGCTTCAACAGCAGGCTCTACTCCTCCATTGGTCCGTAAAAGTCCTGATAATCGTTGTCCAGAAGTCGGTTGTAAGTTGCTCTGAACAGATGTTTGTCCATTAATTTCATCATGTTGCTGAATTCTTCCTTGCTCTTTATTTTGTAAAGAAGTTCCCAATCGTTCACTTTCTGAGGAAGGAATCTCTCCTTTGACGGAATTTTCTGAAGAAATTCCATGATCTGCGGATAGTCCTTCTCCCTGTGCTCGATTATGCACAACTGCTGAATCGTGATCAGAGTTCTCTCCTCCAAGTCCTCCGTTAGCGCTTCTGGAAGATGAACGTAAGTCTCCATCAACTGATGTTGAATTTCCACTGCTGCTAATTCCAGCTCCTGTTCCTGAGCGGACTGAGGAAGCTCCTGAGCTCTGATTTTGGAAGTGCTCTGACTGTACATTAGATCTGAAGCTTCCTCGATCTCCTGATCTTTCTTCTGCATGTAGCTCAGAAGTTCTTCCTTCAAGGCTAGACTGATTAGATGCATCGGTCTGAACTGTTCCAGTTCCTGCATGTGCTGTATCAGCTCCTTGTGAAGTTTGATACTGTCTTCCTGAGCTAGACTGTTGCTGAAGATTGTCTTCCAGTCTGGAAATGCCAAGCTCAGAGGATAGTTCATGCTCTCTATCTGAAACATTGGATACTTCTGAGGAATTTTCTTTTCTATCAGGATTGTTTCCAGTCTGTCTCTCTGAAACCAGTCGTTCTCCAGACTCTGCTGATAGTGCTCCTCGGTCAAGAGACTGTCCATCAATTTCCTGACTTCTTGAGCTTGAGATAAATCTTTCTCGGTTAGTTTGATCTCGAACATTTTTTAACACCTTTTTAATTGTTGCTAATTCTTTTGATATATAATTTATAGTATTTTTCGCAGCAAAATGCAAGCTTTTTAATTGAGCTGAAGTTAAATTTATTGAAGAAATGTCATCAAAATAGTTATAAATGTGATTTTCGGCATTATTTGCATCAAAACGGTAAGACAGGATCTGCGCAAAAGTAGCTTTAGCTACATTTAAAGTCTCTTCATTTACAAGATCAAAAACTTCTAAAGATTTTTCTTCCCTCAAATGAAAAACATAATCTGCCAATTTAGAGAAAAATTCTTTAGGAGTGGTAAATTCGTAAGGTTCATCAAAGACGACACCAGAAAGGTGTTTTAATTCTTCATTATCCCCCTGTACAGTAGCTAAATTAAAATTTTCATGATGTTTTCTTTCAGGATCATTTTCATCTTTGATGCTATCAGCTAAATCATAAGCATAATTGATACTTTTATTAGTATATAAAGCAATTTCTTTAGTATTAATAAGTTTGCGACCAAACGTTGCCATGTCAAGAATATCAGAAACTAATTTTGCATGAGGATCTTGCAGATACACTAATAGAGTATTTGCAGTAGAAATGTTCTGATTATTAGCCATTACCTGGCATAGCTCAGTATATTTATGAGGATCAGCTTTAATAACATCATTAAAGCTTGATTTCATATATTTAGTAATTTCAGAAATAGAGCCTGATTTTAATAGCTCCAAAAATCTTTGATCAGCCATATTTAATATCCCATTCTCATTCTTAAACAAAAAAAACTATTAACAACTAAGAAAATCTTAATTGTTAATAGTTTCAAATGATTAACCAAATATTCATCTTTACGAATACTCTCGTAAAATATCAATTGAAAGTGCATTGTGCTCGCTCGCCAAAGTCAAAACCAATGCACTAACTACTATGGAAGTATAAATCCAACAATTACATTATAGTAGAAATAATTACATTTTTAAAGAAGACTTTACAGATTTTGTATTTTGTTGATTTAAGTTTTTCTCTTCAAGAAAACTTGCAAGGCTTTTTTTTAAATCAATCACATTGTCAATATAATCCTGAATTTCATACATAACACTTTCACATGTTATATCATCGAGATGATTGATAATAACTTTATTTTTTATAAAGTTCTGAGAAAGATAACTTGCAAATTCATCAAGTTCTTCACCAGACATATCATCCATCAGATCATTATTTTGAAGCACATAAGAAAAATCTTCTTTTAAATCAGATTTTGTATGAAAACCATAATTTAAAGTATCATCTAAATTAGTGATTTCTCCATTAACATTAAAACCAGCTTTCTTTAAAACATCTCTAACTTTATGTAAGTCATCATCTTTAATATTTAAATCTAATTGAATCTTCATATAGGCACCTTAATAACTAACGATGAAATTTATTTGTATTTGCTTTTTCATTTAATTTCTCTTTTTCTTTTTGAACTTTAGAGAACTCATATTCAAGATCTTGATCGTTTAAATAATCACTGATAGCGTAAGATACACTTTCGCAATTTTGATCTTCAATATAGGAAGTGTCTAAACTATTTGGAATATCTTTAGCTAAATGGCAACTTAAATCTTGAATATCTTCTTCAGAACATCCTTCAAGATTGTATTCATCTAAATTATCAATAAGTTCATCAAAAACCTTTGAAGCAATAGAATCTTGATCTAAATACCCAAATTCTAAGCACTCATTTAAATTAGTTACATTGCCATATACTTCAAAACCAGCTTTATTTAGAACATCTTTAATTTTATCTAAATCATGTTCATCTGCTTTTAAAGATAATTCAATTTTCATATTTGTACCTCGACAATATTAACGATGGAAACATATTACAAGTGAAAACCAGCAGTTTTAGTTTTTTTTGCTTCTTTTGGTTGAGATTGATTTGTACTAATTCCTTTTACTTTATTAAAAGACTGGTTAAGTTTAGACAGAGTCTGTTCATTGAGATTAGAATTTAGTTCAAGGTATTGTTTTGCTTTGTCATAAAGTCTATCAAGATCTCTATCTTGTATTTTGTTATGATCATCTAACCATGGCTCCAGATAATCCAGCATAAAATCCTGAGCATCTTGGCAGGTTGGAAAGACTTTTGTATTACTTTTATCATTTTCATCAATTACGATATTTGGAAAAATACGAGAGACCTCAAGGGGTAACTGTAAATTATCACACCACTCATTAATAAATTCGGTTGAAGTTTTACAGCCTAAATAGTCAGAACTAATAAATTCATTATCATTCTGTTCATATACGTAGATATTATTATTGTCATTAGAAGATGTACTTTTAACATTTGTGTATAAATCATTATAGACTTGATTGTAGAGTGCGTCTGGAGCATTAGCTATATATCGTGAAGAATTGGTTGGAGCATTATTAATAATATTAAACATTATGTTGTTAAATGTTAATGAAATATTTTTATTGATAAAATCTAAAGTTTTTTTATTTATATTTTCTTGTAAATGATTTTCAATAACTTTAATTTTATTAAGACTGATATTTCTAGCTTGATCTTTAATATATTGACCAATGTTAGATTTTAATAAATTTAGATTATTAGATCTTTTATCGTATTTAAAAAATGTACAAAGTGAATCGGATTTGATTACAGTGTTACATATATTATTTAATAAAGGAGTTTTAATAATAATATTCTCAATATCATTTATGTTATCAATGAGTCCAGAATTGGTATCACGACTAATAGGTTCTGATAAGGATAAAGAATAAGAATTAGATAATCCAGTTTCTAAATCTTTTTGAGAAAAGAATTTAAAAGGAGACTGAGAAGATAATTTAGTTAATAACTCATTATAAAAAAATGAGGAATTAACCCTAAAATAAGAGTGGCTATCTATAATAAAACTAAATTTATTATCTTCATAATTTAAATAAGCTTGGTTATCTGTAGTATATAATTTTATATCATAGATATTTTTTAAAGCACTGATAAATTCATCTTTTATCTTATTAAAGAATGGTTTAAAAATATTTGAGTATTTTTCTTTATAAAACTCACAAAATAATATATCTTTCGTTAAATCAGATAGCTTTTCAAAATCTACAATTTGTTTTGGAAAATAATATGCTTGTGTCATACGTAATAAAACCTCAAAAAAACATAGCCATGGCTAGACTACCATGGCACAATTACTTATATTATCTACCTCTGCCCTGAGATTTCTTTTCTTCAATCTTAGTTGTTTGGCTTGCTTTTTTAATAATATCAGAAACACCTTTTTTATTTAAAAGCTCTGAGAAATGTTCAAAAGAATAAGAATGATGAACAGCTTTTGAATAAGCTTCATTGACTTTATCATCAGGTATGCGATATTTAATGTCACCATTATCGTCTGTTAGTAACAGATGCTTTTTGTGCAAACTGTTCAAATCGTTAGAAGAAATTTTAATGCCTGGATGATTATCATTAAATTCTTTAAATGAAGAATTATCAAAATCAATGAACTGTTTGCCATCAATATATTTACTTAATACAGGTTCACCTAAGATGTGCATTACTGTTTTTTTATAGGATTCTGCGGCTAAATTTGTTAAATCAACTTCTTTATTATTCTTAATTATACTTAAAGATTCTTTTTTGACTTGATCTAATGCTCTGTCATAAAGATTCTCACGCAAACGCATATAGTCATTAGTAAAAGGAATTTTCCATTTTTCAGCATTTTGCATAGAATTTTTTGGAACTGGATTGATAATTTCACACAAACCACCAAGATCACAGTATGTTGATTCACCTCCTACTTTAATGCAAGCTCTATCTAAGCTGATAGCTTTATTATCTAAAGTTGCTAAAGAATTATGCACTTTTAAGTTAGGATTATTTTTTAAAAATGACTTATAGTCTTTTTTATCAATAAGAACAAAAGATGTATTTAGATCTGAATTATTTTTTTGTAGTTTATCCAAAATAACAGGATCAAAAACATGTTCAGTAGAATATTGATCTGCTTTAGTTTTGTAAATTTCTAATCCAGGAAAATCAGGCTTTATACTTTTTAACTCATTGAATGTATTTGTTGGCATTTGTAAAAATAAAAAATTATCAGTATTAATTTTTTCTAATTTATGATGTAAATCATTTCCTTGTACACTATAAAAGTCACCATTAAATTTATTTTTTACTGAAGGAGCATCAGTTGAATATCCAAATACTCTTTTTTTATCATCTCCCCTGCCTTGTAATTGAGATAATCGATAAATATCAACCATTTTAGTAATATCTCCAACAATACTTGCTGTGATTTTACTGTCTTTAGGTAATTTAGCGATTTCTTTAAGCAGATGAGATTTATCAACCTGATTAAAGATGTTATTAACAAACTTAGGATTAGCATCTTTTAAAGATTCTACAATTTCGCCAGCATAATCAGGAACATCAGCTAATAATCCATCCATCTGTTTTACCTGATCCATCTTAGGAACAGGCTGCTGATATGAAGTTGCGCCTTTTAGGACCTCATTTGCATACATTACATCTGGTAAATCAGGAATTTTCTGATTTAAATTTTCTGCGTTTTTACCAAGACTATTAGCAGATTTAACACTTGAAAAATCAAGAGATTCAAACTCTTTTAAGTGGCTCTTCTTAGAATCTTCCAAAACATGATCTAAAGATGTAACAGCAGAGGTATCCATCCTAGCGAAATCATCTAAGCGTTCAAAGATCTCCTTAACGTCATTTGTAGTATGTGGAACAATAAGCTTTTTATAATCACGAGGTCTAGGAACTGATAAGAAGTTAAAACGCTCTTCAGGAACAATATTTTGCTTTCCTAACTCCATGTATTCATTAAATACACGCTGATTCATCTTATCGGCATGTTTGAACATATTGTTCAGGAATCTACCGTTCAGGTGACCTTTCATACCAGACATATCCCATGAACCTAAATCTTGACTGAAAGATTTAGCTTTATAGAACATTTGAGACATTGCGGTTACATGAGATACATCCCAACCACCAATATCAGCATTAAAAAACTTGGCGTTATAAAACATCTGTCTCATGTTAGTTACATGAGAGACATTCCATTTTTCGATACCAGAAAAGTCAGTTCTGGTAGAGTTTTTAAATAACCCTTCAAAAGAAGTTACTTTAGAAACATCAATTTTGCCTAAATCAACTTTAGGATCATTGACTAATGCTTTTAACTCTTCTAATGTTTCTGGCTGTCTATAACCGAAAACTTTTAAGACATTTTTCTTTGCTTTATTATAAAAATCCTTAATTCCCATTTTGCAGCTCCTTTACTAAAAAGACTATCTTTAAAAATTAACTTTAAAGACTTCTGCCATGTTTATGAGTATTATTTACAGACTGGGTATTCTCTTTGGTATTAACATAGGTATGTTCTAAAGCATTATTAAATACTTCTGAAGTACTCATATTGCGGATCTTGTCACCAACATGCTCTATAAAAGCAAAATAGGCTTCAGTCTGATAAGGCTCATAATCATTAGTCATTTCTGAAGCTTTAATTCCAGCTTCACGCATCTGCTTTACAACATAATGATCTTTCTGTTTATAAAGGTCACGAACATAATCCATTAAAAATGGATTATCAGCAGCAATCTTTTCAGTAGGCTCAGTATTAAAAACACTTACGCCTTTACCAATAAATGGATTACGTGGATCATCAACAGTGTTCCATACAATGTTATTAGCTAATACTAAAAAAGAATTAAGATCTTTAGGCTCGGGTACAGTTGTAATTTTAAAAAATGTATCATAACAACCTGCACCTAAGATGTCTTTGAAGTTGTTTTTAACGACATCAAAATTGATCTTATCATCGTCATTTAGATTTAAAACATCTTTAAGAACATCTTCATTTGTCATGTGATCTAAAGAAATTTCCATATAAAACCTCACTATAAAAAACAAAAAATCTAAGCCTAATTAAATAGACTTAGATTAAGATACGTGGATAAAACTGTAAATTCATCTTTTTTCTTCCGAAAAAATAATATATATGCCATATAGTATAGTTAATTTTTTATTGATATTCAATTATCATTAAAAAAAATTAACTAACCTAGCCATGGCTAGACATATATTTTGAATATCATGTATTTCTTAAATTCTTTAGCAGCTGGAAGCTTAGAACCGAAGATTAAAGCATAAACACCTGATTCATTGATATATGTCATTAGCTGATTTCCACCCTTAGTAAGGGTGCGGTATTTTACCGCATCCTCAGTGAATACATGTAATGAAATTCTTTTCTATAAATTGTCATCATCATCCTATGAGGAAAGATCCATGCAACAATCTTTATTGTCTGATGTCTGTAATTCATCTTCGAGCCCAAGAGATTTTAAAATATTCTTTTGTTTCTTTGTGAAACCTTTTTTAGTTCTTAAAATAAGATAGGTATCACTTACAGGAACAACTTTTAGTGTATGTGCTTCAATTTTTAAGCGACTATAAACCATAGAAGGTTCATTATATCTACGTTCTAAATATACTTGTATATCGCCAACAAAGGCTTTTACTTCTTCAAGTTGTTTAATAAGTTCACTAATTTTCATTTTTCCACCTTTTTTTACTTCGTCAGTAATTTATTTGAATTGTGATTTTTGTTCTTTTGTATAATTTTGTTCATTCCTTTTCTTAAATCAGAATTAAACATATTATATAAGGATTTCTGCTTGATTAAGTTATTTAAAATCTTTTTTAATTCTTTCTTTGACAGTCCATTATTACTATTAGAAGTATTAACAGTTTTATCAAAGTATTCCTTTTTATTTGCTAAGATTGACTCGATATTTTCGTCAATGGTGTTTTTAGCAATTAACGAAATTACATTAACAGAATGTTCTGTTCCAATACGATGAGCACGATCTTCAGCCTGTAAATTGTCTGCATAAGAATAACTCTTATCAATAAAAATTACAGCACTGGCTTTATTTAAAGTAAGCCCTGTGCCCATTGCTCCGACTGTACCTACAATAATATTGTGTTCAGATGAACTCTGAAAAAGATTTACTTTTTGTTGTCTTTCTTCTAAAGGAACATTACCAGTTACAAACAAAGGATTATATTCAGCTAAAGCATCTACAACGTCTTTTACTGTTTCAGTAAAATTAGTAAAAACAATGATTTTACGTTTAAGAGGTAAATATTCTTCTGTATATAATTCAACCAGACGTTCAATTTTAGATTTAACGGAAGAATTTATACCTGAGGTAGCTTCTCTTAAACGTATCAAAAGACCTAAAATATTTGGAACTGCCTTTTCTTGAATATCACCATTTTCATCTTCAATCTTTTTAATAATCATAGAAATATGATTTTGTTGTTCTTTATATTCTTTCTTTTCCTGTGCTGATAATTCAATATACTCATTTTTATAAATCTTAGGAGGAAGATTGATTACATCATTTTTAGTTCTTCTTAACATGATTTGTTGCAGATCAGCATTTAAATTATTAAGATTTTTAAATCCCATAACTTGCTTACCTTCCCAACCGCCTAAAATCACGTATTTATTTCTAAAAGCAAAGTAATTATCACGAGTAGCGCCTAACCAGTTAAGAATATTCCATAAATCTAAAGGGTTGTTAGTGATGGGAGTACCTGTAAGACCGATTTTGAATTTTGCATCACGCAAATTATTGGCTACAGCTTTACCCTGTTGAGTCTTAGGATTTTTGATTTTATGAACTTCGTCAACAATTACACCCCCAATTTTTTGAGATTTAATGTACTCAGAAATTTTGCTAATAATTTCAGTTTTTCTTAATTTCTCAATGTTGATAATTCCAAAATAGGTAGTATCGTCATTAAGCCATCTTTCAAGATCAGATAGGACATCATGCTCATTACCTAAAATGATAGATTTTTCATCAGAATGAATGGAAATTTCCTGAGCCCAGTTAAAGCGAACTGAGTTGACACCACATACAACCAAGACTTTATTTAATTCATCTTTTTTAGATACTGTAATATCAATACTTTCTTTAGTTTTACCTAAGCCTTGTTCATCACATAATAAAAGCTGGTGACGTTTTAAACCGTAATTAAAAGCTTCAATTTGATGAGGTAATGGTTTTGTTTTAAAAACAAAATCTGATTCAGGTTTTATACCATAAAGGCGATCTTTAGCACTTAGGCAGGAAGAAAGATCTTCTGCAATTAAAGCAACTACCTTCTTTTCTAAAACAGGATCATCAAAAAACAGACGATTACTGAACATCTTACCAATATTTACTAATTCTGATTCAGGAATTTCCCATTCATGGGTATCTGGAACATAAGTCCTGTTAGAAAGAGATTTAATCAGCTCTACGGTAGTTGCATCGTAATTAAATGACAAAACGTAAGCATTTGTAAATTTCTTAGGAGCCAACGTTTTTTTTATCGTAATGGCATTATATGCTTTATTCTTGGTTGATTTTTTGCCAAATTCAGGATCATTTGCTGCAACTAACATAGAAAAAAACTCCATACATAACATTATATATTTACTGATATATTTTATTATATCATACTAAAGCAATATATATAGAGCTTATTTACCTGAAGAGCCATAACCATTCTCTCCACGAGCTGTGTTTACTCCAATAACTTTTCCTGCCACCATTTCAATTTTAGGTAAAGGAAGAATTAACAGCTGAGCTACTCTATTTCCTTTAAAAATTTTTGTTAAATTATAAGGTTCTAAAACAACTTTGATTGAACCAGTAAAATCAGCATCTATAACACCAATAGGAGTTCCTATACCTTTAACATTGAAAGAAGATCGAGGACATAATAGACCAACATATCCTTCAGGAATTAGAATATGTACACCTGTATCAATAACATTTGCAACTTTAGGTTCTAAGATCTGATCTTCTTTACAGGCAAGATCAAAACCAGCATCATTTTCATGAGCACGGACAGGAACATAAGCATTATGATCTAATTCATAGACAATTCGCATTTTTTGTACCTCAAAATTACTAGCCATGGCTAGCTTTAAAAATTAACAAATTAAATATACAATATGATATATTTGATTATATCAAAATTTTTGGAGATAAAAAAGAATGGATAAAAATGAAGTTGTTTATAGTAAAGAAATAGAAGGTGATAATATCAAAGTTCACACTAAATATTCCTTAATTAATAATCAAAACAAGCCTGAATATCAATTACAGGCATTCGCCAAGTGCAATGGTGAAAATGAATTTAAACCATTTATGAATCGAAAAATGTCATTTTTAAGACTTGAAGAATTCATTGAATTAAGTAAACAGATTTTTAGTCAGGTAGTTTTTTTACTAAAGAAACTTACCAAATGCTTAGGTAAAAAATAAAGCCCTAAAATTCAATAAGAACAATAAGGCTTTATTTCAAACACAAATATAGACAAATAAGGAGGATTTTTCATCTTTGCAAGGAACTGCAAATAGGTAACAAACGAACGTTTGAACTAAATACACTATATTTTACTTTATTCAAATTGTCAATCAATTTTATCTTTTAAATTCTCTTTTAGTATGATTTGGTATCACCAAATTGTAATACTGAGTTTTTAAAGGAACTTTTAAAGATAAAAGATATTTTAAACCTGGATTAAACAAAGCTTTCATTAATGGATCTAGTCCATTTCTAATTGAAAGCTGTTTATTTCTAAAAAAATTATTAAGTTTATTTTCTGTTTCAAAAAAATCAAAAACATTATTTACATACTTTAGATCTAATACATTACTGAGCATCACATTAGAGAAGTGGCTGGTTTCAATAAAGCTAGCTGCAAGATTATGATCTAAATTATCTTTTAAAGACAAAGCATTATTTTTGAGAACTGATGAATTTTTACATAACTCACAAACAGTATCTAAAACTAATTCTGTTTGCTGTTTTAAGTCAATTTTTGGAAAAGCATTTTCAAATTTATATTTCTTAAAAAATGAATTATCAAAAAGATCTTCCTGAAACAGAGGATCACTACCAACAAAATAAATGCAGGCATTAAATCTTAATAAATTTTGATTTAATCTGCACAAATTAAGCTCTCTAACTCTAAAGGAGAAATTATGATTTTGTTCAAAATTAAAAAGCACGTCATTAACATCATAACAGTTAGATTTAGCCCAGTATTCAGCAACATCATCAAGTAAATTCTGGGTTTGACCTTCCATTATTTTAATATCATTGTTAAACGAATAATAATAAGGAATATATTTAAGTTCAGCTTTTTCAAGACAATTTTCTTTGTGATTTTTCATAATTTGGTAGGAAAGATCACGTTGTGCTTCATTATTACCAATAAATAAATTCTGATGGTCCTGAGATAGCATGGCTTTATTTTTAAGTTCAGAATTATTTAAAATTTTGTCAATAAAGCTTTTACCTTGAATTAATAAAGCAGTTAAATCATTACTTTCTTTAATTCCTGTATCACAAGACATCAAATCTTGATCTAAGATAATATCTGAAACATATCCTTGTTCCATTAGATCAAAATTAATCTTTCTATCGAGAACATCATTATAAATTGAAAAATAGGATACTAGATCAGACATTAAAGACTTCTTCCCTTACCTTTACGAGACTGCTCATTCTTTTTAACTTGAGATTGTTTCTTTTGCTCTTGAGCTTTTTTAGCTTCTAATTTTTTCTGTTGATCATTTTTAATTGAACGATGAGCTTCATCAATATTTGATGGAATTTCTTTATCAAGATCTGCGGATACTTTAATTCCTGTAGCTTCTGTTTTATTTTTTTGAGCAACAGCTTTAGCAATTTCATCAGGAACCTCGGTTACAAATTGAGCAGAACCAGGTAATGGCTCTGATTTAAAAGTATAACTGGCATTTTGATCTTTATAAGCATTGTTGAATGCTTCTTCAATGCTATAAGAACCATTATCATTTTTTTTAATATTTAAAGGAGCATCTGAAATTAGAAATTTATGACCATCTTGTGGCAAGGAATCAGTAATTTCCTTATTTTGATTTTTATTATGAACTGAAGTTACTGCCTGAGCATGTTCAGAACCTTTAGACTCAACTACATTCTTAGGTTTGTAATTTTCAGTTTTTCCTTGTTGTTCGTCTAAAGCAACTTGTTCAGTAAATTCATTCTCGATATTTTTTTTGACTGCAGATCCCTCAAATTCAGCATCTTCATTACCTAACTTTAGATCTTTACTTTTGGTAACATAAAGATCTTTGTCATTAGAAGGAATAAAAGCTCCTACCTTAAGACCTTCTACCAGTCTGGTAAATAAAATACGAAAAACACTACCTATACCTTGACCGCCATGAGAATAATCTTGTTCTACATGAGCAAAGGCATTTCTTTTCTGATCACGCTCAGCTTTCTCTTTAGCAGCATCACTGTCAATAAACTGCTTTTTGTTGTTGATCTGCGAACGATAACCCTGCTCATATAGTTCTTTAGATTGTTGAAGATCTTTTTTTGCTGCATTTTCAAAACTGGACATCTCATTATCGGATACAGACATAATAGTTCCTCCTTATCTTCTTACAGAAGTAGCTTTACGGATAGAATTCTCAGAATTTGACTGAGAGTTTTTTGTTTCGTGTTTTTTTGACTTTAAAATAGGATCTGAGTTGCTTTCTACTACATTTCGAATTTGTTTTTCGTTTGTATCAGTTTTTTCTATTGAATTATTTAAATGCTTAAGATATTCATTTAATTTCTTAGCTTCATTTTTTTCAAATTCATGTGTAGCTTTAGAGATCTTGTGATTATCAGCTGTTTCAAGACAGATAGATTCAATATGCTCACGCATACGCTCAGGCGAAATTTTGTATTCATCAGCAAAAGTGACAGCACCAGAAGCTAGCTCTGTTTGTGTAAATGATGGTTTATAGGCTTTAGCTAAAGGTCTTAAATCACGTAAGACGAAACGAGCTGTATGCTCAGCTTCATGCACAGAAGCATTTACTTTAGTTGTAGCTGCTTTCATTGATTCATCTGCACTCAAAATAGCGATACCAGCATTAGGACACTGTTTAGCCAGCGATTCAGCAACATACTTCATATTATCAAGAGTATTTGCAGATACAACCACTGTATTAGAATCAGCGCACTTTGAAATTGCTGCCGCTGATTTTGGATCTTCTACAATTAGAATAGCCTCAGCTTTATTCAATTTTTCAGCAAAAGATCTTGGATTAGAGCTCATATACTTGGCAGGTACTGAGAATGTACCTTTTAAAGGAGCTCCTCCAATAAATTCTTCTTTACCATTATCAGAAATAGCCATGGCATTTATGATCTTTCCGCTGGCATTGTACATAGGCATAAAGATGGTACTTTTAGTTTGAGTAGCTTCTTTGTTATTGACAAAAGCATAACCATCAAAAGCACCTTTATTATCAATAAAACCGCCAAACTCTTTAGCAGAAATTCCGCTCTGTTTTAAATAAGGGAAATCAAGATTTGTTTCTGAAATTAACTTCATATTGTCAGTAGTAAAGTTTTCAGAAATAGCATGCGCAGTGGAAATTCTTGACTGTCTTGTCATGGCATTCTTAGACTGCATAGCTTTAGAGAAATCTTTTTTAAAGTTCTCAAACTTAAGATTACTCTCCTGACCTACTTCAAACTCTTTCTGTTCATTTGTATTTTTATTAAAGATTAAGATCTTAGGCACTGCTTCAGTGGTTGAAAATTTATAAGACAATGCTCCCAACTGATGAGTTTCATCATCTAAAAGTAACTTCGACTTATCAACAGTCGCACCCTCTTCAGTCAGATGATTTGCAACATCATCCAAAAGAGTATGAGCATAAGCAGACATCTTATCCAGATCTTCCTGCTTAGGCATATATTCAGCGAAAGCTTTACGATTATCAGGAGAATCAACTACACATAAAGCACCACAATAAGGATCAGAATGGAGCTTGCGTTTTAAATCAGCTGGTAAATGCTTTCTTTCGTCATAATCCATAACGATATATAAAGGTTCAGCATTTTTAGGTAAATCAATTTTAGAATTGAGTTTAAATTCGTGAGCTCCCATATCACGTTGCTTTGAAAAACCTTGTTTCTCGTAAGCTTTTAAGAGAGAACTTGCTTCAGCATTGTTAAGATTAAACTGCTCATCTAGTTCTTCTAAAGTTAGTTCCTGATCTTTATGATCAGCGATAAAATTATTTGTTCTGGCGCTGATCACTTGACCGTTCTTGCAAGCCATCTCCTGCATGGTTTTAACCTGAGAAACAAAACGAGCGTATCGATCAAGTTTCTCATGATCATCAGTAGAAATCTGATTTTTTAAAGTTGATAACAGTTTTTTAACATCTGATTTAAACTTATTTTCATACAGGTTATAAGGAGTTGTTAAAACACCATTGGTACATAATTGTGAATTAGCATTGGTAGCAGCTCCAAAAGCATAATCAGACATCAGCTTATTCATCTGCTGAATCATAGAATCCTGACCATGATTAGTGCTCTTGGCTAAATTGCGTAAATTACCTTCGATAGAATTTTGAATATTATGAGCTGCTTCCTGATAACACAGACCTAAACATTCCTTTTCAATCTGAGCAGAACGTTTAAAAAATTCTTCATCCTTAAGTTTAGAAATTTTTTTAAAACCATGTAAAGCATTAAAATAGCCTTCAGCCTTTTTATAGTTATCTTTATAGCCTAATTTAATACCTGCATTGTCAAATGCTTTAAAAATTTCTGAATAACCGTTTACGGCACCCTTAATTCCTAAAGCTTTTTCCTTAGCACACTGAACTAAAGCTCTGGCAATAAAAGCCTGACGTTTGGCATAGTCTTTTTCATTCAAAGCAATAGCCAGCATGGACTTTCCTAAAGTAGGTTCACCCTGGTTAATATCAAGACATGATAAATTATGAGGTCTCTGCATTTCTAAAATACGGTTGCGATAACGACTGATTTTAGCAATAGCAGCAGTTGTGTAATACTGATGTGCGATGTTATCGTACTTAAAACCATTTTCAGGATTAGCAACCCATTTTGAATACTTAGGAGGAACATAATCAAGATAAACACGATCATTCATTTCTAACTGATCGTCAGCAGTGTATTTAATTCCCTGAGTAGCAATCTTGATCTTTTCAGCACGCTCACGAGCCTGTTCTTCTGTGTACTGTTTTAAACGTTTTAATTCTGGATATAACTTAAACTGATTTTCATCGAGCTCATACAGATCATATTCTTCCCTGTAATAAGCTTTTGACAGATTATTTAAAACATTTTTAGCTTCTCTGTCAGAAGTATTAAGTTCTAAAAAAACGCTGCTCATTTTAGGATCCTTTTATCTTGAGTTAGGAAAGAAAAGCTTTTTATGATTAAAAGCCATATCTTTAGCTTTATCTACCTGAGTTTGCACCTGTAGTTCATAGTTTCTGGTGCTGTAAATACTATTTAATACCTGTGGCTTATTATTGATTAAGTCATAAAAATCATTATAAATTTTTAAGTTTCGGAACAAAGGGATATCTAAGCCAAAATGATCTTTAATTACGCTGAATAAAATTCCACGTTCAAAATAATCTGGAAGAGAACAAAATAAAGCAGACTTAGAACCTTTTATTAAAAGCGAACAGTAAATATCATTTAATGCTATATTTAAGCGTTCAAAAACTTTGTCAAACTGCTTTTCTGAAATTGAATAATTTGAACAATCTAACTTAAAAAAACCGTAAGGTTTTAACATTAAACGCTTATTATCAAAATTAAAATGCTCATTCTCTAAAAGATTGAATAATTCAGTCTCATTAAAGGCAGTGTAGTCAGAATTTAGTTTTTTAGTAAATCCAGCTTTAATTTTAGGAGAAAATTCTGCACTATAAAAATCACCTGAGCCTAAGTAACACATAAAATCAAAAATTTGACGTTCAATAGCTAACTGAAAACTTACAAAGTGATTTACATTCATTGTTTCACAAAGACGATCAGCATATCTTAACTTCTCTAAGAATACTAAAGCTTGATCGTTTTGTAATACAGTCCCCTTGTTTAAATTTTCCTCAAAGGGATAAATTACAGGATTATCTGAAGTTGTTAAAACTAATTCACATGAAATCATTTTTATACCTTAGAAAAGACCAAAAAATTGAGTTTTTTTCTTTTTAGGCTTGGCATTTTTAATAAAAGCAGGTAATTCAATTTTTTTTTCAGAAAAACAATTTTTTTCTAGGATTGGATAGTCCTTTAAAGCATCTTCGTAAGCAATCTGATTTGCCAGCATAAAGACTTCAGAAACAGTATTTAATACTAGCTGTTTATGAACTTCATAACATTGAGGATCTTTTAACAGCATAACTGTTGTATCTTTGTGCTGAAAAGCATCAACATACTCTCTCATAAAATTAGAGATTGTCATTTCGGTGTTTTTAGCAAGTTCTACGTTGGTATCAATGACTTCTTTGTTATAAGCATCATAAAAATTTATAATGTTTTCTTTTTTAGAAAAGTCAGGAAAATACTTACCAACTTCAGAATGGTAATCTGAAGATTCATCAATAAAATCTTCAATTTTCTTTAAAAAATCTAAATAAGTCTTATAACGAGAGCCTTCTTTACCAACTTTTAAAAATTCATTGATAGCTACTAATGCAGGACCACATTTTCTGACAAAAAACTCTTCTAGCTTGGTATTATCCAATTCTTTATTTAGATTATCGGCATTTTTAAGTAATTCATCCCAGATATTCATACGCACCTGCAAACTTTTCTAGCCATGGCTATAAACTATGTAAGGTACAGTTAAAATTAACTATACCTTACATCGTACTAAACACTAACGACCTCTGTAGTTATTATACTGCTTCTTCTGAACCTGTTTCTGAGGCTCCTTAGTCTGAGTTTTAGTTGCAGTTTTTTTGTGAGAATAAGACTGAGTCTGTGTCTTATTCTGAGTGTTCTTATCAGAGTGCTTTGCCTTATACTCAGCAAAAAGCTTATTGCCCAAAGCTTCATTATATTGAGTACCGATTGACTCTCTTAAAGCTCCATCAATCTGTACTGCCTGTTCATGGTTCTTAAAGATCTGACCATAATTATCAAAAATCTGAACATCAGCTGATTTTAGCTGAGGATGTGCTGATGCAAGCTGATCCTTAGGCATATTCCAAGTCTTAGTAGAAGCCTGATAGTGCATGCCAGGAGTCTTATGAACGGCATCAAGTAGAGTTGGGTTGGTCTTTAAGTTAAGGCGCAGATAAACCTTATTAGCAGCCTTTGTATATTCTTCAGCTACCTTTTCCGCAGTTACAGGCTCTGAAAGCTCAGATACATCTTCCTTAGCTTCAGTCTGACTACCTTTCTTAGCTAAAGCTTCCTTAATCTTAGCTGACTTTTCCTCAAAAATTTTCTCTCCTAACTCGTTTGAATAGCAGGTACCGATTGTGTTTCTGGTTGTTGAGTCAATTTCAGCACCCTTGAAATCTTTAATAAATAATTCCTTAGCATGATCAGTAATAAAACCAGCTTTGATACCAGGATGAGCTGCTGGAAGTTCAATCTTAGGAAGTAAGTATGCTCCCAACTTATATGAATAAATGATGTTGTCTGTATGTAAAATAGCTTCCTTTACAGCAGGATCTCCTTTAGTTCTAATAAAGATCCAGTCTTTCTTTTCAGTATTTTCAGTTGCATTAGCCATAATAAAATCTCCATAAGATTTAAATAAAAAAAATCTAAATTCTCAAAAAAAGAGAACTTAGATTTCTTTTACCAAAATTAACTTATTCATCTTTAGTACCAAATAGTAACTAAACTAATGTGAGGAAGAAACTAATCCCGAAAAAATGCTAGTAAACAGAATTAATTCCTTCCTCTGTTTGCTGTTGATTTTATTATATATAACAGAAAATAAAAAATCAACATAATAAAAAAAATATTTATAAATATATGTAAAACAGCTCAGCTGTTCTTTTTATATAAACGATCTTAAAAAAGATCTTAAGCCTTTTAGATAATAAAAAAGTCATCTATCCATCTGATTTTTGGATATTTTTTAAGCAGAAAACAGTTCATTCAAATTTCAAATAAAGTTATTAGATTTTTAATAAAGTTAGATTATTCCAAATAAAGTTATCCACACAATTTTAAATCCCAAATAAAGTTATCCACTACATAAAAATCAAGTAAGACAAAACTTATTCAGACTTATTCAGAATTATTCTTAATAAGACTCTATTAAAGAGATTGAAGTGGCAATAAAAGACCTGAAAACGGAGAAATTTCAAAGCTACCTATGCCAAGAAAGATCTTTAAGCATGAACATGAAAAATTAGATAAGAAATGAATTGAACTAATTAAAGAGAGCCTTTAATTCGTTATTGATTTTAGTTCGTTCTGATTCAGTTGTACCATAAACGACCTTGCCAGGTACATTTATAAGTTCAGTACTACTGTTTGAATTGATAGTCTCAACTTGACTTTGATGGTTTAGCTTTTTGTCTTTTAACCTCGAAATGACTTTATTAAGATAACTGGTTACAGTTTTAGCTAAACTGTTCTTTACAGCAGAAATATAGCTTAAAAGACAGTCTTTTTGATCTATTGAGAACAATTTTGTAAAAACAACTGTTTTTTTAGTAGCCATGGCAAGAACAACAAAAATACTTTTAAGTTGTTCTATACATCTATCTGCAAATGCTAATATATTACCTTCTTTTATCGAAAAATCTTCTAAAAAAGCTCTTAACTCTGATCTGTGAGGTTCAATAAATTTTGATAGTAAGGATGTTAATTGCCGTTCAATAAAATCTGGAGCAATATTTTCTGATGATAAAGCAGTGAGCTGGAATGACAGCTCTTTTAAGGCACTTTGACGAGATTTAAAAATACAATAAGTCAGACCTAGAACTAAACTCGAACAAGAGCTACCAATTAAAATTTTAACTAGAGATCCTTCAATTAAAGTAAATTCTAAAGAAGTCCTTTTTACCAATTTTAGATAATCTAAGGAAAATGACAAAATAAAATTAGAACGATCAGTTCGTAAATAGCTGATGAATTTACCTTTTGAAAGAAGCTCTAATACCTTTAGAAGACGCTTACGGCTGCTATTATTATCAATAACATTGTCGCCAAAAAGCATATAGCTAAGATCTTTAAAATTGCTTTCAAAAGTTAAATTTGAAATTTTTTCTAACAGTTCTTCACTGGAAAATTTACTTAAGTGCATTGCTTTAGGCACAGCAATATTTTTTAATATTACATTATTAAGAATATTTGCATAAAAAAGCAATGAACGAGAATAGTTAGCTTTTTCTTTTGAGGAATACAAATCAGAGTTTTGAATTTGAAGATTAAGTTCTTTCATAAACTTAATCGAGATATTCAATTTGTTAAAGGTTATTCTTTTTATAAGCATTTTTTTACTATATTTAAACCTAATAAACAAAAAAACAGTAAACAGCGAATACTGTTCTTTTCGATGAATTAATACTAATTCAATTTATTTTAAAAAGCAAACATTAATATAAAATTTTTGTGATATTAATCTTTAATAAAGTTATTAAGGGCAGCTTTAAACTGCCCTTAATCAATACTATCTGAAGTTAAAACTTAGAAGCTTAATTTTAGATACTGGAGCAGTAATTTCATTACCATCATCAGCTATAAATTTATACTCTGTATTTGAGTCAAAATCGCCGTTAAACTTCATTTTAAAGTTATAAGTTACACCGTTCTCACCAGTGTATTCACAGTTAATTGAATCAACATAAACTTCCTCGGTATCGTTAGAAGACTCTGAATAATCTTCGTGCTCTGATGGATCATAATCACGTTCCTCAGATCTCTCAATACCATCAGAAAGATCATGTTCTACCTTTGTATCTTTGTCTGTATAAGAATTAGAAGCGTTGATGCCAGCTGTAGGAGCATCATTTTCCTGCTCTTTAGCAAACATCTTAGGTTTATCTGATTTTTCTCTTTCTTCCTTATCAAAATACTCATCTTGAGACTCTTCATCAGGCTGAGATGTTTCTGTTGATGACAGAGTTAAACCTGGCTGATTCAACTGACTTTCTTCTGTCAATTTTTCAGTCTCAGAATCACCTGATTGTTCCTTAATAAAGGTATTAAGACTTGGAAGATATGAACGATCAAAGACTTCCTGATTTCTATCAACACTTCTTAAGAATTTTAAAGTTGCTTCTGGCTCTCTAAGATAAACTTTGATAAGTTCATAGCCACATCGTGGAGAGTGACTGATAGTACCTTTTTTAAAGAAATCTAACAGTTCTGCATCATCTGGATATTTAAGATCAGCAAAAGACATCATTTGAGATACCCAATATAATGATTTTCCAAACTTGTTAGCGATGATGTCTCTTTTAACTTTGGTTAGTTCAGGATGCTCTTTTAAATACAATTCACTGAAACGCTGAATTGCCATAGAAGTTTCAAAACCATCAAGATCTACACGCTGAATATTTTCAGTAAGCTGATCAGAGAATACATCAAGTTCAGATGTATAGTCTTTAACGATACAGTCGATGGTCTCAATCTTCTTTTCAGAATCATTAAAGGTACCAGCTTCAATTTCTTTCTGTTGCCATTCTCTTAAGAGTTTGACAGCTCTGTATCTTCTTTCTCCTGAAACAATCACATATTGATCATCAATTTCAGGTTTATTGAAATCGTCATCTACATGAGCTGGTCTTACAATAATTGGATTCTGTAAACCACGGTTTTTGATAGATAAAGCTAAAGCATTGATAGAATCATTAACATTTTCATCTTCAGCGGTATTCTCTTCTTTAGTATCAATATTTTGTTCAGAGAATCCTTTATTAAACTCTGTTCTAACCTGAGCTAAAGCCTTAATATTATCTAAAGGAATAGCTAGAATTGTACCACTCTGATTAGCATTAGCAATTAAGCTGCTATTCTGAATATTATTCAAATCTAAACTTTTTAAAATGTCTTTGTCACTCATAATTAAAATTCCTGATCTAAATTGTCATTTGTGTTTGTATTATCATCAGATCCTTTAAAAAGAAAAGGATCTTCGATAGCAGTTTCCTCAAATTTCAGCATTGAAGTTGCTTTTTCATCATCAACGGTTAGACAGTCTTTCTGATTGTCTAAAAGCTGATCTAAAGCATCAAGATCATTGTTTGTCATGGTTTAATTTTTGTATTACCTCTAAAGTCAATGCGTAAAACTCATTGATAGCTCTATTATCAGTTGAACCTTTCTTCTTTCTTAATTGTCTTAAAGAACAGCTAAGAGATAAAGCATCCTGAATAGCAACGCTCGGATGAATTTTACTATTAAAAATAAGTCCATTTCCACCTGTTTTTTCATTGATTTGCTCAAACAAATCCAGTTGTCTTTTTCTTTGAGCATAAAATTTATTGATAACAATTCCTAATAATTGTAGTTTATTGTTAATTTTTTTAATATTCTGATAGGTTGCTAAGAGTTTTTGTAAACCCATTAAAGCAAAAGAATCAAGCTCTAGTGGAATAATCAGATATTCACTGAATAAAAAAGCTAATGTAAGAGTATTACCTAAAGTTGGAGGTGTATCAATGACCATGAAATCAAAGTGATCTTTTAACTTATCCATATTCAGATTAAAAAATTTATAGCATAAATTTTTATCAAACGAATCAGAATTAGCAAGACTGTTTGATGCCTTGATGAGCACAAGGTTAGTATTTTCAGTAGCCATGGCAAGGCTATTGATTTCTTGCTCTGTAAGGTCTCTAGAGATTAAATCATAACAAGTAATATTAGAATTAAAATCTTTAAGCGTTTCACTGGCATTTGCCTGAACATCAAAATCTACAAAAAGAACTTTCTTATTAAAATCTTCAGATAAAAATCTTGAAATATTGGTTGATATGCAGGTTTTGCCCAAACCACCCTTTTGATTTGTAATCGTAATTGTTTTCATAAAATGATCCTTTTTAACGTTTTTATGATTGATATAATGCAGTATATCATACTATATATCTAATTATATATATTTTTCTATAAAAATTTGACAATATACTATAAATTTTTGATTTTTTACAAGATTTTAAGTATTATAGTATCGTTTTAAAACTAGATTTTTTTATGGATCAAAAAAAAATGGATACTAAAGAACTCTTTGCAAATAACGTCAAAAAACTTTTAGCTACTAAAGGCTGGTGCTATGCCAATTTAGCTGACAATTGCAAAGGAAAACTTTCAAGAGCTTATGTTAATTCATTCAGGACTAACAAAGTAAATCCATCACTGGAAGTTTTAGAAATTGTTGCTGAAGCTTTTGGTGTTACAGTACAAAAGTTACTCGATCCTAATCTTGATTATAATCGTGTTGAAAATGGATTACCTGAAGGATTTAAGAGATACGACAATATTCTCTTAGATGATATCCAGTACGTTAAAGTTAAACAATGGGCAGAAAACAACAAAAAATATATCGAAGATTTTAAACATCAAGCATTTCTAAGACAGCAGGAATTAAAAAAATAAAGATCTAAAACAAATTCAGGGGAGCCTCAGCTCCCCTTTTTTGCTAATTAAAGATGAAATACCTGCTTAACCTGTTGCAACTTATGATTTAACTCTCGATTATCTTCTAAAAGCTGATACCTTTCTTTATATAGAGTAGCTATCATCTTTCTTAATTCAGCTACAAAGAATGTAGTAAGCTTAGTTCTTTCCTGACCACCAGCTTTTCTTGCTACAAGATTTAACTGATTAAACATTTCAATTAAAGTATGAGCTAACTTTTGGTCACTGACATCAACATTAAAGATAGCATCTGTAAAGAACTTAAAAGATTCACTCATAATCTTCTGATAGTTTTTTAAGCTAAAGTTAGCCTGGTTGAAATCTTCAACTGTAAAGATAGGTATAGCTAAAGACTGATGTCTTTGTTCCTCGTATTCCAAGCTGTTATTTACTGAATACTGCCCTTCTTTCCTGATGGTTGGTAGAACTTCAGAGGTTACCCATTTCTTAAATTCTTTTGCAGCTGGAAGTTTAGAGCCAAAAATTAAGCAATACAAACCAGACTCATTAACATAAGACAAAGCTTGTTTTCCACCTTTGGTAAGGGTGTCACGTTTTGTGACATCCTCAAAAGAAACGTGTTTAAATAAAGCTTCTCTTGAATTTTTATAAGCTAAAATCTGACATAAATCTTTAGCACAAAACCACGGTGTACCATCGATAATAACAGTACGGATTTTCTGAGAATGATAAGAAAACAAAGACTCCTGCTGTGCAGGTAAAAATGAACCGATCATGATTGATCTCCTGGTTATAAAAATAACATTCCAAACTTTTTTGAGAAATTTGGAAGCCAAGAGCTCAAAACTGCATAACCAGTTGCAGCGGACATATTCCCCTTTCAGGTATTGTATTAGTCGCACTCTCGGCATAGAGATCACATGAGTGATAATGTGAGAATGTACTGTTATCGCAAGCACTGCGCTGATTATAAGTGTTTTGAGCACCTGCGATAACTATAGGTACATTTTTAATAAAATGCAATAACTAATTGAAATTATTGATTTTTATATAGATATATTACTACATTTTTGAGTATATTTTAAGTTATATTTATAATTATCCATAAATAAGATCTCCTCAAATAAAAATTTCGTTCACACTGTAATTTTAAACATAAATACCTCTTAATACACATTAAAAATCTCTAGCCATGGCTAGCTTTTATCAATCTTTAATCCATATTTCTTAATTAAGAATCTGTCTAACTCTTCGTTTGAAGCTCTTAAGATTAAAGCGTTTTTAAATATTCCACTTTTTTATAACTTTTATCCAGTTGCCATTTAACTTCTTTCTACCTGAATCAGAAACGCACCAATCGCCCTTAACTTCGCCGATCATTGTTTTATATCCAACAATCTTAGGATGCTTTTTTGTTCCTCCCCACACTGGATACTGAATTTCTATCATCTCTTTTTGAGCTGGTGCTTCTGTTTTTTCACTAGAAATTACAAGCTCGCCGGCTAAAAAGCGATCGATATTGTCTTCGTCAATACTGTAAAAGTCAGTCACATTATACATTTTAGATGTATGGTGCCAGCTTGTTCTAAATAAAAAGTGCCTTTTTAGTTGCTTAACAGTTAATTTCTTAAATTTTGTGATTTCGGCTTTGTTTTCTAAAACATCTTCAATGGCATCAATTAAATCATTTTTCAACCATTTTGATAGTGGCTTTTCACCACACCTGTAAGCATCTATCGCATTGTTTGACATTGAATATCCATAGTAACCGCTCATTTTACTTACCTTACAAAATATAGATGTGAACGCTTAAAAGTTGAATATTTTAGATCGCAAACACTAGTGGCACTGCTGTTAGAAATGCTTTTATATACCTTAGCAGGCACAAACTCACCATTATGATCACGCTTAATTGCTCTGATGATAATGCCACTCTCTGTGTAAATGCTAGTGCCGTCTTTTTGTTCGTGCCAACCGTCAGATATTATTTTTTTAGTCATTTTTTTTTTGTATCTCCAGTTTTATAAGAACGTTCTTTTCTTACGTTCTTTTTATAATTACATTATAGATTATTATTTATAAATTATCTACTATTTTTTTTGTTATATATGTATAAAAAAAATAGTTAATTGATTAAAATATCTATGATTAAACTTTGAAAATTGACTATTTAAAAAGTTTTATCTATACTTTATTTACATAAAAAAGACAAAAAGAGAGAAAAAAATGACAATTAAAGTATTTGACATTGAATTTCGCAGCCTTCGCCAGCTACAAAAAACGCTGGGGTACGCTTCACAGCTGTCGGAAAGCTTAATAAAAAAGCAATATGGAAGTTTAGAAAAAATGATCTTCACTCGACTGAAGACACAAGACAAAGAACTAGCAATTAGAAAGCTCAAAGAGTTGCAGACATCAGCAGCAGGCGCAGGAACAAAAGCTCAGAAAAAAGAACTTAAGACAATATATAAGTGTCTTTTTGCCTCCTGGTCTCAGCTTGACGAACTTCAGCAGCTAACAATAATAAGGACGGTTGCAGGTGCTGAAAATATCAATTACGAAGAGTTAAAAGAAAAGATTAAAAAATTCAAAGAATTAAATGTGAAGTAGGATTATAGTCTATTGACGAGCTGAACTGAAAAGAGCTATGAAGCGTTAAGCACGTGAACACACGCACGTGTTACTTATATAAGTTTAAAAAAGCTAGTAAGCCAACTTGATTCTAGGTTTGCTAGTTTTTTCTTACGTTCTATTTTCATGTTTTCTTGTAAATACTTTAGTTCAGTTAAATAGGTTAAAACATCTTTGTAGTCTCTGCTGTTTAAATTTAACTCACCTTCTAATTCAAAGAAAAAAATGGTTGGATCTGTTAAATGAAGAATTTTATTTTTAACAAGGTTAATTATTTCATCAAGGCTTCTCATTTTAATCGTGTTAGGTTTTCTCATTTACTGATACTTTACTATTTATGACATGATTGATTATTAACATTTACAGCATTTTTGATCTTCTGTTCAAATGGTTTGATAAGATGCAACATCTTAAATCTCACATCATCATCTATCACTACAGACGGCGCCCTGCTGTCATTTTTATCTTTTAAGATAACTATTGAATTTAAATCTTTGATGTGACCGTGATATAACAGTTCCAGCAAAGCCTTAAGAGAGCCTATTTTTTGAAGTTTCTTTATATCATTTAAGCTGTATATATCTCTTCCTTTAAGACTCTTTGTGATCTCTTTAAGATTGTTCTCTGTAATGGAATTAAACCGCTGATTATAAAGATCGGCATGCTCATGCTTAAAGTTGAAAATCTGTCTTTCAAGTTGCTTCTGTATGTACAGATACTCCGTCTTTAGAAGTAACTCTTTGTTGATTTTGAACAACTCAGATATACCTTCATCCGAAGTCACACAATCCTGGCAGCTCAAATCAAAACTGGAGCTGTTCTTTCGGTATAAATCTATGTTTGAAGTAAGAAAATATCTGAAAGGATCTAACAGCAGACCCAATGAATCGAAACGATTTTCTTTAGGTTCAATATGATATTCAGTTATATAAGGATCATGTTTCTTATCAAACTTTGAATACAGATTATCATAAGTCTGAATCGAATTTTTGTAATCATCCTCATAGCTTGCTGTCATAAATAGAGCGTTACATGCGAGCATGTCATACTCCATAAAAGCTCTCTTTATGCCTAAATTTATAGAGTCTATGAAAGCAAGAAAAATTTTAGGATTTACTGAACTAACAGAACTTATTGAAGTTCTTATAATTGAAATAAATGTTGGATCATATTTTTCTTTTAAAATGACTTTTTTACATTGTGCGTTACTTACAGTAAATACTTTTAAATTAAGTTCTCTAAAATTCATCTGGATACACCTCTTTAGCATCAGATAAATTTGCACATTTCAAAGCAATTAACCCTTGTGTATGTTTTAAATCTAATGCATATATTGGATCGAGGGGAATTTTTTTGGCTAATTTAAAAAATGTTTCTGTGTCATTTCGGTGTGCAGATTCATCCATTTGACGAAGAAATATTCTTACCTCATCATCTGAATACTTCACATCATACTTTTCTCTGCATTCAAAATAGTGTTTCCATTCCTCTCTGGTCATTCTGTTTTCAGGTAACTCATAACCGTTTGGAAGATGATTGATGTCTGTCATAATTAAGCCCTCATAAAAAAACTTATAACCTATTCTACTCTAATTATAGATCATCTACTTATCTTTTCAAGTATATTCTATACCGTTTTTTTTAACATTAACTTTAAAATTAGTATTCACTTAAATTAAGATTAAGTAACTCAAAATAAAAGGGAGCCTCAGCTCCCCTTTTTTGCTAATTAAAGATGAAACACCTGCTTAACTTGTTGCAGTTTATGATTTAACTCTCGATTATCTTCTAAGAGTTGATACCTTTCTTTATATAGAGTGGCTAACATCTTTCTTAATTCTGCGACAAAGAAGGTAGTAAGCTTAGTTCTTTCCTGACCACCAGCTTTTCTTGCTACAAGATTTAGCTGATTAAACATTTCTATTAAAGTATGAGCTAACTTTTGGTCGCTTACTTCAACATTAAAGATAGCATCTGTAAAGAACTTAAAAGACTCACTCATAATCTTCTGATAGTTCTTTAAGCTGAAATTAGCCTGGTTGAAATCTTCGACTGTAAAGATAGGTATAGCTAAAGACTGATGTCTTTGTTCTTCATATTCCAGGCTGTTATTAACAGAATACTGCCCTTCTTTCCTGATGGTTGGTAGAACCTCAGAGGTAACCCATTTCTTAAAGGCAATAGCATTACTTAATTTAGAGCTAAAAATTAAACAATACAATCCTGATTCATTTGTGAATAAAACTTGTTGAGGACCACCATTAGTTTTAAGGGGGATCCTCTTTAGATCATCCTTATCAACTATATGATCTTTAACGGCTTTTCTAGGAATTTTATAACCTAAAGCATCACACACATCTTTAGCACAAAACCAAGGTGTACCATCAATAATAACAGTACGGATTTTCTGAGAATGATAAGAAAACAAAGACTCCTGCTGTGCAGGTAAATATGAACCGATCATGATTGATCTCCTGTTGAAATTTAACATCCAAAGCTATTTTCAGTAGCTATGGAGCCAAGAGCTGAAAACCACCTCAACAGACGGTAGCGGACATATTCCCTTTACAGGTATTGTATTAGTCACACTCTCGGCATAGAGATCACATGAGTGATATGTGAGAATGTACTGTTATCGCAAGCACTGCGCTGTTGAATATAAAATAGGTGTTTTCAGCACCTGCGATAACTATAGGTACATTTTTAATAAAAAGCAATAACTAATTGAAATTATTGAATTTTATATAGATATATTACTACATTTTTAATTATATTTTAAGTTTTATTTGATATTATTCATAAATAAGATCTCCTCCAATAAAATTTCGTTCACACTGTAATTTTAAACATAAATACCTATTAATACACATTAAAAAATCTCTAGCCATGGCTAGCTTTTATCAATCTTTAATCCATATTTCTTAATTAAGAATCTGTTTAACTCTTCGTTTGAAGCTCTTAAGATTAAAAATTGTTCATAAATTGAAAATTCAGGAACAGAAAAACTTTCAAGATATTTTTTTTGATAACAGAAATAATTACCTTGAATTGGATAACTGATATTTGAGATGTAATAACTCATAATTTGAGAATTAAGAATTCTACATAAAACATCTAAGCTAATGATGTTTTCAGGAAAATTGGTTATAGCTGAACCATTACAAAACAAAGAATGATCTTTAATTACTTTAAAATTAGGAGTACCAGCAAAAGTAGGAAATAAGATCTTATTTTCAGAAAAATTTAAACCTTGAGATCTGCCATAAGCATACCAGGCAACTGAATTTGTTTTTCCATGATCTCTTTTTATCAGTTCGGCATGAACTGCTATTAAATAGTTATATGTCTTTGGAAATTGAATTTTTAATTCATTCTCTTTAATGATTTCGTATCTGTTATGAATTTGGTTATATCTATAAGGAAAAAGAATATATTTCTTGATAGAAACAGAATTTTTTAATTCTGGAATTTTATATAGATATTTAATCAGGCTTTTTTCAAAGTAAAAAAGTTGATTATTTACTTTTTTATAATAGCAGTCAGTTACTGGATCATAATTTATGATAAACAAGTCATCATTAAGAGTAGCAATACCTGTATGAATATATTTTCCAAGTTTTATTTTATGATTTTTAATTTTTTCTATATTTGAAGAAATCAGATCAGACTTTAACATCCATTTTGGATAACTAAGTACATTCTGATTTAAGACAAAACTCTTTAAATCTGCTTGAGTCAAAATATTTTTAATTTGCTTAGATGGTTTTAAATTCAAGACATTAAAATGATTTTTTCTTTTTAAAGATAAAAATAAGATGCAACTATAAGTCCTTACAGGTAAAAACACCATATTGCAGCCAAAATCAATGATCTTTTCAAGACAATTAGCTTTGAAAATAAAATCTCTTAAATTTTTAGCAGAACTAATTGTAAGAAAATTATTAGGAACAATAAAAACTAATTTGCCATCAGGATCTAAAAATTTTAAAGAATGTTCAATAAAAGCATAAAAGATATTAGCAGTTCCTGATTGAGTAGTTGAAAACTGTGTTTTTAAAAATAATGATTGTTTTAAAGGTAACTTATGAGGATTTACATAAGGAGGATTACCTACAATATAAAAAAAGTTATTTGCCTTAAAAAGATCCGCATAGTTAGTCCTTAAAGAATCAAGGCAAAGAATATTGTCTGCAGTAAAATTTTTTATTCCAAATTGATGAGCATAAATCTGTAGAACAAGTTTACATCTTCGGACATTATCCTGGTTAACATCAATCCCATAAACAAGATTAAAGGCATCTCTAGGAGAGACACCATTTTGAATTAAATGATCAATAGCAGAAATAAGGAAAACACCACATCCACAAGCAGGATCTAAGATATTTTTGTCAAAGATTTTAATACAGTCTTTTACCATAAAATCAGCAATGAATTTAGGTGTAAAAACTATGCCCTGTTCTTTGATAGAAATCAGAATTTGCAGGCTTTCAAAATAATCAATTAAAACATTTATATCTTTAGGAAAAGCAAGCTTAGATAAAGCAGCATTATGTTTTGAAGGCAGATTTACAAAATATTTATATAAGATCAGTTCTTTTTCAAAAGGATTGAAGCTTTTAAAAATATTATTGAACTGTTTAAACAGCAATTTATGATCTTTTATCATAAGATGGATCCTAAGACTTCAATTCATATATTACATGAATGTAATATTCTACTATTTGCTTGTGAACTAGATTTTTAGGTAATTTACTTTTAAAACTGGTTGCACCAAATAGAAAATCATCGACTGAACAGCTAGAATTAAACTTCCAATTATCTAAATCTTGATTAAAGCTTAAAGCATTTTTAAACATAGCATTTGCAATCAAAAGATGACTGATATTCCAATTATTGATAGGTTGGTTAAAAGCTTTTGTATCTTCAAACATGTGACTCATTATATTTACATTTGATACATTCCATTTATTTAAAGGCTGATTAAAAGATTTACAGGCTTTAAACATTTGATACATGTTAGCTACATTAGATACATTCCAGTTATTCAAAGGGCGATTAAAAGAAGAAGCTCCATAAAAAGCATTTTGCATATTTTTTATGTTAAAAGTATTCCATCTATTTAATTTTTTATTAAAAGCAACAGCATTATAAAAAATAGCTTCAATGTTTTCTACATTAGAAACGTTCCAATTTTCAATGGATTGATTAAATGATTTAGCACCTGAAAACACGCTGTGAAGATCTTTTACATTTGATATATTCCATTTATCTAAAGGTTGGTTAAAAGATTCAGCATTACAAAACATGCCAAACATAGATTTGAGTTTAGAAAGATCCCAGTTGTTAATAGGCTGATTAAATGATTTTGCATCAGAAAACATATAACACATTGATTCTACATTAGATGTGTTCCAGTCGTTTAAAGGCTGGTTAAATTTAAAAGCACTACTGAACATACAATCCATGTTTTTAACATTGGATACGTTCCACTTGTTAATGTTTCCATTAAAATTAGAATTTTGAAATAGGCAACTCATGTTAATAATTTTTGAAGTATCAATAAAGTTCAAATCAACTTCATTTCCATAAGTTGCAATTGCATCTTTAATAATAGCAAGTAGCTCTTCCTTTGATTGAGGTTGTACAGTACAACCTGTTTGTAGTTTTTTCTTAGACAATAAATTTCTTAATTTCATAATGTTGCATGCCTTAACCATTTTTTTAAAACCTTAACCATTTTTTTATAAGTTTGATAAATTCTTGTTGAGAATAAATTCCCTCAAAAGTTTTTTTATCACACATTTTGTCTTTTTGATCAAAATCTAAACTGTAAGAATATAGCTGATGAGTATGCTCGTTCCAGACAAAACAAGGATAACAATCAAATTCTAATAGATTGACAATTACTTTATAACCATCTTTAACCTCAAAACAAAAATCAGTCTTTTTTAAAAATTTGAATTTTTTATACATGAGTTTAAACAAAGGACTGGATTTATTTTTATTATGGACTTTAATTCCTGAGTTAAAATATTTTCCTTTTTTATTGCAATACATTTATAACCACTCACAAATCTGTATTAGTTTGACTGTTCTAACGATAATTGAATATTGTATTTATGACCCTCATACATAAATGATTTTTTATTAGAGCAATAGATTATAAGAGTTTTAAAGAATTCTTCAGAAAAATTAACAGGATCTTTTAATTCATCAGAATTTTTAGGTATTCCAAGATAAATTGATCCTGATATCTCAGACACACCTAACTTTAATTGATTAACTTTCATGTTCTTTTACCTCTTTAATTGAATATATCAGTTTATAACCATTTAATTCCAATCCTTTAATAGCAAGATCATAGTCGCCACAATCGTCTTCAACAATTTTCTTTTTAAGAGGAACTAACTTTTTGTTTACAAGTTTTGAAATGATCATTGTATTTTTGCCATTATGGACAGTCCATTTATAAATAAAATGTTCAAAATGACTTAGAGCATTATCATCTTTCACTACAATGCCAAAGGCACTACCTGTTACGTATTCATATTTGACTAAAGCTTCATTAAATATACAACTTTGTTCTGTTAAAGATTTACAAATTAAATCTAATAAAACAGGATGATTATAAATATCTGACTGTTTAAAAGTCATAACAAAAATAGTGCTTTTATCATCTTTACATTTAAAGGTAACACAATCTAGTGTATTGTTTTCTTCAAAAGACACTGATAAATATTCTTTAATTTTTTTTCTATAATTATTTAAAGATGTACGCTTTATCACGTAATGAGGAACCAGTTTATACTTTTCAAAAATATCACTATCAGTCATTTTTTTTTACTCTTCCTTCATACCAGGTTCAAAACTTGATTTTTAATCTTAATTTTCATAATTCAGATTAAAGTTTTTACGTCTTAAAATCTTTTTCATTACTTTAATAAACAGCTTAAAGTCATAATCAGCATATGCTGTAACATCAGAGCTGCGTTCAGTGCTTATCACCTGTAATGTATTAAAAAGAGGAATAAATTTATATTCTGCGTTAAGGAACGGTACAATCACATGAATAGCATAATGACCTATGGAATCGCTATATAAACTAAATTCTCTTTGTTTTAAAAATCTTAACTTTCGGTATGTTTGCTCTAAAAGACTATTTCTACAAAGTCTGCAATTACTAATATTCATCTTCCACCTCAACACCAAAAGGCATAAAATTCCCATTAACATTCATCACTTCATAATTTTCAAGCAAAACTTTTGGTGCTTTGTTGTATGATTTTTACTCTCTCAATCTTCATCTTCATTGCCCTTTAAGTAAATATCTAAAACACCATAAAAAAATGATGTGTCTTTTAAAGAAACTTCTATACTATCTACTTCATATTCACCATAGGTTTTTATAAAATCATTACTCAGCCCTGTTGTACTGTCACAAATCTTTACCCATCTATCACTCATTTTTACAGTTACACGAATAAATTTATGATCTATAACTTTAGCTAACTTCTTAAATTTCATTCTTTTGTCCTCTTAGCTAATTTATCAAGTGTATCTACTATCATTTGCTGAAATGTCCAAATCTCACTTAATTGAGTAAATACATCTCGTCCTAACTTCTTAATGCGGTAGTCCTGGTAAACAAATAAAGTACCTAACAGGACAATACAGATAAGCTCATCACTCATTTTCTGCTTCCTTTAACTTTTGTACAAAGCCACCAATGACGTTTGGTAAAGAAATTTTTTTACCATCTTTAAAAAAATTCAGCTTTAAGTCCACGTCTAAGTTCTTTAAGATATATTTCAGTACGAAAATCTCGATATCAGTTAGCTGAATGTTATGTGTATCAGTCAATTCACTCATTTTTTTTACCTCTAAGCTTAGTATCCGTTTCAACGGAATTGAAAATATCTCCATTCTTTTTCTACACAAAAAGCATAGAACTTATCACTTATAAGTTCTGGAACAGTTATTACCCCCATCCTCCTATACCTTTATAAGCAAATAGCTTATAACTAACTTTAGTATCACTACTATCACTCATCTTGAACCTCCACTCCAAAAGGTTGCCACTCGAGATCATCATTCCTAATTTCAAAACGATCAAACCACATTTCAAGATTTCTTCCTTCAATGTTAGGCTCACAAGGATCATCTGCAAGATCAAAGTTAATTTTGGTAATTACTGTTGTATGTGCGTATCTAGGGGCTTTCTTTTCTCTGTATGTAAAAACCTCTCCTAATAGCATATTTTGAGTAAACTCTTCCTCTGTAAAATTGTCATAAGATAAGAACTTATAAAACTCATATAAATTTTTAAAAGGTCGATACTTCTTTTTTGGCTTATCCTCTTTGACTGCATCTACTGGTAAAAAGAAGCCATAATGAAATACTACTTTTCCATCTAAAGGTTGTGCTAAAAAACATCTACTATCATTATCATCAATGTCTTTAACAGTTGCTTTAGTTACTAATGCTACTTTAGTTGTTAATAAAAAAGTATTAAAATCACAAGTAACATAACCAACATCACCAGCCTTAACATCATGTCTATTAGCCCAAGTTTTAATATCTTTAATGTCAAACTTCATCTTTATTTACTCTCTGCTGATAACAGGTAATTCATGCTGATATTTTAGACACCAATCCTTACAGTCACTTTCGCTCATATTGTCTAATAGTTGAGCTTGCTCGTCTGTGAGCTTGCATAGCTTAGTGGTGTGAGTGCTACCTACACCTCGCTCAATGCAAAGTGTGTGTATTTCTAATGTCTTATTGTCGGTGTCTAAGGTGTAGTCGGATATGTCTTTTTCATTTTACAAATCTCCGAAAAGATTGTCTGGAAGTCATACCAGACAATCAAATAAGTTAGTTACCAATAAATATTGTTTAAGAATGTACCTTGTCGATAGGCAAAAAGAAACTGTAAGCACTACCGTGTTTTACTCTAAAGCAACAGGCTTTCTAATTATGTATAACTCCAATTGTCCATCTACATTCGAACTGATAAAGGAATAATTATTGCCAATACCAACCATGCAATAGCAAAACACAAAATTTCAGTTGTTTTTTCTTTCATGTTTAAAGCTTTCCATACGCATAAGTTGCTAAATAAAGAGCAATATCAATTAGTAAGAAAAATAAAAGAATAGTCATCTCAATAAACTTTTTTATTTGTTGCATTTTGTGTGTTCTTCTTAGCCATCAGAACGTGCTCAAAGTCACCTTTATGAATTTTTATATTATTTAATTCTAAAGTTTTTACAAATGGTTCTACATAATTACCATCATCTTTTGTTATTCCTAACATATATTTCAATGGTTTTATTGTATCGTTATTTTCTTCTTTTAATATTTCGCTAACTTTAAAATTAAATCCGTCTTCTTCTAACTCTAGTAGATCACAAATAAAAGTTCTTGCATTCCCTTCTAAATCAAAAATTTCAAAACCAATTTCAGAGATAAAATAATACTCTCTATTAAGAGTATCGTTGTCTTTATAATGTTTTGTAAAAGTCTCACAAACTCCTTTTACTATTGGAGAAACGCTGTCCATACCAGTATAGTTAGGATATAAAAGCGTAAAAATACCTTTTGCTTCTAAATAAATAGAAGTACCACTTAGTGTTTTGGAAACGTTAATAAATTTTATTCTAGGAATTGTTCGGTTACAATAATAAGGGAACAATGAAAGTTGTTTCTCAATCTTTTTTTCTTTAATAATTCCGACACTTCTTATGGCATATTTATTATATAAATTTGTACCTTTCATATTCTGTACTATCATATTCTGTATTCTCTACCTTGTCTTTTCTTTTAGTTACTCTTTCTTCCATTATCTCAATCTGTTAAATCAAAAAAGTATGATTTATCATTATCATTAAACGGAGAATTATCAGCATAGACAAAGTCTCTTACTTTGTAATAAAAATCTGAATATAACTTAGCTAATTGCTTATTACCTTTTTCATACCAAAACCAGCTTCTAATGTTCATAACAATACATAATTCAGTGATATATTTAATATTGTGCTTCCAGGAACTAAAGGCACGATTAAAAGTATCAATAACACCTTCTAAACCAAAATGATCTGCAATATCAAAATCTAAATGAAAAGTAGTTTGATATTCTTGCTCATTAGGCATGGTGCGAGGAATATAAAAGTAATTCATGATTTATTCTCCCTTTTTGCATTTATAGATCACATAATCTTCGTCATAGTTATCTACTTTTTCACAATTAGATAGATTGATTTTTAGCTTAGAGTCGATCTGCTCTAATTTATGATTAATAACTTTAAGTTCTTTTTGTACTTGATCTAAATCAAAACTGTTTAAAATACCCCAGGTATCTATGGCATGACTTGAAAAAGAAACAAAACACAAAATAAATAACAAATATTTCATAATAAATTCCTTATTTAAAAGTTCTTTTATATATTACTTTATATAGATTAGTATATACAATTTGTTATATAGTGTCAATCGAGTAGGAGGAGAGATTAACTCCCACTCCTCTCACAACACCGTACGTGCCGTTCGGCATACGGCGTTTTCCAAACAACAAAAGGTTGGAGCCTAAATATTAGCTCTGACCTTCAACTAGGCTAATACTAAACCATCCTTCTTCAAGCAGTGTTTTCTTACTTAGAGCTTTGTTGATTAGCGGAGTCATTGACATTCTGCAAATTCCACTTTAATATAAACGCAAATCCAATATAATCGATCATCATTACAA